>OGHJ01003867.1_pt1 | contig 10252 bp, 9 predicted proteins | sample 1571351 | NCBI WGS metagenome assembly OGHJ01 (sample SAMEA2582037, study PRJEB24529) | metagenome | biome: Human gut stool | place: China | collected 2011 | reverse complement strand
TTTTATATGTAAATTTATTTATTGTTTTCATATAAAAATTTTTTGCTGATTTATCTTTTTTAAGTATTTCATTTTTCTTCCAATTTGGAAATTCATTATTTAGTCTTGTCCACGTTTCATTTAATAATTGCTTTCTTATTTTTGCATCTTCTATTTTTGTAATTCTAAATAACGAACTGCATAATAGCAATCGTGCGTATGTATATTCTAGCTCTGTTTTATATTCTTCATATAAATTATTTTCTTTGTAGTATTTTATTACATTGTCCATTATTGTGAATATTTCTTTTGTTCTTTCATTTTGCGTATTTGATATTGATGAACTTCTTTGAATATAGTGTATTAATGGCTCTTTTACAAATGATACTTTATTGTAATATGGAACCATTTTGTAAAAGAATTCTACATCTTCATATCTTAGCCCTTTTGGGAACTCCATTTTGTGCTCTTCTATTAAGCTTCTTTTTATTAATTTATTCCATGCAACAACTCTTGCATATGTTAACATTTCTTTTTTGTTATTATATATTTTTCCTGTATCAATCTTTTTTCTATCTGGATATTCCCATATAAAATCGCATTCTACCAAATCACTGTCATCTTCTTTTGCCTTGTTGTACATTTTTTCATATGTATCTAGTTCCACATAATCATCTGAATCTAAAAATGCAATATATTCTCCTGTTGCATATGGTATTCCGTAATTTCTTGCATCAGATAATCCACCATTTTTTTTATCCACTAATTTTATTTTATTTGGATATTTTTTTTGATATATTTCAATTATTTTTTTTGAATTGTCTGTAGATCCGTCATTTACAACTATTATTTCTATATCTTTTAAAGTTTGATTTACTAATGAATCCATTGACCTTACTATATATCTTTCTACATTATATACTGGTACTATAATACTAACTTTAGGCATATTCCCTCCTATTATCTTAATTTTAAATACCATCTTATATTTATATTTAAAATTATTTTCTTTAGTAATTGTTTAAAATTTCTTGCTTTTATATTTTTTAATATTTTTCGCTTTTTAATTTCTTCTATATAGTATTTTTGATTTATTTTGTTTAAATCTTCTATTTTTAAAATTATATTGTTTGTATAATATATTTTTAAATTTTCTAATGTTTGTTTAGATATATTGTATTCTTTTATTTTTTCATTCATATAATCATAATGGTATAGCATATCTAATGCTCTTTTCATTATTTTTTGTTGGTTATTTCCTCGTGTTATACTTGAACTTGATTGATAATAATAATATCCGTATACATTTGTTGATGCTACTTTTTTTGCCTTTAACATTATTAGTGATGTTAATGCAAAATCTTCATGTAATTTTCCTAATGGATATTCAAAATTATTTTCTTTCCAGAACTCGGTTTTATATAAGTATAACCACGCTGGTTGTAACATTACATCTTGATAATATAATGTATTAAATGCTTCTTCTCCTGTTTTTTCTTCAAATATTGGACCATCTACTTTTTCCGTTTCATTATAGTTTTCGTCTACTTTTACAAGTTTGTATTTTATCATATCGTAATCTAAATCTAAGTATTTTTGTAATTTTGAAAACAAATTTATATCTATGTAATCGTCAGAATCTAAAAAGCATATATAATCACCAGTTGCCTTTTGTATTCCATAATTTCTTGCATCAGATAATCCACCGTTTTCTTTTTTGTAATATTTAATATTTTCATATTTTTGTAAATATGGTTGTATTATTTTTTCTGAACTATCTGTAGAGCCATCATTTACTAGTATTATTTCTATATTGTTGTAGCTTTGACTTTCTACTGAATCAATACATTTTTTTAAATATTTTTGTGTGTTATATATCGGAATTATTACGCTTATTAATTTCATTTCCGCCTCCTAGCTTTTGAATTGCTACATACCACTTCAAATTTCTTGTGTAGTTTCTTGTGTAGTTTTCTTGTGTAGTTTTACTTCAATATAATATCCTCTATTTTTTTTATTATTTCGTTATTATATTTTTCTGGGTCAAATTTATTTTTTATTTCATAGCCGTTGTTTATAAATTCTTCCATTGCTTTGCTTATTTGTTTAACATCTTTTGAACAAACTATGCCATATTTTCCTTCTATATCTTTTTTACTATCTGATACATCTGTAGTTATTATTGGTTTATTAAACACCAATGATTCTATATATACAACTGGATATCCTTCAAAATTCGATGTTAAAATTACACTATCACATTCTTTAAAATACGGATATGGATTCTTTTTTGGTCCCAAAAATATAATTTCTTTTTCTAAATTTAAGTCTTTTACCTGTTTTTGGTAATTTCGTGTATCTGGACCGACTCCAACTAGTATTATTTTAAATTTATAGTTTTCTTTTTTTAATACTTCCGCTGACTTTATTAGTTTTGTTAACTGTTTTTGTTTTTCGTCATGTCTTCCTATATTCAAAAAAGTTATTTCATTTTTATCTTTTTTAAAATCTGTTATAACTTCTTCTGATTTTTTTATTATCTTATTATAGTCGATTAAATTATTACATACTATTAATTTGTCTTTTAAATTTTTATATCTATTTTCAAAATCTTTTTTAGATTCTTCTGACACAAATACTATTTTAGTAAACTTTTCTGCATTTACATTATTGAAAAATTCTAAATATTTTCTTTCATCATTTTCAAAGAAATTTAAATAATTATTATGTACCCATAATACACTATTTTTTGATGATGTTCTTGCTATAAATGATGATGATAAAGAATATGTTGCAAATGATATAGCACTGTCAAATTTGTTTTTATATTTTAATATAAATTTTAATCTATTTAATGCATTTTTTATTTTTGCTAGTATTCTATTTTTATTATAGCTTGGTGAATATTCTATAATTTTTATATTTTTATCTATTGTGTCTAAAAATATTCCTTCTTTTTTTTCAAGTACTAATGTTATATCGTACTGTTTTTTTGCTAAGTAATTTATTAATGTTACTAATGCTGTTTCAATTCCACCAAGATCTAAAGAATATGCGGCAAATAATATTTTTTTCACTATATTTCAGCCTCCATCTTAATATATTAATTACTATCTTTCTTATTTCGCTCTTCCATTCTTTTCATTTTTGCTTTATTTAGGTCTGCTTTTCTTGTTATATCTTTATATCCAACTGCAATTATTGCAGATACAACCATTGCAAATGATACTGCTTTCCATACACCACTTTCTAGTAAAACAATTGCAAATACTCCTAATATTGCACTAAATCCATATAATATAAATACTGCTTCTTTTTGAGTATACCCTCTTGCCATTAATCTATGATGTAAATGTCCTTTATCTGGCATAAATACTCCTTTTAGAGATTTTCTTTGGTAAATTCTTCTTACTATTGCAAATAATGTATCAAATATTGGTAATCCTAATACTATTATTGGTGCTACTATAACTATTGCAGTATATGTTTTTGCTACACCTAATATTGAAATTACTGCTAATGAAAATCCTAAAAAGTTTGAACCTACATCACCTATAAAGGTTTTGGCTGGATTAAAATTATATGGTAAAAATCCGCTTATTGCTCCTGCCAATGCTGTTATTAATATTATTGATAATAATGGTGATTCATTTATTGTAAACACTATCATTAATGATATACATGATATTAGTGTTATTCCTGATGATAGACCATCTAATCCATCTATTAAATTTATTGCATTTGTTATACCAACTATCCAAAATACAGTTAATATATATGAAAACCATGGGTGAGCTTGTATTATATTATTTATTACTGGAGAATCCATATTTTCTATATTTATTCCACAAGCTACAACAATTATTGCAGAAATTGTTTGAGCTAGTAGTTTTAATAATGGATGTATATCTTTACAATCATCTATAAAGCATACAACCCCTAACACGGCAATACCACAAAAAAATCCTATAATTTCGGTAACATGTTCCATTAATCCAAATCCGCCTTCTATTACCATAGATGTTAATAGATATATTACAGATACCACAAATCCTGATATTACAGCAATTCCACCTAATCTTGGCATTGGTCTTTTATTTATTCTTCTATCACTTGGCATATCTATTGCACCAACTTTTTTAGCTAACCTCATTGTATATGGTGTTATTACATATGCTGTTATAAATGCTAGTAAAAAAGCTATTATTATATCTCCCCACATAGTTTATATCCTTTCTTTAGCTGATATATATTTAAACTCTATTTAATCCTCTCTATTATTGCATAAATCCCTTTTTTTGTAAACAATCTTTTTTACATAATGCCTATTGTTTTGCATTTTCTATTTGTAATTTATAAATTATTTATTGTAATTTTTATCGTTGTTTGCTTTTGTTCACTATAGTGGACTTTTTCTTTTATTGTTCTCTATAGTGAACATTTTATTTTTTATATAAAAACACAGTATACTGCAAAACTTTATTTAACTTTATTTGCAATATACTGTATGTTTACACACTTGTATAAAATTATTCTTCACCTATATTTTTATCGTCAATAGCAACCAATCTGTCGCCTCTTTCAATTTCATAATCACCATTTGGAGAAATTGTTAATTTGGTATTTTCTTTTTTTACTAATAGTACATTCATTCCAAAGTGATTTCTAAATTTTAAATCTCTTAATGTTTTTCCTATCCATTTTTCCTGTGCTTTTAGCTCTACTATATCATAATTTTCAGATATTTTTATTGCTTCCATTACATTTATATCCATTATTCCTTTTGCTATTCTTATTCCCATTTCCTGCTCTGGTGATATTATTGTGTTTACCCCTATTTTTTCTAATATTTTTTTATGTAAATTGCTTGCTGATCTTGCTATTATTTTAGGTATTCCAGCTTCTTCGCATAACATTGCAGCCATTATATTTGTTCCTATATCTCGCATTGTAATTACTGCAACATCAAAGTTATCTAAAGATAATTTTTTTAGCTCAGTTGAATCCTTTATATCTAATTGAATTGCTTCTGTTGCATAATCTGCAATTTCTTCTACTCTTTCCATATCTCTATCAATAGCCAAAACATCGCAATTATACTCATATAATTGTCTTACAACACTTTGACCAAACGTTTTTAATCCTATAACTAATATATTTAACTTTCTCATTTTTACAACCCTTTCTTTTTTAGAAAAATAACAGATGCACATTAAAATTAATTTTATAATTTAAAAAATTCCGTAATATTTCATATCTAAAAACTCTATATTGTATTTTTACTAACATTTTAAAAACAGAATCACTTAATGGATATGACCTATGAATTCCAGATAAATCTAATTCATTACTTAAATTTATTCTATTATCAGTTAAATTTTGTATATACCCATTATTCCAAAGAGCTACACGCTCTTCTTGTGTATGTAATCCATATGGATATGTAAATACTTTTAATCTATTATTTCCCAATTTTTCATCAAGCTCTTCATATGATTTATTTGTATCTTCAACAAGTTTTTGTGGCGTTTCTTCATTATATCTTGCATGAGTTAATCCATGTGAATAAATTGAAATAAGACCACTTTCCTCCATTTCTTTGGCTTGATTCCAATTATAAAAAACATCTTCAGTTCCTATGGTATTGTTATTTATAAAAGACGTCATTGGAATATTTTGTTCTTTTGCAAATTGATACGCGTATGTATATACTCCAGTATATCCATCATCAAAAGTTATTACAAAGCTCCATTTTGGAATTGCTTTTTTACCATTTTTATAATCTTCTAAATCTTGATAACTTATTGGCTTATATCCCAATTTCATTAGTCCTGTTATTTGCTTTTTAAATGTATCATATGTTGTTTGCATATAATCATATTGTATTTGTGATTCATCCCCTACAATATCATGATAAACAAATACTGGAATTTGGAGATTTTTTTCACCAATATAATATGTATTGTTTACGGTTGCCTTTTCATATGTAACAAAAGCTATTATTGCTAATAACATAAATATTAGTATAGTTATTACTATTTTTTTCCATAATTTCATTTTAGTTTTAGTAACAAGCTCTTTACTTTCTTTTGTTGTATTATTATTTTTCATAATATTTCACATTCCCTTTTTTAATTTTTTAGATGATGTTAGGAATTAAATTTTATATAATTTTTATTGATTCAAAATTTATTTTTATTCGCATAATTATATAAAATTTATCATCCGACTATTAAATCATCACATTCAGGATACTTTATTCCTTTATTTCGTTTGTCCTTTTTCAGCACGGCATATGAAATTGTTATTGGACCTAATCTTCCTATAAACATTACAAACATAATTATTATTTTTCCTGCCACACTTAGTTTTGGTGTTATTCCAAGTGTTAATCCTACTGTTCCAAATGCTGAAAATACTTCATAAAATATATCTAAAAAGCTTACATCTCTTACAGATGTTTCCGCTTCCGGTAAAGTATGCTCTGCTTTAATATCTTCTGTTATTGATAAACCAACTATTGAAACAATTATTATAAAAACACTAACAAACATAACTACTATTGCTCTTTTTAGCAATCTTTGAGGTACTTTTCTTTTATTTATAATTGTGTTTTCATTTCCTTTTAGATAACTTATAACCATTAAAATAATTATTGCAAAAGTTGTTGTTTTTATTCCTCCTGCAGTACTTCCCGACGAACCACCTATAAACATATATATTAATGATATAAATTTTGTAGCTGTTGTTAGCTCTGTTGAATCAATTGATTCAAAACCTGCTGTTCTAAGGGTTGTTGAATAAAAACTTGATTTTAGTATTTTTTGAGCTATATTGTCATTTTTCATTATTTGAACATTATCTTTTTCTAATATAAATGTAAATAATGCTCCTGATACTAACAATATAAATGTTGTTATCAATACTATTCTTGTATGTGTTGAAATTTCTCTACCAAATTTTCTAGCAGGTATTTTTTTAGCACATATTTTTTTTATTGCATCAATTATATCGTCCCAAACAGTAAATCCTAGTCCTCCTACTATAATTAAAACCATAATAGATATAGAAACTAGCCAATCATATTGATAATTTATTAAACTATTACTTCCCATAATATCAAAACCAGCATTACATACTGCAGATATTGAAAGAAATATCGAATAAAATATTCCCATTTTTGTTCCATATTGTGGGATAAATCTTATTGATAAAAAAATAGCTCCTATAATTTCTATTACTCCAAGATAAATAAATATCTTTTTTATTAATTTAATTATTCCTTTATTATAATTTTGATTTAAAGATTCTTTTATTAAATTACGCTCTGATAGTCCTATTTTTTTTCGCATTAATAATAGTAATAGTGCTATGAAGCTCATGAATCCTATTCCACCTATTTCTATTAAACACATTAAGACTACTTTCCCAAATATTGTAAATTGTTCTGCTGGTATTATTGTATTTAAACCTGTTACACATACAGCTGATGTTGCTGTAAATAGGCTATCTACAAACTTTATGTGTTTTCCAGAAACATTGCTTATTGGTAATTTTAATAAAATTGCTCCTATAAAAATACTTGCAATTACTCCTAATACTAAAATTTGTGGAGCAGTTAATTTTATCCTTCTTGACTTTTCCATCTTTCTTTTTTCCTCGACTTTTGTTTTTATTTAAATATGTTACATATAAATATTATTAACTCTATCAATATACTTGTTTGTGCTATTCCTGCTAAATTTCCGAGTTACAAATCTTCTTATATTTGTTGATTCCTTTATTTTCTTGTATTGTATGTACCAATCTATAAACATAATTAATAAAAATATAATACTTATATATAACGGTACTCTAAATTTTAATAAATATATTATTATTCCAATTATTTGACCTGTTAATATTCCTGTACATCTACTACATACAGGAAATTGATAACCTTTTATTTTAAAACTGCGCTCTTCCATTTGGTGGCATCCACATTTATTGCCTAACCTCATAAAAAATGCCCATGTTTTTATTTTTGTTTCCTTTTTCATTTTTAAAATCTATGTCCACAATTGTTACAGATATTAGTTGTTTTAGTTCTTGTTACAGTATCTCCTGTATTACATAATCCGCATAAAACACCTGGCCATCCGAATAACAAATATCCACAACACGCATTACTTCCGTCAAATCCTTGGGTTTTTGTTTTTGTATCTACTATACTAGATATACTTTCACTGCCACAGTTTGGACACCTCATACTTTTCCTCCTAATATTATTTTGGCGGAGTGAGTGGGATTCGAACCCACGGGCCCTTATTCAGAGCTAACGCATTTCGAGTGCGCCTCGTTATGACCACTTCGATACGTCTCCGTAAGGTTTGGCAACCTAGTGCCATATTCGCCGAGCGTATTCGCAACTTGCGTTGCTCATCGCGGGATTTACGGGATAAGTGCAGTATTCTGGTCCGCCGTGCGCGTATTCGCAACTTGCGTTGCTCATTCGCGGGCTTCGCCCTATAGTGACAAACTTACAGAATACTGCTTACATGCAAGCATGACGCAGTATCCTGTAAGTCTGTCACTGCACGGCTCATTGCCAACGCGTACATTATACCACATTTTAGGGGGTTTGCAAGGAGAAGTTGTCGGGTAGATATTGTTATGAGTGAAAAAATATATTATAATAACTATGATTGTGTATAATAAATAAAACTGAACCAGCAGAATGTGTGAAGGGATGTGTGTGCATGAAAAGGATAGGAATGTTAACAAGTGGCGGAGACTGCCAGGCTTTAAATGCAGCTATGCGCGGAGTGGTCAAAGGGCTGTGTGAAAGCTGTGAGCAGCTTGAGATTTATGGTTTTTTAGATGGATATAAAGGTTTGATCTATGGAAATTACCGTCTTTTGACAGGAGCGGATTTTTCGGGAATTCTGACAAAAGGTGGAACGATCTTAGGTTCTTCCCGCCAGCCGTTCAAGCAGATGCGGGTGCCGGATGAAAACGGTCTGGATAAAGTAGAAGCGATGAAGCACACTTATCATAAGCTGAATTTGGACTGCCTTGTGATCTTAGGCGGAAACGGAACCCAGAAGACAGCGAACCTTTTAAGAGAAGAAGGACTGAATGTGGTACATCTTCCAAAGACCATTGACAATGATATCTATGGAACAGATGTGACCTTTGGATTCCAGAGTGCGATCAATATTGCAACAGAGGCAATTGACTGCATCCATACGACAGCAGCTTCCCACAATCGTATTTTTATCGTAGAAGTCATGGGACATAAGGTGGGCTGGCTGACCCTTTATGCAGGCGTGGCAAGTGGAGCAGATATCATACTCCTTCCGGAGATTCCATACGACATCGACAGTGTCTTAGGAGCGATCGAAAAAAGAAGTAAAGCCGGAAAAGGATTTACGATTCTTGCAGTAGCAGAGGGTGCGATTTCCAAAGAGGATTCTTCCCTGACGAAAAAAGCATACAAGGCAAAAGTGGCGGACCGCAAATATCCGTCTGTTTCTTATGAAATTGCAGATCAGATCTATGAAGCAGCAGGAGTAGAAGTCCGTGTTACAGTTCCGGGACATACGCAGCGAGGCGGCAGTCCATGTCCATACGACAGAGTGCTCTGCACAAGACTTGGTTCGGCAGCAGCACAGGCAATTGTAGAAGAAGATTATGGCTGCATGATCGCTATGATCAACGGCGAGACAAAACGTGTGCCATTAGCAGAGGTTTCCGGTAAATTAAAGACCGTTGATCCGGAATGTCAGATGATTCAGGAAGCAAAACGCATCGGAATCAGTTTTGGAGATTAATAAGAGGTAAGAGAGGAAAACAGCATGTCATATACGGCGTTGTATCGAAAATTCCGTCCACAGGAATTTGAAGATGTAAAAGGACAGGATCATATCGTAACAACTTTAAAAAATCAGATCAAAGCAGATCGTATCGGACATGCCTACTTATTTTGTGGAACAAGAGGAACCGGTAAGACGACGATCGCCAAGATTTTTGCAAAGGCGGTCAACTGCGAACATCCGGTGGATGGCAGCCCCTGTGGGGAATGTCCGACCTGTAAAGCAATCGCAGCGGGCAATTCCATGAATGTAATTGAGATCGATGCGGCATCCAACAATGGTGTGGATAACATTCGTCAGATCCGTGAGGAAGTGGAATACCGCCCGACCGAGGGAAAATACAAAGTCTACATCATTGACGAGGTTCATATGCTTTCCATAGGAGCGTTTAACGCACTGTTGAAAACATTGGAGGAGCC
>OGHJ01003864.1_pt1 | contig 10260 bp, 6 predicted proteins | sample 1571351 | NCBI WGS metagenome assembly OGHJ01 (sample SAMEA2582037, study PRJEB24529) | metagenome | biome: Human gut stool | place: China | collected 2011 | reverse complement strand
GGGACGTAGGGGTCGGGCGTTCGAGTCGCCTCATTCCGACACTGTAAAGGATAAGAGGGTGTATCGTAATGAACGATGCACTCCTTTTTTCATCATGCCCTATAGTAACCAGTTAACTGAAATGAAGACTTATCCAAGAATTATGAGAAAAGATTATTCGAGAATTCTTGCCCGATTTCAAAAAGTTACATTTTTCCCTACCATAGTAGTTGGAATCCTGATACAAGTTCTGCCGGATCCTGCACCAAGTTCTGTGAAATCTTGTGCCAAGTTCTGCCTCACGACCTCACTCTTCCAGTGAAAAGACTAAATATTTACTTTTAGAAATAATAAAGAAAAATATAGATAGCGCTCCAGTTCTGCCACAACCGCCAATCGGGAGGGAACGGCAAACCAATGTCCTAAAGCATAAAACCTCTGCGGTTAATAAAAGGCCGGTTATCCCATTACATGAAGTAACCAGCCATCCATTATCCTGTTACCTAGTTAATTATCAAAACTTATAAGCTGCTTTACGTAACTCTTTCACTGAACCAAATGGTTTATTGGGCTTCAGGTAACGACCCATGAACTTATAAATGTCCAGACGAATCTTGCTTGACTCATAAGTGTCTAACCGATCAAAACTATGCGCACCGGGAGCACGCTCAAATATCTTATATTCAAACTTTTTGCCTTCTGCTTTCAAAGCTCGAATCATTGATTCCACTTCGATCACATTTACATCATCATCACTGGTATTGGTGTAGATAAGTAACGGATCTTTCAACTTCTCCGCATGCCACACAGGAGAACGCCGTTTGTATTCCGCAATATTATCCTTGGCAGTCTGCCCGATATGATTCTTGGCCGAAAAGATTTTGCGATAACTGTCGCTGGCATATCCCATACGCATGATTACATCCGAAACCGGCACACCGGCGAAACCACATTTATATTGTCCCGGATAATTGAAAAGATTCATCAGCGTAATCATACCACCATGACTCCATCCCATGATACCCACACGGTTACCATCCACAATATCAAAATTATCCACCATATAGTTACGGCTGATATATACATCCTCATTCTCCAATCCACCATAATCAATATTATTGTATGTACCCGAACCATATCCTGTACTTCCCCGGTAATCCGCTGCTACCACAATATATTCCTGCGCTATCAACTCGCGGATGATATGAGCATAATAGGTGTCCATATCGGCATGTACCCCACTATGAGGAAATACGATTAACGGATATTTCTTGTTTTCATCCACGCTTTTGGGAATAAAAATGTATGCTCTGAATTTAAGTTCGTTACCGGCACTCATCGAAGTAGGGTTGAACTCTTTCCAACGCGGTGGTCCACATAATATTACCTTATCCACATGGGCGATATCACCCACTTTCTCGTACCACAGGACATCATCAATTTTTTTCATTAACTGGTCAAACTGATGAACGGACAACTGTGCCCGTACTATTCCGGGCATACTACATAGGCAGCACACCAATACCACAAATTTTACTATTCTGTTTTTCATAAGCATATATTTAAATAATAATTATATAGAATATCAACTCTTGGAGTATCCCGGATTTTGTTCCATTTCAGGACTAAAGATAAACTGGTCCTCAGGAATCGGCAACACACATTTATAAAAATCCCAATCCACTTCTTCGTCCACACTGGGCAAATGATATCCTCCCTTCCGAATAATAGTCTTACCATTCCGCAGCAAATCAAAGAAACGATGTCCTTCACCTACCAGTTCCTTACTTCGCTCGTCCAAAACACGATCCAAAGTATAGTCAGCCATTGTCACCTCGTTATCGGGATTACCCCGTTTCACAATATCGTTCAAATAGCCAAGTCCTTGAACCGCAGCATCACCACCCAACTTACAACCAGCCTCAGCAGCAATCAGGTACACTTCGGACAAGCGAAGAACCACATTATTACATTCCAACGGTGCAGTCTTCATGTCCGTTCCTCTCAGTTTGTACAACCACCATACCGTTTTTCCCGCATATTTATTCTCCTCCAGCAACTGCCCACGCACATCTCCCGGATCAGCCAGCATCTGCTCCGCATATTTCTGAGTGACAAATCCCTTCTGATAGCCATACCAGTTCAATAAATACCCCCATGAATCCCGTCCTGGAGTATCATCCACACTATTGGCTATCTCAAAAAACGATTCCGAGCCAAACTTGGTTTCCACCGACCAGGCAGCCACATATTTCTCATGCGGATAAAGTGCATAGCTTCCCGATGCATCCACATCCTTTATCAGTTGATCCGCCATATCAAACGCTTTCCGGTTATCATTATGATATAGGTAAACACGAGCCAGCAATGCACGGGCCGCATACTTGTTCATACGCCCGTTATTTTTCTCTTCGGACATCAATGTAACCGCCTCTTCCAGCGTTTCTATAATAAAATCGTACGCTTGAGCAACAGTAGAACGAGAAGGATTTTCGTATGTTCCCACCAAATGATCTATCAACGGAGCACCCAGTGACGCACCATTATCTTTCGTATAAGGATATCCAAAGCAACGAGTCAAATCAAACTGGCAAAGCGCAATCACCGCCATCGTTTCACCTTTCAAAGCATTCAGTTTCTTTTCATCCCCACTTTCAATTTTTCCTTCAGCAATAGCATTCAGAATATTCCACGCCTCACGAAGAATATAAAAAGGTCGTCCCCACAATGAACCGGCATTCAAACTATTAGGACGATGATTGAACATATAGCATGATTGCATACTCCACTTTCCTCAGAACTCTGCATATCATCCCCCTTCATATCTCCATAGGCAAACATAGCAGCCCCATAATATCCGGAACCCGACATCAGATCATACAATCCATTCACCGCATTATCCACATCGGTTACTGTACGGAAAGCTATAGCAGTAGGAATCTTATTGCTAGGAGCTGTATCGAAGAAATCACCACAACCGGTAACAAGTAGTGAAGCTAATCCTAAAATAAAAAGTATTTTTTTCATAATGGTTCTGTTTTTAGTGCAATTGATGATTAAAATTTAAGTTCCAACCCGAAAGCATAAGTTTTCAATGGAGGGGTGTAAAATCCTACCACACCACTCATCTCAGGATCATATTGGCCGTAAGCTGCCCATGTCAACAAATTCGTACCCGAGAAATAAATACGGGCATTCCCTATTCCTAATTTCTGCAACCATGCTTTAGGAGCATTCAATCCCAATATCAGACTTTTCAGACGAATATGATCCGTAGGATGGATGGCACGCGAAGAATTATAGTTACCCCCTTTTTTATTCCCATATACAAAACGGGGGACATCCGTTATATCACCCGGTTTCTGCCAACGGCGGCGTTGCTCGGTACTTTTATTGCTTATCACTGAATAACCATCATCTTGCAGAATGTAGGATGCATTATCATACGAATAACCACCGAAACTATAAGATAAATTGAATGACAAGTCAATGAATTTATAATTAAAAGTATTCATAAAGCCTCCCGAGATAGTAGGCGTAATATCTTTCAACGGAATAGGACTTGCCTGTCCCGGATCGGTCACTTTATTTTTGGTATAATTGCCATTCTCATCCTGTTGGTTATCATAATACAAGGCACTTCCAGTCTCAGGATCCACCCCCGCATACTCACGCAGATAAATAGTATTAAATGGATAACCTTCCTTACGTACATACCTGCCATCCACAAACCAAGGCAGATCTGCCAGTTTCAAAATCTTATTTTTATTATGGCTCAAATTGAAGGCGGTAGTCCAGCTGAAATCTTTCGTCTTGATGTTATTGGAACGAACTTCAAGTTCCACACCGGTATTCCGCATCTGTCCCACATTGGTCAGCAGAGAAGAAAAACCGCTGATGGAATTCAATTGCTTGCTCATCAATAAATCTTTCGTTGTACGCGTGTACCAATCCAAAGAAACATTCACACGACTGAACAAGCCGATATCCAGCCCCAAATTCAGTGCATAATTCTTCTCCCAAGTCAGTTCCTCATTCCCCAATGTACTTTCCCACGGAGAAGGTTTTCCATTATAAAACGCCCCTGTGGTATAAGTACTCTGATAACCATAATATGAAGAGGGAAGATTCCCATTCACCCCATAGGAAGCACGAAGTTTTAAATCACTTAATACTGATTTCAACGACTGCATGAACTTTTCCTGAGAAAGTCTCCATGAAGCGGACAAGGACCAGAAATTCCCCCAACGAGTATCGGGAGACAAGCGGGATGATCCATCCCTGCGAAAACTGAAACTGGCATAATATTTATCACCATAAGAATAGTTCACACTAGCCACATAGGACATTAATGCATCTTCCTGCAATTTCTGGTCAGCATCTATCGGATCGGCTGCATTTCCCAATGAAGTGTTGATATCCTGCCCGTAAGTTTTCTTTGCAGCATACAAATCCTCATAATCATACTTCATCACCTCGAAGGCAGCAACCGCACTAACAGAATGTTTACCGAAAGTTTTAGAATAAGTCAGATTATTCTGTGAAGTATACCGCATACGATCAGTCATCTGCATACGTCCCCGTCCCTGATAAGTAGCTCCATCACGTCCTTCAGGAGACTGAAAGAAAAAGTCCTTTGTCAACGAATAATCTACCGTAAACACACTGGATATCTTCAAATTGTCCCACACATTATAAGCTATTTTAGCCGTACCCATCGCACGTACCGTCCGAGCATAATAATCATTCACCTCGGCCTCCAATACCGGATTATATCCATTGTTTTCACGATACCCGCTGGCATACGTTCCATCCTCATTATAAATGGGAGTAGAAGGCGTCAGATTCACTTTTGATGCATAAATGGCACTTCCATAAAATTTACCCTCAGGTAAATGAACGTTCTTTGTCCACGAAAAAGAAGCGTTCATTCCAAATTCCACCTTTTTATACTTGTTACTTGCATCCACACGCCCCGTAAAGCGCTCCATTTCTGAATTCAGGGAAACACCCGTCTGCTTGGTATATCCCAAAGAACCGATAAAACTGGAATTTTGGTTGCCAGCACTAGCAGACAGGTTATAATCCTGTTGATAACCTTTCTTGAACAGAGCGCTTTCCCAATCCGAATACCCCTGAGGCAGGCGTTTGGCATACTGGTCGATATTCGCATCAGCATACTGCTGTGCCTCTTGTTCACTTACTCCCTTATCCAGTTGAAAATTAACCAGTCCTTCATGAATCAATTCCCTCCTTTCCTCACCTCCCATCAGCGGACGATATGTATAAGCGAAATCAGTGATTCCATATTTTGCCGCCATATTGACACGAAGTTTACCTTCTTTTCCTTTTTTAGTAGTGATAAGCACTACTCCATTAGCACCTTTCGCACCATACAATGAAGCCGAGGCTGCATCCTTCAAAACAGTGATACTTTCAATATCTGCCGGATTCAACGTTTCAATAACTCCCATTCCTCCCGCTTCGGACATACTGGTAAAGTTACTCAAGTCATAAGATGGAATAGGCACTCCATCTAATACATACAGAGGCTCGGTGGAAGCATTCATAGAAGCGATTCCCCGTACCCGTAAAGTTGTTTTCGCACCGGGTTGCGAAGAAGTACCGGCAACCACACTGATGCCCGGTATATTCGATTCAATCATCTGCCCTACGGATACAACAGGTAATGCCTCCAGTTTTTCTGTAGTCAGAACAGAAGCAGATCCCGTATAAGTTGCCTTCTTGAAATCTCCATATCCGGTAACGACCACTTCGTCCAACGTATTGGCATCTTCTTTCAATACAATATGAAAGTCTCCCTTCCCTTTTGTCGGAATATCCTGTGCCAGATATCCTATATAGCTCACAACCAACGAAGCGGATTCGTCCACTTCCAACGTAAACTTTCCATTAAAGTCGGTGATAACCCCATTGGTGCTTCTACCTTTTTCCACAACATTGGCACCAATCAGAGGTTCTCCCATTACATCTTTCACCACTCCCGTCACTCTTTTCTTTTTAGAACCAGGCTGCGAAACAGCTTTCTTCTCGATGAAATAGATTTTGTTGTTTCTGATCTCAAAAGTAAGATCAGTGCCTGAAAGAAGTCTTGTCAATGCCTCCTTCAGTGTAACATCTTTGAGTTGCATGGTTACCTTACGATTCACATCGACCAACTGGTCACTGAAAACCAAGCTCATACCAGTCTGGCTTTTAATAGATGCCAGTACTTTTTCCACCCTCTCATTCTTAAAATCTAAAGAGACTTTTTGCGACTGTGCTGAAACAGTAAAGCCAAATAAAAGGACTCCCAACAGCAGTAATGTCTTCATTTTGGTTCTTGCTTTCATTTTCATCAATAGTATTAGTTTGAAACAAAAGAATTTCTTATATAGGCTAACACATCACTCCAAAGAAGGTATGAGTCCATTTTTCATTTTTTAGAAAAAAAATAGATGCAAGTGTATTCACTCACATCTATTCCACTTTTCTTCTATAACCTTCGTTATTTAGAAGTTACTTCAAATACACCTTCTTCTATTTCCGTAAAAACAATATTCGAAACGGCTTCCAAATCATAGAGCACATCTGATGCATTGACTTTTCCTGTTGACAGAGTAAACCTGTTCTTCAATACCGCAGAATCTTTCACTATGAAATGAACATCATAATGTCTTTCCATTACCTTTATAATTTCACCGAGTGGAGTCAGATAAAAATTAAGGCTGTTGACACGCCATGCCGAAATCTGTTCCATATTATCCGGACGGGAGATCAGGCATTTCCCCGACTGACGGTTATATTCCGCACTCTCCCCCGGAACAAGTCTGTACTCTTTCGCATTATGATCTCTGAAAAGAATTCCTCCTTCATCCAAGGTTATCCAAATATTGGGTTCGGCGGAATATGCCTTTACATTGAATTTTGTTCCAGTTACTCTCACTTCCACCCCTTGCAAATCCACCTTAAAAGGGCGGTTCTCATCTTTGGCAACATTGAAATACCCTTCTCCCCAAAGCTCCACCGTACGATTGAACAATCCAAACTGCTTGGGATACCTCAAGCGAGAATCCGAGTTCAAATGTACAATACTGCCATCCTGTAAAATCACCCGGATCTGTTCACCATAAGGAACATTTATGTCAGCATATTCCGGTTCAGAGAAAATGCCCGTCCGGTTTGCCAAAAAAAACAAGGAAACACTTAAAAAAACAAACGGTAACAGCACAGCCGCCACCCACATCCATCTGCGACCAACCGGGCGTTGTCCGCGCTCACATTTTATCTCATTCATAAAACGCGCTTTCATCTTTACTTCAGGTATGGAATGCGAGTCAACACTTTCCGGCATTTCTTCCGACAACATCCCGATTTCCCAGTCAAAGCGTTCCGACAAATACTTATTACCTTCTTCCGTAGCAAACCAACTAACTACTTTCCGAGCTTCTTCAGGAGAAGCTTTGTTGTCAAGCACTTTATCTATCACCGACTCATCTATCTTCATAATCTATTTTTTTTGTATATTTATAATAACACCTCATCACAACAAAAGTATGAGTACATTTCAGACTATTAAATTAATCCATATCACAGGAAACCATATAATTAAAGACTCTATCTCGTTACGGAGGGCTTTTATAGCCTGTGTGTAATGGGATTTCACAGTAGGAACAGTTATCCCCATCCTGTCGGCTATTTCCTGATTGGATAATCCATATTCTATTTTCAACAAGCAGATTTTTTGTTTCTGAGGAGGAAGCTTATCTATAGCAACCCGCAGGAATTTTCCGAGTTCACCATTTTCAAATTGTGTCAAAAAGTCGTCTTCATCTTCATCATTCACTTGTTGGGCCATTTCGTATAGTTTCTCGAAAACCAAACTACGATGCCTCAATTCATTCAGTATATAATTCTTTAAAATAGTAAATAGCAAACTACGGATACCCGACTCAAAGCTAAAATTTGTCCGCTGCTCCCACAATTTCATAAAAAGATACTGAATCGCATCTTCCGCCTCTTCTTCTGATTTCAAAAAACGATAGGCTATGGTATATAATAACCGGTTATAGCGTTCAAAAACAGCGGCAAAGGCATATTCTTTCCCACGGCGAAGATCGTCATATAGTTTCTGATCAAAATCCGGATATTGATTCATAATAAATGCTTTTCCTAGTTTTATTAAAAGGACGACTTAACACAAAGATAGTATAATTGAACCTATCTTGTCTCAGAATACTCAAAAAATATACATCATTTCGTTTTTTAGTTCTAGAATTCTTTACACAATTTACTCCCCAACTCCAGACTCCGAAAGTTACGAATATCCCTTCTTATAAATAACAGTTATCTCTGATATAAAACTTGGACCCGAAAGATTATACATCTTACAAGTGCAACATATATAATGATAACACCTGAAGATTTATAATGTGTCACGGCATCTTCTATCAATTAAAATCATAATTAAACCAATCAAAATAACATTTACCGCCTATTCCCAACGTATTATATGAATACAAGCCCACACGCGCACCTTTCCAATCGCCGAACTTTAACGAATAAGCATCTCCACATAAAATAAAATTACGGTTATCAAAACTATAGAACAACTGGCAGCGATTCTTCTTTGCATCCAACATAACACGTAAATAGATTTTTTTACCGGAAACCATCTTTACTTGCTGAACGTCACCATTTTTTTCTAAATACAGATAATTTTTACCTTCCTCACGACTAATGCCAATTCCGTTATAAAGACTGCCTGTGCAGAACAATCCACCTCTTTGTCCATCAGCCAGCGCTGAAAAATCAAGCAACACAGTGGCTGTGCTTAGATACCCCATACATTTTTGAGTTAACATATTGCGAGATTCTCTTAATGTTGCAGCCTTCAAGGCTTTCAAAGCAAGCCAGCCCCTACGCTCATTTAAACTCCAATGAGTATTCACTGGATTATGATTAAACTGCCATTGCAGCCCTAAAGTGTAAGAATTGAAATCATCAGTCGTTTGAGGGTGAGAAACAAGAACACTTTTGCTTACACCAGGCTTTGTCCAAACCTTTACCGGCTCACCTATCCCATTCATATCCATATCCACCCCTATCACGGGCCAATTCTCCATCCAACAAACAGGCTGCAAATGCACGACACGTCCCAAAGGTTCTGTCAGTTGGAAATGAAAAAACCACCATTCTCCTTCAGGCGTATCTACTAAAGCCCCTTGATGAGGACCATTTACAGTAGTGTTTCCCTGTTCCAAGACTACTTTCTTTTCGTATGGTCCATAGATATTTTTTGAACGTAAAATAGTCTGCCATCCTTCGCCTACTCCTCCTTCAGGAATGCTTAGATAATAATAACCATGCCGTTTATAAAATTTAGTTCCCTCAGCTACAGGACCTGTATAAATAACTTTCCCATCATCCAACAAAGTTTTACCATCCGGAGTCATACGATGTAGATAAATAGGACCTGCCCCTAACTGGCTACGCCCCATGTAAGCCTGTCCATCCTCATCCCAAAAAGGACAGGGGTCCTCCCAGCCACCTATATTCTTCACACAATGCAGCGGCGTCCACGGGCCATGAGGATCAGTAGCAGTACTCATCATCAGTCCTTCTCTAGGTGTACAAAAATAAATCCAAAATTTACCATCATGAAAACGGATAGCAGGCGCCCAAGATCCTCCTCCATAATTTTCATTATTATCCCATCCGGGAAAATCAAACCGATTATACACTTGACTGATGATTCTCCAGTTCACCATATCATCTGATTCTAACACCGGCATCCCGATATAATGAAAATCAGAGCAAACCATATAATATTTATCTCCCACTCTAATCACATCAGGATCAGAATAATCTGCATTTAAAATAGGATTTATATAAGTTCCATTACCTTGGTCACCCCAAGAAACAGCTTGTCCTTGTACCTTTTCCGACAAAAACAGCAAAACAAACAGAAAAGCCAAAAAGAAAAATCTCATAGTATCATTCATCATTAAAAAAGAAAATTGCCTTCATCATTCCTAAAGATAAATGATAAAGGCAATACACTAAATTATATACAATCAATCCCAAATCATTCAGCTACAACTTCAATTACGCGACTGTTAAGTTGCTGTGCAGTAAACAAATTCAATCCTACATTCATCAAAAATTCCCCTGAGAAAACCTCACCATTACCTGATAAAGAAGAGTTGGCTCCGGGCATTAAGTTAATTTCTTTCACACGATACATTTTGTCTGCATCAAGCCCCTGCAAACGCACCGGCA
>OGHJ01003863.1_pt1 | contig 10262 bp, 10 predicted proteins | sample 1571351 | NCBI WGS metagenome assembly OGHJ01 (sample SAMEA2582037, study PRJEB24529) | metagenome | biome: Human gut stool | place: China | collected 2011 | reverse complement strand
CTGATGAAATGATTGGAGCAGCGGCTCATTCATTGAGTGGTATTGTCAATCCAGGACAACCAGGAGCTCCTGTTTTGCCGCCGTTCAAGTATGTAGCAGATGTTTCTATTAAAGTAGCGGAAGCAGTCGCTAAAAAAGCGCAAGAGCAAGGTCTTGCACGCGCTAAGGAAACAGATATGGCCAAAGCCGTTCGTGATTTGAAGTGGTATCCAGAGTATAGATAATTCATTCCTGCTGCTATCCTTCTATAGCGACAGATTTGTATGGGCTGTGGACTTAAGAAATTTAGAAAGGATACCTATGTCACTCTTTTTAACCTCGATTACGAGTATCATTCCGATTATCGCTATTATTGTTTTGGGGTATATTCTTCAGGTGAGGGGATGGTTTGGAGATAGCTTTGGTCCCAACCTGTCTCGTTTGATCATGAATGTAGCCTTGCCAGCGTCAATCTTTGTGTCGGTGATGAAATACCTAACGCTAGATAAACTAATCAGTCTTTCTGGAGGCCTCCTTTATACTTTTGTGGCATTTATCTTAGGATATATCGTAGCTTATATTGCAGTTATGCTTTTCAAGATCCGTCCAGGACGACGAGGAACCATGATTAATACCTTTGTTAATGCCAATACTATTTTTATCGGTTTACCTTTAAACGTTGCTCTTTTTGGGGACCAGGCTCTTCCTTATTTCTTAATTTACTATATCACCAATACGATTTCCACCTGGACATTGGGCGTGTATTTGATGACGAGCGACAGTAAATCGGGTCAAAGCAAGGAGACAACTAAATTTGACTGGAAGAAATTGCTACCAGCTCCGCTTGTAGGTTTTCTTGTGGCTCTACTAGTTTTGATTCTCCGAATTCCTATTCCAGATTTCGCAACGAACACCTTAACCTATGTTGGAAATATCGTCACTCCCTTATCTCTGATTTATATTGGTATCGTTCTTGCTAAGGCAGGCTTGAATACCATTGCTTTTGATAAAGATACAATTGTCACCTTGGTTGGACGCTTTATCCTAGCTCCTCTGATCATGCTTCTTGTATTGAAGTTCTTTTCCCCAAATATGGCGGCAGTAGAATTTAAGACCTTTATGATTCAGTCCGCTACACCAGCTTTAGCTGTTCTCCCGATCCTTGCTAATCAAGGAAAAGGAGATGTGGAATTCTCTACGAATGTAGTGACTCTAAGTACGGTTCTATTTATCGTTGTTATTCCAATATTACAAACTTTATTAGGATAAGAAGGAAGAGGATAGGATTGAAAGTTTTGCGTTAAGAAATTTCACTATTTTAAATACATCTATTCCTATTTCTTGAAATCAAAATCGGCAGAAACTCTTCGGATGTTTCCTATCAAGCGCTTTTGGAAAGTCCTAAAAGCCAGACTTTTCAAACTAGGATTGAAAAAAGCTCGTAAAGTATCACAATTTAGTAAACGTTATTCGAAAGAATTACTATACTTACAAAGAACACCTTTCGGGGTGTTCTTTTTGTATACCGGAACTGAATTAGAAATAAACAAAAAACCACCCTATCTTCCCTAGTCAAATAGGACTGTAGAAAATAGGGTGGTTTTAGAACTTTAAGGATTATTTATCGTCTTTGTGAAGGATATTCTTCACGCCCTTGATAGCTCCTTCAACAGCTTCTTTCGCATCTTCAGCAACTTCTTTAGCTTTTGATGCAACTTTTTCAGCAACGCCTTCAGCTTCTGTTTTTGTGTCGCCGGTTACTTTACCGAGACCTTCCTTAACAGAACCTTTAACTTGGTTTAATTTATCTTCTAATGACATAGCGCCACCTCCGTTAAGTAAATAGTTTTTAATCTGAATTGAAGACAGTTCATTTAAAAAATTAAAACTATTTAGTTCAGATTAATATAAGTATATACCCTCTGAAATGGAAAGTCAAATATCCGCTACGGTATTCTAATAATAGGGATGAGGTCTGAATAATGATCGACTAATAGGTCACGACATTCAGGCTTTCCATCAAAGATTTGAAACGAAAGAAGCCAAAAAGTTTTCTGTCTCCAATAAAATAAATGGTATAATGGTCGTGAATGGATACATCGCAACGCTATTTTTTGAAAAAGAGAAGAGAAACATGAAAAGAATCCTCAAAACCTACCCCGTTGTCAGTACTTTGTCTTTAACTTGTTTGTTGCTCGGCCTGTTGACTTCCTTTTATGGGGATGCTATGTATGACCTGTTAGCCTTTCATTCGAAGCCGGCCTATGCTTGGCAGTATGTCAGTGGGACCTTGATGCATGGCAGTAAAGGAGCCCCTGTCTGGTTTTTATGGGTCCATTTGATTTTAAATGGACTCATGGTCCTTCCTTTTGGTGGACTGTTAGAAAGGAAGAGAGGATCCAGGCAGGTCTTGATTGTTTTTGTGACGGCGACAGCTCTCTCTTCCATCGTTTTTCACTTCCTAACGCAGGGGCAGGACATTCAGGCAACAGGGATCTCTGCTGTAGGCTATGCCTTTGTAACCGGGGGAGTCCTGCTCCTGCCAAATATGTGGAAAGAGTATTCACTCTCCGTAAAACTGTTTTATCTATTCTTAGTTTTTCTATCTGCCCTCATGCTCTTACCGGCCATCACCGGTTGGATCTCGACTTGGCTGCATCTTTCAGGGATTGCAAGTTATCTATTGGTCTTTATTGGAAGTAAGGGCTTGAAGGGAAGAAGTAACTATTAAGCCGGCTCTTGAATGAGGTTTTCATCCTGCTTCCTTGACTCTTCCCTCACTGCGTCGTATAATACTCTATATCAATGAAAAATCACCTTTTGTCATTGTGCAAAGGGTGATTTTATAACGAAAAAAAGGAGACACAATGGGCTATATCTCTACTATTAAGACGGCTGTTCAGCTCTTTCCTTTCCTGGCCTTTTTGCTGACCTTGCCCTACATGATTTTGAATTATCGAAAATATGGATCGGTCAATAAATTGCGGGTGCTGATTTTCTATTCTTTTATGCTTTACTTGATGACGGTCTATCTGCTGGTGGTCTTGCCTCTGCCGGATCCAAGTAAGATCCATACCAGCTACTCGGAAATGATCAATCTTTATCCCTTTGCCTTTGTGGTGGATTTTTTTAAGGAGAGCCCCTTTGATTTAGCACAGACTGGTACATGGCTCCAGGCCCTTAAACATCCGACTTTTTATGTGCCCGCCTTTAATGTCCTGATGTTGATTCCTTTTGGGATGTATCTACGCTATTATTTCAAGTGTGGTTTTAAGAAGACGATTTTCCTGACGGCCCTCTTTAGTCTTTTTTTGGAGCTGACCCAGTTATCAGGTCTCTATTTTATGTATCCGGGTCCTTACCGCCTAGCAGATGTTGATGATATTATCCAAAATACCACTGGTGGTGGAGTGGGCTATCTTCTTGGTTGGTTTCTAGTTTGGTTACTGCCAACACGAGATGAAATCGACGAGCATTCTTTTCGAATGGGGACAAGAGTATCGGGTCTTCGGATGGGTCTTGCTTTCATAATCGACTTTGTGATGGTATCTATTCTATACGCATTGATTGGGCGTTTAGGGACGATTCCTTATGTGGCGGTTCTAGCACTTTACTTTAGCTTGCTTCCTTTGTGGCGGGGCAAAACCTTGGGAATGGCTTTGCTGAAATTCCGCCTGCATTTTGAAAAGCAAAAATGGCTTCGCACCATCTGGCGGGGTATCCTAGTAGTCGGCTATTTCTATCTGATTCCTCAGGGATTGTTCTATTTGATTTCGTTCTTGAACAGCGATTTGACGGATAATTCCCTCTTAACCCTATCCATGATTTTATTGCTCTTCTTTGCACTTTTATTGTATTTGATTCTGACTCTTGCCATCGTCTTACTTAATCGTCGCTTTCCGTTTGACCGTTTAGCTGGAGCTGAGTATGAGAGTACCGTGTGTGTAAAGGAAGAGATCCTAAAGGATTGAACTGAATAGTTGATACAGAGGTTGGATGTAGATCCAGCCTTTTTTAGATACGCGGAAAATATCCGAACGTTCCCAGTTGAGAAGGGCGATTTTAAGGGGAATGTGCTACAATGGAAGCAAATAGAAAGAATGGAGCAGTGAAATGAAAGCAATTATTACAGTCGTTGGAAAAGACCAAAAAGGAATCGTAGCCGGTGTCGCAACGAAAGTGGCAGAATTGGGACTCAATATCGACGATATCTCTCAAACTGTATTGGATGAATACTTTACCATGATGGCGGTCGTATCATCGGATGAGAAAAAGGATTTCACGCAGCTTCGTTCAGAGTTAGAAGAATTCGGTCAGTCTCTTCACGTAAAAATCAATATCCAGAGCGCAGCGATTTTTGATGCCATGCACAATTTGTAAGATAGGGGTTGAGAATTTATGGACATTAGACAGGTAACAGAAACCATTGCCATGATTGAGGAGCAGAACTTTGATGTTCGGACCATCACCATGGGGATTTCGCTTCTAGATTGTATTGATCCAGATATCGATAAGGCGGCAGAAAAAGTCTACAATAAGATTGTGACAAAGGCCAAAGATTTGGTGGCTGTTGGGGATGAGATTGCGGCAGAACTTGGTATTCCTATTGTCAATAAGCGGGTTTCGGTCACTCCGATTTCCATTATTGGAGCAGCAACCAATGCGACAGATTATGTGCCCTTTGCCAAGGCGTTGGATCGTGCGGCGAAAGAAGTTGGGGTCAACTTTATCGGTGGCTTCTCAGCCCTGGTTCAAAAAGGCTACCAAAAGGGGGATGAAATCCTCATCAATTCCATTCCTCGAGCTCTTGCAGAGACGGATTTTGTCTGCTCTTCAGTCAATATTGGATCGACCAAGACGGGGATCAATATGACCGCTGTCCGAGATATGGGCCGTATCATTAAAGAAGCTTCCCAAGCAGATCCAATGGGGCCTGGTAAGCTCGTAGTTTTTGCAAATGCAGTAGAAGATAATCCATTTATGGCGGGTGCCTTCCACGGTGTCGGTGAAGCGGATGTTGTCATCAACGTTGGGGTTTCCGGACCTGGTGTCGTCCAACGGGCCATTGAAAAAGTTCCAGGTGCAAGCTTTGATGTCTTGGCTGAAACAGTCAAGAAGACAGCTTTCAAAATCACTCGTGTTGGACAATTAGTGGGTCAAATGGCTAGTGAACGTCTCGGTGTTGAGTTTGGAATTGTAGACTTGTCTCTCGCGCCAACACCGGCTGTTGGGGATTCGGTTGCCCGTGTCCTTGAAGCCATGGGGCTTGAAGTAGTTGGAACCCATGGAACTACAGCAGCACTCGCTCTGCTCAATGACCAAGTGAAAAAAGGCGGCATCATGGCTTGTAACCAAGTCGGTGGGTTGTCAGGTGCCTTCATTCCGGTCTCAGAAGATGAAGGGATGATTGCAGCGGTTCAATCAGGTCATATCAACCTGGAAAAATTGGAAGCCATGACAGCTATCTGTTCCGTCGGTCTGGATATGATTGCTATCCCAGCTGATACTCCAGATACGACCATTGCAGCCATGATCGCAGATGAAGCAGCTATCGGGGTAATCAACCAAAAGACAACAGCGGTTCGCATCATTCCTTATGGAAAAGAAGGTGATATGTTAGAGCTTGGAGGACTTCTTGGGTCTGCTCCGGTAATGAAGGTCAACAAAGCTTCGTCAGCTGATTTCATTGCCCGTGGTGGTCAAATTCCGGCTCCGGTTCATAGCTTTAAAAACTAAGAGAAATCTAGTATAATAGTAGAAAATAGAAAAGTCTGTGATGATGAAACTCCAGACTTTTTTCTTGCAAAAGGAGACAAGATGGCTAAAACAAGATTATTTGTGATTCGTCATGGGAGAACCATGTTTAATACCATTGGCCGTGCTCAAGGCTGGTCTGATACACCCTTGACAGCAGAAGGAGAAAAAGGCATTGAGGCTCTAGGGATCGGCTTGCGTGAGTCTGGTTTGGACTTTACCCGAGCCTATTCCAGTGATTCAGGTCGTGCCATTCAGACCATGGGGATCATACTTGATCAATTGGGTTTAAAAGAAAAAATTCCTTATCGCTTTGACAAGCGGATTCGCGAGTGGTGTTTCGGAAGCTTTGATGGAGCCTACGGTGGTGAGCTCTTTCATGGTGTCGTGCCGCGTGTGCTAGATGTAGAAGATTATAAGACCTTGACCTTGGAAGACTTGGCCAATGGCATCTGCCAAGTGGACACGGCGAATTGGGCTGAACCTTGGGAAGTTTTGAAAGGTCGAATCTTAGAAGGTTTTGAAGCTATCGCCAAAGAAGTAGAAGAAAATGGAGGAGGCAATGCCTTGGTGGTCAGCCATAGTTGGACCATTCAGACCTTAGTCTACTTAGTTGAAGGAAAACCAAATCTCAATCTGCCTCTTTCAAACGGTAGTGTTACCCTTGTAGAATACGAAGATGGAGTATTGACGGTTAAGGGGATTGGAGATAGCAGTTACCGTGAGGTCGGTGAAAGCTTGCAAGAATCCTAGTCCATAATGAAAGGCTGACCCTTTGGTCATGGCCTTTTCTTTTTCTCAAAACTTGTAAGAGCTTTCCTACTTTCTTTTTGCAAAAAATGATATAATGAAAGAGATACATACGGAGGTAATACAATGACAAAAACCAGATTATATATTGCTCGTCATGGAAAAACCATGTTTAATACCATTGGGCGGGCACAGGGCTGGTCAGACACTCCGCTGACAGAAGCAGGAGAGCGTGGAATTCGAGAATTAGGTCTTGGTCTCAAGGAAGCTGGGCTTTTTTTTGAAGAGGCTGTGTCGAGTGATTCTGGACGCACCATTCAAACCATGGGAATTATTCTTCAGGAACTTGGTCTGACAGGAAAAATCCCTTATCGTTATGACAAACGGATCCGCGAGTGGTGTTTTGGTAGTTTTGACGGTGCTTATGATGGCGATCTCTTTATGGGGGTTTTACCCCGTGTCTTTAAGGTCGATGATTTCCATCAGTTGAGTCTGATGGAGTTAGCAGAAGGAATCGTCGAAGTGGATACCACTGGTTGGGCTGAATCCTGGGGAACCTTGAGTGGCCGGATCCTAGAAGGATTTGAAGCTATCGCAAAAGAGGTCGAAGCAGCTGGCGGTGGTAATGCTATTGTGGTTAGCCATGGCATGACGATTACGACCTTGATTTATCTCATCGATCCAAAAGCGGTCGAAGAATTGGTCTTGGACAACGGAAGCGTGACGGTTTTGGCTTATGAAGATGGTGCTTTCAGTATTGAAAAAATTGGGGATATGTCCTATCGTAAGGTTGGAGCAAAACTTCTAGAGGGTAGCCATGACGAATAAGTATAGACGCGCAAGAAAAAAACGCAAGAAATGGTGGCCCTATCTAGTGAGTTGCTTTCTTCTTGCGGCCCTTGGATCGGGGATTGGCGCCTATTTGGCGAAACCAAACCTGTTTTCAGGGCTCCAGTTTTGGAAGGCCAAAAAAACTGTCGTGACGACTCCGTCTTCTTCTAAGAAAAAGGAAGAAAAATCAGATCTGCCAGCCGTCTCGACAAAAGACTGGCAGTTGATCTTGGTCAATCGTGATAATGTGAAGCCTGAGCTGAACCCACAATTAACAGATGTGGATGCTATCAAAGTGGATAGTCGGATTGTAGAACCGACTCGTCAATTTTTAGAAGCGGCTCGAAAAATTGCCCCAGAAGAAACCTTGATATCAGGCTATCGAAGTGTGGCCGAGCAAACAGAGCTCTATAATGAACGTGTTGCGCAACTAGAGGCTAGCGGCCTTTCGCACGAAGAAGCTGAAAAGCAGGTGCAGACCCAGGTACAGGTCCCTGGTGCGAGTGAACACCAGACGGGACTTGCGATTGATATGAGTGTCGAAGCTGGTCAAAGTGATGAGTTGGGCATGCAGCTGGCTGCCATCGCACCGCAATATGGCTTTGTGCTTCGCTACCCAGATGGGAAGAGCAACATCACGGGTGTGAATTTTGAGAATTGGCATTTCCGTTATGTTGGCGTAGAAAACGCTCAGTATATGGCCAAACATCAGCTAGTATTAGAAGAATATATTCAACTCTTGAAAAAAGCTGGCAAATAAGAGGAGAGTCACTTCTCTAGGTCTTAAGAATGATTTTTAGCACTCTTGAAAAAAGAGTGCTAATTTTTTGGTTTTTTCTCTTGACTTTCTTTTGGATGGGTGTATAATAGAATCATAGTTTAGCACTTGAGTGTTTAGAGTGCTAAAAATGAAAGAGAGGTGAGGTCATGGTTACAGAACGTCAAAATGAGATTCTTAATCTTGTTGTCGATATCTTTACCAAGACCCACGAACCAGTCGGTTCAAAAGCGCTACAAGATGTGATTCAATCCAGTAGTGCGACCATTCGAAACGACATGGCTGCCCTCGAAAAACAAGGCTTACTAGAAAAGGCCCACACTTCGAGTGGCCGAATGCCTAGCCGAGCTGGTTTTCAATATTTTGTTCAGAACTCGCTTGATCTAGAGTTGATTGATGAGCAAGATGTCTACCAGGTGGTGAAAGCCTTTGATTTCGAAGCCTTTAAGTTAGACGATATCTTGGATGCTACGGCCAAGTTACTAGCCCAGATGACGGGTTATACCGCAGTGATTCAGGATGTTGAACCGACACGTCAGCGCTTGACTGGTTTTGAGATTGTTCCATTATCTAACCACGATGCTTTGGCAGTTCTGACCTTGGATGAATCAAAGCCTGTCACTGTCCAGTTTGCCATTCCAAAGAATTTCTTAACCAGTGATTTGGAAATCTTCCATCAGCTGGTTCAAGAACGCTTCATTGGAAATACAGTCTTGGATATTCACTACCGCCTGCGGACAGAGATTCCACAGATTGTACAGCGCTATTTCAAGACGACAGACAATGTGCTGGATCTCTTTGATTACGTCTTCTCACAACTGTTTCAAGAATTGGTCTTTGTAGAAGGAAAGGTTTCATCCTTAACCTACGCCGATCTTCAGACCTATCAGTTCTTGGACAATCCCCAACATGTAGCTCTCGAGTTGCGAGGGGGAATGCCAGAAGACCAAATGACTCAGATCCTGGTTGCAGAATCTCAAGAGAAGGCCTTGAAAAATGTGACGGTCATTAGTCACAAGTTCCTGGTTCCTTATCGTGGGATGGCCCTCATGCATGTGATCGGTCCCGTAGAGATGGATTATAGGCGTGTGATTAGCCTGGTCAATGTCATCGGACGGGTACTGGTTATGAAGTTGACGGATTACTACCGTTACCTCAATAGCAACCATTATGAAGTAAATTAAGACCAAATGAAAGGGGTGTATGCCTTGACAGAAGATATCAAAAAAGAAGACGTGAAAGAAGAGGAAGTTGCCCAAACAACTGAAGAAGTTGTAGAGGAAAGCAACCAACCTTCTGAGTTAGAAGAAGCACAAGCGCGTGCCGAGGAATTTGAAAACAAATACCTTCGTGCTCATGCAGAAATGCAAAACATTCAGCGCCGTGCCAATGAAGAACGTCAGCAATTACAAAAATACCGTAGCCAAGATTTGGCAAAAGCGATCTTACCATCACTGGACAACCTCGAACGTGCCCTTGCCGTCGAAGGATTGACAGATGATGTGAAGAAGGGCTTGGAAATGGTCCAAGAAAGTTTGGTACATGCTCTGAAAGAAGAAGGAATCGAAGAAATTCCAGCGGACGGAGCCTTTGACCATAACTACCACATGGCCATCCAAACCTTACCTGCAGATGACGAACATCCAGCAGACACCATCGCACAAGTCTTCCAAAAAGGCTACAAACTCCATGACCGCATCCTTCGCCCAGCCATGGTAGTGGTTTATAACTAGGCAATTCTGACGGTAGCTAAAGCAACTCGTCAGAAAACGGCAATCGCTATGGCGTTTGCCTAGCCTCCTTACTAACTCGTCGTCGAAATAATATCGATTTCGACTCCTCGTGTCGTAACATAATAGAAACCTTGTCCGAAACGACACTAAACTATGAAAGAAAGATAAACAATGGTTCAGCTTTACCAATAGTGAGCGAAGCGAACCAAAGGCGATACTCTTCGCCGTGGCGCTATCTTCGCAAACTTTGAGACATTAGGCTCAAAGTTTAGTCAAAGAGATTGACGAAGTCAAGCTCTGACGGCGTCGCCACTTAAGAAGAGTATCAAAAAGAAAAAAAGAAGATAAAACTTAAGGAGAAAAACATATGTCTAAAATTATCGGTATTGACTTAGGTACAACAAACTCAGCAGTAGCAGTTCTTGAAGGAACTGAAT
>OGHJ01003852.1_pt1 | contig 10289 bp, 7 predicted proteins | sample 1571351 | NCBI WGS metagenome assembly OGHJ01 (sample SAMEA2582037, study PRJEB24529) | metagenome | biome: Human gut stool | place: China | collected 2011 | reverse complement strand
CCAACCCCATCCTCGGCGTTCTCGTGGGCGTGGTGGTCACGGTCATCATCCAGTCGTCCTCGGCATCGGTCGGTATCTTGCAGGCACTGTCCAGCACCGGCCTTGTTACCTTCGGCTCGGCCATCCCCATCATTCTGGGTGCCCACATCGGCACGGCCTTCACCCCGCTGTTGACCATCGGCGGCTCCTCCAAGGATGGCAAGCGCGCCGCGCTGATCCACCTTTATTTTAATATCATCGGCAGCGTGGTGCTGCTGGCGGCCATCTATGCGGTGCGCTACACCATCGGCATCCCTGTCTGGGGCGATGTGATGAACAAGAGCTCCATCGCAAACATCCACACCATGTCCAGCGTGGCGGCGATGCTCCTCTTCCTGCCGTTCAGCAGTGTGCTGTCGAAGCTGGCTGCCCTCACCGTGCCCGACAGCGCCGAGGAAGCACAGGAGCTCAGTATGCCCGTGCTGGACGAGCGCCTGTTCAAGAGCCCGGCCGTTGCCCTGCAACAGGCCAAGAACGCAGTGGTCAAGATGTCCCGCCGTGCTGCCCGCAACGTGAACCTGTCGGCTCCGCTGCTGCTCAAGATGGACGAAGACGTCGTGAGTGCGGTGAACGTCCGGGAAAACCTCATCGACCGGATGGAAGTCGAGATCTCCAACTACCTCATCAAGATGACCGACCAGGAGCTGGGCGACGACGAGAGCCATGCCGTGACCGAGCTGCTGAACTTCGTCACCGAGTACGAGCGCATCGGCGACTATGCCGTCAACATCATGGAAAAATCCGAGGAGCTTTATGAGAAGGAAGCGTCCTTCAGCGACCACGCAAAGGAGGAGCTCAAGCTCCTCACCGGCGCGATGGAGCGCGTGCTGGACCTGACGAACGACGCCTTTGAGAACAATGACGTCGCACTGGCCCGTCAGGTGGAGCCGCTGGAGGAGGTCATCGACATCATGGTCGAAAAGCTGCGCGACCAGCACATCAAGCGCCTGAAGAACGGCATCTGTTCCATCGACACCGGCGTCGTCTTCCTGGATGTGCTGAACAATGTGGAGCGCATCTCCGACCACTGCTCCAACATCGCAGCCCGTCTGATCGGCACGAACCAGGGCGAGGACTACGACTCCCACACCCTGAAGAGCCTGATGCACCACAACCCCACCAAGGAATACTCGCTCCATTACGAACAGTGCTGCAAGGACTACCTTGTGCCGCTGGAAGCCATGGAAGCGTAATGCACCGATGACAGCAGAGACCCTCCCCGGCGGGAGGGTCTCTGTCATTCTCCCAGGTCCTCCAGCACGGTCCGCAGCTCGGTCTCGCTGTAGACCGCAAGGCCCTGCTTGATGCGGAGGGCGTCGTTTTCGGGCAGAAGGTTGACGTAGATGCCGGTCTCCTCCAACCGGTCGGCGGGTTCCCCGTCGGCCCCGCAGGCATAGACCGTCAGCATCCCGCCCTCGTCGCAGAGGTAGTAGAGGGCCGTCCGCTCCGGCAGAGCCTGCGCCGCCAGACTCAGCGGCACCGAGTCCGGCGCTTCGTCCTGCGGGGCAGGGGAGGGCAGCGTCAGCCGGGGGAGAGCCATCCAGAACAGGCTGAACGCGATGGCAAAGGCGCAGAGCGCATAAAACAGGCAGAGAACGAGCTTGCGCACAGGGAAATCACTCCTTTGCAGGGAAAGTTTCAAACGGTAGTATGCGCAAAAAGAAAGTTTTCCAGACAGAAGAACAGAATTTTCACAGCAGAATGCTGTACTTTGCAGGGCAAAATGTGCTATACTACCTCTATCCGGGGAAAATTCTGCCCTTTTGCCGGTCGGACCGGGCGGGGCAGCTTGTCGTATAACCAGCGAATCATCGGCCCAGTGGCCGGTCAGGAGGCGATCCTTATCGAACCAAGAAAGATCCACCAGAGCGGGGCGAAGAGAGAACCCCAGCCTTCCGTGGGACGTCAAGTCAATGTGAACAACAGCCGCCGGGACCCGGCTCCCAGCGGGAAGCCCCCCAAGGAGCCGAAGGAAAAGAGCAGGCACCCCCTGCTGCGGTTCCTGGGCCGCACCCTCGCGATGCTGATTTGTCTGGGCATCATGGCGGGCAGCCTGCTGATGGTGGGCATGGTCTATTACGCGGTGCAGGCCACGGCCAACGACGGCGACCTGCTGGATCTGGACAACATCGAGCTGAGCCAGTCCAGCACGGTGGTGGCCACCGACCCCGACACCGGGGCGCAGGTGGAGTACGCCACCCTGCGTTCCTCCAACAGCCACCGTGTCTGGGCAGACCTGGAGCAGATCCCTACCAACCTACAGTATGCGTTCATCTGCACCGAGGACAAAGATTTCTACAATGAGCCGGGCGTCAACTTCAAGCGCACCATCGGCGCCATGGTCAACGAGTATGTGCTGCCGATCTACAGTTCCAAGCAGGGCGCGTCTACGCTGGAACAGCAGCTCATCAAGAACCTGACCTCGGACAAGAGCGCCAGCGGCATCCAGGGTGCTCTGCGCAAGGTGCGCGAGATCTACCGCGCCCTCTGCCTGAGCCGCACCTACTCCAAGGAGACCATTCTGGAAGCCTACCTGAACACCATCAGCTTCACCGGCACGATCCAGGGCGTCCAGACGGCGGCAAACGAATACTTCAACAAGGACGTCAGCCAGCTCACCCTGTGGGAGTGCGCGGCCATTGCGTCCATCACCAAGAACCCCACCAATTACAACCCCTATACGAACCCCGAAAATCTGATCCACCGCCGCAATTTCATCCTGTATAATATGTGGCAGCAGGGCGTGATCTCGGAGGATGACTACCGGAATGCCGCCGCCCAGCCGCTGGTGCTGGCGGAGGATACCAGCAAGAAGAACACCTCCTCCGTGACCAGCTACTTCACCGATGCCCTGTTCAACGAGGTGGTCGGCGATATCATGGAGAAGGAGGGCGTGGACGAAGCCACGGCCCAGAACATGCTCTACACCGGCGGCTACACCATCGAAGCCACTGTCAACCCCAAGATGCAGACCGCCATGGAAAACCTCATGCTCAACACCGACGATGCCTATTTCCCGGCAGGCTGGCATGAGGAGGAAGTCACCTCCATCTCGGACGACGACGTGCAGGTGATGAACGAGGACGGCACCCCCAAGACCCGCACCGGCGACGACGGCACGGTCTACTATTACCGCAATGTCCGCACCCAGGCGGCCATGGTCACCCTGGACTATGACGGCAATGTGCTGGCCATGGTGGGCGGCCTGGGCAAGAAGACCAAGAGTCTCTCCCTGAACCGTGCTTACGGCGTCACCCGGCAGACCGGCTCGACCATCAAGCCCATCGGCGCCTACGCTCTGGGCATCGAGTACGGCCTTGTCAACTGGTCTACCATGCTGAACAACTCGCCCCTCTACCTCAAGCAGGATATGGTCATCCGCGATGAGGATTACTGCCGAAAGAACGGCCTGATGGGCCTGTCCGACACCCAGCTGAAGGCCTACCCCAACGCATGGCGCAGCTGGCCCCGCAACTATGGCGGCAACTACGGCGACAACTCCGACCTGCCGCTGTGGAACGGTCTGGCCCGCTCGCTGAACACCATCGCCATCCGCGTGGGCGACCTGGTGGGCGCAAGCAACATCTTCAACTTCGTCTATAATACCTTGCAGCTGGACACGCTGGACCCCTCCAGCGACGTCGGCCTTGCCCAGATGGTCATGGGCAGCCAGACCCACGGCGTCACGCCCACGGCGCTGGCCGCAGCCTTCCAGATCTTCTACGACGGCCAGTACACCACCCCGCATCTGTATACTCGTGTGTTGGACCGTGACGGCAACATCTATCTGGAAAACAACTCCACCAGCTATCAGGCCCTGACCCCGCAGACGGCCTATGTCATGAACCGCCTGCTGAAGAACGTCCTGTACTCCAACGTTGGTACGGCCAGCGGCCGCTACCCCAACTCCAACGGCATGGAGTCCTTCGGCAAGACCGGTACGGCCAGCGACGAAAAGGATCTGTGGTTCGTGGGCGGCACACCGTATTACGTCACCGCTGTGTGGTGGGGCTACGATGCGCCGTATGACATGACCAACACCCTGAGCAAGAATCAGGCCAAGACCCGCACCTGCGTCATGGCGTGGAAGGCCTATATGGAAGAGGTCCAGAAGGACCTGCCCTATAAGCCGTTCCCGGCGGCAGACGGCGTGGTGGAGCGCGCCTACTGCACCCAGAGCGGCCTGCTGGCAGGCCCCAGCTGCCCCAGCCGCGCGACTGGTTATTACCGTGCGGACGACCTGCCCGATATCTGCAATTACTCCCACGCTTCGGGCGTGACGCAGGCGGCTCAGCCCGCAGCCGACCAGACCACCATCCCGGCGGACACTTCCGGTCTTGACACCGACTGAGCGCAAAACTCATACTTTTTCCCATGGGATGGGTGCCATTCCGGCAAGGCGATGCGCCACTTCACGCATCAAAACTGGACAATCTGACAAAAACACATCCGGCCTCTTGCAATGCAGGGGGCCGGATGTTATTATATTCTCTGCAAGAACACTTGTGTTTGTGAGGTGAACAAGTTGGAACGCCGCTTTTATCTGGTGGATGCACAGGTCCTGCCGGAGGTCTTCCTGAAGGTCGTCAAGGCCAAGGAGCTTCTGGCCAGCGGGGAGGCGCGCAGCATTTCGGCTGCGACCCGCAGCGTAGACCTGTCGCGCAGTGCTTTCTATAAATACAAAGACTGCATTTTTGACTCCGAGAACGGCCGTGAGGTCATCACCGTGATGGCCACCCTGCGGGACGAGACCGGTGCGCTGCAAAGTCTGCTGGCCGGCATCAGTGCCGCAGGCGCCAGCATCGTGACCATCAACCAGTCCACGCCGGAAAATGGCGCTGCACTGGTGGCTGTCACCATCCGCACCGACACGATGCAGATGACCCCGGAGGAACTGACCGAAAAGCTCTCCCGGCAGCGGATGGTCGTCGGTGTGCACTGTGGATACAATCTGTAAACAACTAAGAGATAGGAACGAGGGGTTACCATGGCAAAGATCGCGATCTTAGGTTTTGGCACGGTTGGCAGCGGTGTGTACGAAGTGCTGTGCCGCAATGCAGCAGGCGTTTCCCGCCGGGCAGGGGAGCCCGTTGAGGTGAAGTACATCCTCGACCCCAAGGATTTCTCCGGCCACCCGGCCGCGGATCTCTTCATCAAGAACTTCGACACCATTCTGGAAGACCCGGAGATCAAGGTGGTGGTCGAGACCATCGGCGGCACCCGGTTTGCATACCCGTATGTGAAAGCCTGCCTGGAGAGCGGCCGCAGCGTCTGCACCTCCAACAAGGAGATGGTGGCCACCTACGGTGCCGAGCTGCTGGGTCTGGCCAAGGCGCACGATTGCGCTTTTCTGTTCGAGGCCTCGGTCGGCGGCGGCACCCCCATCATCACCCCGATGCACCAGTGCCTCGCGGCCAACGTCATCACCGAGGTGGAGGGCATCGTCAACGGCACCACCAACTTCATGCTGACCAAGATGATCCACGAGAACCTGGGCTTTGACGAGGCGCTGAAGATCGCACAGGAGCTTGGCTATGCCGAGACCAAAGACCCCGGCGACGATGTGGACGGCCGCGATGCCTGCCGCAAGATCGCCATCCTGTCCTCGCTGGTCTGCGGCCACCAGATCTACCCCCAGAACATCCCCACCCGCGGCATCCGCGAGATCACCATCGCCGATGTGGCGGCGGCGGAGAAACTGGGCTGCGTCATCAAGCTCATCGCCTGGATGAAGCAGGGCGGCGACGGCAGCGTGGCCGCAGGCGTGGAGCCCTGCCTGGTGCCCCAGTCGAACCAGCTGGCCGGTGTGGACGACGTCTTCAATGCCGTTCTGGTCAAGGGCGATATGCTGGGCGACGTCATCTTCTACGGCAAGGGCGCGGGCAAGCTGCCCACCGCCAGCGCCGTGGTGGCCGATGTGGTGGATGCCATCAAGGAAGGCTCCAAGGTCCACGACAGCCTGTTCTGGCAGCCTGCCGAGCCGGTGGAGGGGATGCTCACCGACCCCGCGCCCGCCGCATATTATGTGCGTGTGGCAGGCATTGCACCGGCTGTGGTGGAGGCCATCTACGGCACCGGAAAGGTCGTGGAGGAGCGGTTCGACGGCTGCTCGTACTTCGTCGAGAAGGCCGACGCCAGAGCGCTGGCCGAAGCAGCCCGGAAGGTGGAGGCCGTGGGCGGCAGCGTGAAGCTGCTGCTCAAGCGTCTGCCAGAGGAAGCATAAAAGGGAAGGTGCAGCCATCATGAAGATCAAAGTCTCTGTCCCGGCCACCAGCGCCAACGTCGGCTCAGGCTTCGATGCCCTGGGCCTGGCGGTGACCCTGTACAATACCGTGACCTTTGAAGAGAGCGAGAAACTGGACATCTCGGCAGCGGACGGGACCCGCATCCCCCGCAACGAGTCCAATCTGGTCTACCGCTCGGCCAAAGGCCTGTTCGACAAGGTGGGGAAGAAGATCCCGCCGCTCCGGATCGTGCAGACCAACCCCATCCCCATGGCACGCGGTCTGGGTTCCTCGTCGGCCTGCATCATTGCGGGCCTGCTGGGGGCCAACCGAATGCTGGGCGATATCCTGAATACCCAGGAGCTGCTGACCCTGGCCACCAGCATCGAGGGCCACCCGGACAATGTGGCACCGGCCCTGCTCGGCGGCCTGACCAGCAGCGTCTACGAGGACGGTGTGGTCTACTCCGTCAAGCGGGATGTGGACCAGAGCCTCTGCTTCGCGGCCATCGTGCCGGACTACAAGCTCCTGACCGAGGCTGCCCGCGCAGCCCTGCCGAAGCAGGTCTCCCACAAGGATGCGGTCTACAACCTGTCGCGCGCAGCACTGGTGCCTGCGGCCTTCTGTGAGGGCCGCCACGAGCTGCTGGCCATTGCGACGGAGGATAAGCTGCACCAGCCCTACCGGATGCCGCTGATGCCCGGCTCGAAGGAAGCCTTCGCGCTGGCAAAGCAGTGCGGGGCAAAGGCTGTGTATGTGTCCGGTGCCGGTTCCACCGTGATGGCGGTGGCCGAGCGCACCGACGCAGAGGAATTTTACAAGGGCCTGGAGGCAGGCCTCGAACAGCTGGAAGGGCTGGACGGATGTGAAGCATTTACGCTGCTGCGCCTGGATGCAGATAATACCGGCGCAACCGTGGAATGATATTAGGCGTACGCCCTGCGCAGAAAAGCAGGGCAGAAGAAGAGGAGAGTGACAAACTATGGCGTTGATCGTACAGAAGTTCGGCGGTTCTTCCGTGAAGGACCGGGACCGTATTTTCAACGTGGCCCGCATCGTGGCCAATACCCACAACGCAGGCAATGACGTGGTGGTCGTGGTGTCCGCCCAGGGCGATACCACCGACGACCTGATCGCAAAAGCAGCGGAGATCACCCACAATCCCTCCGCACGTGAGATGGATATGCTGCTGGCAGCGGGTGAGGAGATCAGCATCTCGCTGCTGGCCATGGCCCTGAACGAGCTGGGCTGCCACGCCACCAGCCTGACCGGCTGGCAGGCAGGCTTCCGCACCGACCGTGCCTACACCAAGGCCCGCATCACCCGGCTGGAGACCGAACGCATCTCCTCCGAGCTGGAGCGCAACCGCGTGGTCGTCGTGGCAGGCTTCCAGGGCCTGAACAAGCTGGATGACATCACCACCCTGGGCCGCGGCGGTTCCGACACCAGCGCCGTTGCCATCGCGGCGGCGCTTCATGCAGACCGCTGCCAGATCTTCACCGACGTGGAGGGCGTTTACACCGCCGATCCGCGCAAGGTGCGCAACACCCGCAGGCTGAAGGAGATCACCTTCGACGAGATGCTGGAGCTGGCCTCCCTCGGCGCACAGGTGCTCAACAACCGCAGCGTGGAGCTGGCCAAAAAGTATAACGTGGAGCTGGAAGTGCTTTCCAGCCTGAACCCGATTCCGGGTACGGTCGTCAAGGAGGTTACAAAAATGGAAGGTATGCTGATCAAGGGCGTCGCAAAGGACAAGGACGTCGCCGTCATTTCGATTTTGGAGGTGCCCGACGTTCCGGGCGCTTCGTTCAAGGTGTTCAGCCTGATGGCGCAGAAGAAGATCAACGTGGATATTATTCTGCAGTCCTCCGGCAAGGAGGGCCACAAGGACGTTATTTTCACCGTGCCCCTGGGCGACGCCGAAACAGCGCTTGCGCTGCTGGAGGAAAACCGCCAGCGCTTCGGCTGCAGGGACATTGTTGTGGACAAGGACGTGGCGAAGGTGAGTATCGTGGGCGCGGGCATGCAGAGCCATTCCGGCGTGGCGTCCCGCATGTTTGAGGCGCTGTTTGAGGCAAACATCAACATCCGCATGATCTCCACCAGCGAGATCAAGATCTCGGTGCTGATCGCCAAGGCGGACGCGGACCGTGCGGTGAACGCCATCCACGACGCGTTCCTGAACTGAAAAAAGAGTGCGGAAAGCGTGAAAAACACTCCGCTGCCGTAGACATCGGGCAGCGGAATGGGTATAATGAAAGACAGGCATTTTTGCGGCGCAGGCCGGGAAAGGCCTGTCTTTTGTTTTCGGCGCGGCCGGGGAATGCTGCATAAAATGCGCGCGGCCCGCCTGGCGTAGATATTCTGCGCCGATACTCGTTTTATCAGTGTGACCGGAAAAAGGAGAAAAAATATGCAGAACCAACAGCCGCCGCGCCGGCGCCGGCCCATGACGCCTGAGGAGCGCGCCATGGCCGCGGAGCGGCGCCGGCAGAAAGAGATCCTGCGCAGGCGTGCCATGCGCCGGTATTACGCCTTTCTGGCGCTGCTGGGTGCGTTGGCGCTGGCAGCCCTGGTGGGGCTGTTCTTCCTGATAAAAGCCGCGGCGGGCTGGGCGCGGGGCGGGCAGGCTTCGTCCGTCAGCGCGGCGCAGAGCGTTTCGGCCTCCGCGCCGCCCGCATCCTCCGGTGAGCCGGCGGCGGACCCCAACGCCCCCGCAGACCCCGCGCTGTGGAGCCTGATCCTGACGAACACCACGAACCCGCTGCCCGAGGGCTACGCACCGGAGCTTGCCAGCGTGGGCAGCAACAGCCGCAACGGCGAGCAGTTTATGGACGCCCGCGTGAAGGAGCCGCTGGAGCAGATGTTCGCGGCCGCAAAGGCAGACGGCATCGAGCTGGTGGCGCGTTCGGCCTATCGTTCCACACAGGAGCAGACCACGCTGTTCAACAGCATGAAACAGGATTATATCAATCAGGGCATGTCCGAGGAAGAGGCCTTTGCGGCCACCAAGCAGTGGCGCAACGAGCCGGGCACCTCGGAGCATGAGACGGGCCTGGCCGTGGACATCGTGGGCGCGGCGGATATCAACGCCGCCCTGGTGGAGAGCCTGGAGGAGCGCGACTGGGCCGTGTGGCTCAGGGAGCACGCCCCGGAATACGGCTTCATCCTCCGCTATATGAAAGACAAAACCGATATCACGGGAACCTCCTTCGAGCCGTGGCACTACCGCTATGTGGGCGTGGAGGACGCGCAGAAGATCACGGCCCAGGGCGTGTGCCTGGAGGAGTATCTGGGCCGGACGGAATGACACAGACAGGCGCGGGCGGGCCCGCGCGGAACACCCCACCGCCGGAACGGCGGATATTTGAACAAAAAGGACGTATCAAATGGAACGCATTACCCTTGCGCCGGGCGCGCACATCAACGTGCTTCCGGCGGAAAAATTCAACCGCTGCCGCATTTCCATCAACTTCATCTGGCCCGCCGCCCGGGAGTGGGCCACGGCCGAGGCCCTGCTGCCGCTGGTGCTGGAGCGGGGCTATCAGGGCTGCCCGGATATGACGGAGCTTTCCAAAAAGCTGGCCCGCCTGTACGGAGCGGCCCTTTCTGTGGACGGCACCATGAGCGGCCAGAGCCGCGTGCTGACGGTGTCGCTCTCGGGCATCCGGGACGCGTTTGCGCTGGCGGGCGAGCCGCTCAGCCGCGAATACGCGGACATCGCCTTCGGCACGGCGTTCGAGCCGTACCGCGTGGACGGCGTGCTGGACGCCGAGGCCGTCGCCATTGAAAAGGAGCAGCTCCGCGAGCTGCTGGAGGGCGAGATCAACGAAAAGCGCAGCTATTGCATCCGGCAGGCGCGGCGCAGGTTTTACGGCGATTCCCCCGCCGGCATTGAGCGCAACGGTTATCTGGACGAGGTGGACGGCCTGACGGCCGACGCGGTGACAAGGGCTTACGCGCGCATGGTGGAGCAGGCGCAGATCGAGGTGTTTGTGCTGGGAGCGGACGTGGACGCGGTGGCGC
>OGHJ01003850.1_pt1 | contig 10294 bp, 8 predicted proteins | sample 1571351 | NCBI WGS metagenome assembly OGHJ01 (sample SAMEA2582037, study PRJEB24529) | metagenome | biome: Human gut stool | place: China | collected 2011 | reverse complement strand
TCATTTTAATTGCAGCATGATACTTTTCTTTTCTTCCTAATGCATATGCCAGATTACGTAAAATTGTAATTTTTAATTGAATACATTTTTCACCACTGATATAACCATTCTGAAAACACTTCAACAGCATATTATAAATTTGGATCTCGCCCTCCGGATTGCCTGTTCTGGCATTACATGCCGCAATATTCATAAGAATAATTATTTCATGCTCTGTATAGGGATATACTTCAGCACAACTTTTATGTAAAAAAATTTTATAATCCGGTACTGTCAGCATCAATGCATGCTCCAGATATAATTTTTCTGTCTCAGCGCTTATTTTTCCATTCCCATGATCAATAATCGCTTTTATGCCCTCTACATACTGTTTATTTTCCGGTGTATCTCCAATGTTCTCCCTCACATTCCCCAAAATCGAATCAGCAAGCTGATAATCAAACTTTGCAATCGCATTTTCAATTGCAGCCACATCATCCAGCAGATCAACATCTTCCCCACTACACACTGCATAGAACTTGTCTGTGTTTCGTTCCAGACGCTCCATAATTTTTTTATAAGTGTCACCCTTTATCTTCGTTTTTCCTCTTTCAATTCTAGAAAAAGTTTCCACTGAGCAGATGCCCTCACTTATAGCTTCCTGCGAAAGTCCCACTGCTTTTCTTGTCAATCTGATAACATCATTTGCTCTGTAATTTGCCAATTTAATTTCTCCAAACAGTATTTGTAGATTTCTTCTTTTTCTTCTTTCTTCCCCATAACGCCAAAAACAACATATGCCATAAAACATTCTCTTTTACATTCATCTTGCCATTCACGATTCTTATCTATACTATTCTGGACACAACTCAACACCTGTGCTTTTAAGAAATGCAATTCGCCAACATATTGCATACTTCGACCCACTGAAATAATGTCCAATGCTCTTTCTATTGATGCTAATGCCCTATTATATTTTTCTAATGCAATCTCATATTTTACACAATCTACCAGAAGTGGAATTTCTATTTTTTCCTGTTGTTTTAACTGCTGTGCCTGTTTCACTGCCGCCTCATCATAGGCAGGTGCCTCCCGCTCTTCGAAAGTAATGGCTCCCGTCGGGCAACCGGGCAGACAATCGCCAAACCCGTCGCAGAAATGCTCTCTGACCAGCTTTGCCTTGCCATCAATAATATCTATCGCACCCTCATGACATGCAGTCGCACAAATACCGCAGCCATTGCATTTTTCTTCATCAATATGAATGATTTTTCGGATCATGTTTACCTCCTCGATTTCTCTATGCTCTTAGCTTGTCTCTAAATCATCCGTTACTTTTCTAAACATCTGACCTTAATTATTCGTCCTATATTTCATCACAAGATCAGTATTGCAAAATCCAGAATTTCATTATGTTGTTTTTCCAACAAAGAAATCCAAACAAACGGTATTTTGCACAAACCTCAAAAGAAAACCGCATTTTTTCTACAACTCAGAAAGATACTGTCAGCTGCATCTTGAATCTCTCCTCACCGTATACTGCGTGAGGGATATCCTTGGGCATGATCAGAGTCTCGCCCTCTTCCACGTAGAATACTTCGCCGCCTACGGTGAATCTGCCCTTGCCTTCCAAAACGGTTACCATAGCATCACCGCCTGCTGCATGGGTGGAGATTTCCTCGCCCTTGTCAAAGGAAAAAATCGTCATACTCACATAGTCGTTCTGTACAAGAGTCTTGCTGACTACCTGCCCCTCCTGGTATTTCACCAGCTCCTTCAGATTTAATTTCGTCTGTTTTTCAATATTTTTATACATCTTTATCCTTCCTTTCCTGAACTCTCCTTGACTTTCTGAGGGGATTATACTAGAATCACCCCATCAAGTATGTTGTTTTTCCAACAAAAGGAGAATTTATTATGCACAATCCTCTCTTTCAGAATATTTTACCTGAAGATATCCCCGTTATGCTGAAGCGCCTGCACGCCTATACAAAATCCTATCAAAAGGAGGAGTATATCAGGCATGCCGGCGATCCGGCGGATTTCATCGGTATTGTCGAGTCCGGTTCGATCCATGTATTACAGGACGATTACTATGGCAACCGTAATATTACTGCCTCCATCTTCGCGGGCTCCCTGTTCGGGGAGGCTTTTGTCTGTGCCGGGATTCCTCATCTTCCTGTGGATATCGTTGCTGCGGAGGATTGCACTATTATGTTTTTAAAAGGGAAAAAACTGTTGAATACCTGTGACAACGGCTGTAAGTTTCATCATACCCTGATCCGCAATCTCTTGGGGATCGTGGCACAGAACAACATGTATCTGAACCAGAAAATCAAATATACCTCTCGCAAGACCACCAGAGAAAAACTAATGGCGTACCTGACCGATCAGGCAAAAATGAAAGGTTCCAATGATTTCACCATCCCCTTCAACCGTCAGGAACTGGCGGATTATCTGGGAGTTGAAAGAAGCGCCATGTCCGCGGAACTCGGCAAGCTTACAAAGCTTGGAATCCTGCAGACACAGCGCAGTCATTTCACATTATTAAAACCTTTAGGCTAATCCGGATAAAATTCCGCTATCACCTTCTTCAATACAGCTGCCGATTGCTGCAATTCTGCCAGTTCCTTCTCATTTAATTCAATGGGCACCACCGTCTCTATACCGTTTTCATCCACGACAGCGGGAATGCTTAACACCACATTCTCCAGTCCATACTCTCCCGTCATCAGACTGGATACCGGCAGAATGGACTGCTCATTACGGACAATTGCTGCACAGATCCTGCATACAGCCATAGCGATTCCGTAATAGGTTGCGTGCTTTCTCGCAATGATCTCATAGGCACTGTTTTTCACACTGTTAAATATTTTCTCCATGGATACCTCATGGTCATAATGTCCCCGCAGTTCACAGAAATCGTTGATAGGCATTCCACCGACTCTCGCCTCGCTCCAGGCTGCCAATTCACTGTCTCCATGTTCACCGATAATAAAGGCATGAATACTTCTGCTGTCCACACCCAGATGTTCTCCCAGTTCATACCGGAATCTGCCGGTATCCAGTACAGTTCCGGAACCGATGACACGGTTGGCCGGATAGCCGGATTCCTTCAGAGCTATATAAGTCAGAATGTCTACCGGATTGGAGACAATGAGCAGGATTCCTTCAAAGGGTCTCTTTTTGATCTCCCCAATAATGGACTTCATTATGGCACTGTTTTTCCGGATCAGATCCAGTCTCGTCTCGTCGGGCTTCTGGTTAGCACCGGCAGTGATCACAATGACTGCGGCATCCGTAATATCATCATACGAACCCGCATAGATCTTCATGGGACTGGCAAATGCCATGCCATGACTGATATCCATAGCTTCTCCTTCCGCACGATCATGATCGGCGTCGATCAATACCATTTCCGAAAAAAGCTTACTCTGCATCAGGGCAAATGCAGAAGAAGATCCTACAAATCCGCAGCCCACTATTACCACTTTTCTACTGTCGATACTCATAATTCTAACCTCCTGTCGTCTACTTTATGATTTTTTCAAAATCAGATGCCGGATGCTTACACAGCGGACAGATAAAATCCTCCGGCAGTTCCTCTCCCACATACTCATAGCCGCAGATGGTGCAGCGCCATACGGTCTGACCGTCCGCAGTCTTTCCGGCCTCTACCGGCTTGGGCTTTACATTTTCCTGATAATACTCATAGTTTGCGGATGGCTCTTCACTTAAAACTTCCATCTCCGTCACTTCTCCGATGAACATTGTATGGGATCCCAGATCCACGGTCTGTGTAACTTTTACTGCAATGTATGCGTTAGTGCCTTCTATGATATAGGGCACGCCGTTCTCTGCATTTTTATATGCTGTATAATCCGCAAATTTATCCACTTCCCTGCCTGACTGAAAACCAAACCGCTCATACAGCGGAAACTCTGCCGTTCTGCTGAGTACGGACACATTAAACACACCGGTGTTTAACAGCATATCGTGGGTATAGTTTGCCTTGTTAATGCAGATGCAGATCTGATTCGGAGTGGAAGCTGCCTGAATTGCGGTATTAACGATACAGCCATTCACCTTCTCTGCATCCCGTGTGGTTACAATGTATAATCCGTAGCTTAACTTGTACATTGCCTTATGATTCATATAACTTCTCCTTTTCTCCTGTGAGTTGTTTTCTTTTAGTATCTCTTACATCACACAATTTATTTACTTTGTATTTCTCTTTTCGTATCTCTTATGTATTTTATACCCTGATTATAGCGTAACTGTAATTATCTGTCAATAATAATAGTAATGATTCTTATTTTGAACTTAAAAATAACACCGACAGTCTAAGATATCGGTGTTTCTCACTTTTCATAAATATTGTACGTTCCTCTTAGTAGGTCACCACATTGTGATATACTCTGTAATACCCATCCCCGAGATCTACCAGCTGCAGCTGAATCGCAAAGTTCTGCATGCCAAGCTTTTTCAGTACTTCCGCCACATATCCCTGCTCGTAGGCTCCGGTATGATACGCCTGCTCAATGGTACTCCACAGACTCTTTGGCACCACATTGTCAAAATGCTGGTCGCCGCTCCCCAGGATGCTTAACTGTGTAATACAGTTTGCATAATAAGAGTTTAAATCCGTCACAGCGTCACTTCTTGGAGCCGGTGTGGCTGTTGTGCCGCTGTCAGAGCTTCCGGTATTACCGCCGGGATATCGCAGGGGTTCCTGGGGATTCGGATTGATGTAATCGCTCAGACTGTTTTCAGGCTGATCCGGCAGTGTTACCGAAACACTTCCATCTGTACCTGTACCTATATTGCCGGGATTTCCGATTTCCTCTGCTGCCTCTGTTACAGCCTCTGCATTGTTTTCGGTTCCGTACAGCATCTGTGCCAACGAACCGGTCATGTCCGGATTTAGGGCAAACGCCAAAACTCCGCCACACAATAACAGACAGAGCACTGCGATTCCTATCATGATCTTATTAATTATCTTCATTATCCTCTACCTCATCTGCACCAAGCAGTCCTTCCGCGGAGTAACGGTTCGTTGCATTCCACAGGATCCATTCTTCATAACCGGCATCATAAACTGCCTGGATCTGTTCCCTGATCTGTGTTCCATTATAAGAAATATGCCCCGGAACCCAGGTAGCGGTAAATGCCTGCAGCCAGGGTCTCACCACTGCCCGCTCTGCCGCCGGAATCTCCTGGAGTTCTTCGACGGACCCCTGCATTGCCGCCAATACTGTCTCATAAGGATTCGCATCCGGTACTTTCAGTCCGAATACCCCGTTCGCATAATGAGAGGGATACACCATGGGACTGATGGCATCCACAGTCTGTCCCAGCGCCGCGTAATCCTGCCCTACAGTCTGCACGTCGGTCTCACTTCCGATGATAGTGCCGAAGACATCCGCCGTAACCATGCATCCCTTTTCATGAAGTCTGTCTCCTGCATAGAAGAGAAAATCCTGTATTGCCTGCCTCTTCGGATAGGCATCCATATCCACACCGTAGTCCGCCGCATTGGCATCTGATCCCACCGGAAAACGCACATAATCGTACTGGATCTCATCGAATCCAAGGTCTGCTGCCATCTCGGCAAGTTCTGTCAGATATTCCCAAACCTCCTGCCTGTATGGATTCACCCATGCCAGGCCGTTAGCATCCGTCACCGGCTTGCCATCCGGTTTCGTCAGTGCCAGTTCCGGTCTCGCCGCCGCCAGAATGGGATCCTTGAAACATACGATCCTCGCAATGGTATAAATATTATGATCCTTCAGTTCCTGCATCAGAGCCTGAATATCTCGGATGTAGCGCACTCCTGCCTGCATTTCGGATATCTGGTCCAGTACGGGAATGTTCTGGGTAATCTCCTCATTCGTCAGTCTAAACGTCACATTTCCTTCATCGTTTTTCACATCAATGACCATAGCGTTCAGTTCCGTATCATCCACCAGCCCAATCAGCTCCTCCATTCCGGCGCTGCCGGCCTTGGGACCGGTGACATAGATGCCTTTCACTTTCGTCCGGTCCACCATGCGGTCCGCAGTAGTCATTTCCTGCCGGACCACCGGGGAAGGCTCCGGGGGCACCTTATTCGTCTCCTCCGCAGTTTCTTGGGCTGTGGCATCTCCGCCCGTAACATCCGATGCTGTTTCCCCGTCAGTGGTCATCTCAACAGGATCCACCGTTGCCGCAGCTTCTATTCCACCACTCCCTATTCCATTCCCTGTTAACTCTATCTCATTGTATGTTCCGCAGCCGCTCATGCTAAATATCAGCATAAGTCCCACCGCCAGAAGCCTCTTCCCCAGACTCTTGTTTCGTATCATCAGTATTCTCCCTGCATACCACCGATTGGTCATATTTTCTTCGGCTCTTTTTACCACCGGAATACTGTTATCAGATTTTTCCCATGGTCTGCTCTTCCTCCGGATAGGTCAGTCCCCACTGTTTTCGGATCTCTGTCATCATATGCATGACATCTTCCGTATAATTTAGCTTCATGACCTCCGGTTGTCCGGCAATTGCCCGCTCCATATCCTCTACCTCATAGACCAGGGCATCCGCTGTGGCACCTGCCCGAAGCTCCTCGGTATGACCGTCCTCCGTGTAGGTGATCACTGCCTTCTGCCCTCTGGGATATTCATACATCTCCACATAAGCCTTGTCAAAAGAGAGCATGCCCCGCTTGGGCTGCTTGGCATGCAGAGATAATGTCACTGTCGCCATCTCCTGCTGAGGATTCATTAAAAGAATCCCCGCCTGCTCATCCACTCCCGTAGGTGCAAGCTTCACCTGGGAGGCGATCTGATCCGGACAGGAGCTTAAGAACATTCTTACAAAAGAGAGCGCATATACTCCGATATCCAATAATGCACCGCCCGCCAGATTCCGGTTGAAGAACCGGTTCTTCATGTCATATTCCTTATAGCTTCCGAAGTTCATCTGTATCACGCGAAGTTCTCCGAGTTCACCCGCATTCACTCGTTTTAACAGTTCCTTATAGATTGGCATATGGTAGATTGTCATAGCTTCCGCCAAGACCACGCCGTGCTCCTTCGCCAGCTGCATGGCTTCTTCCAGTTCTTCGGAGTTTAACGTAATGGATTTCTCGCACAACACATGCTTACCTGCTGCCAGAGCTTTTCGTAAAAATTGAATATGCGTATTATGAGGCGTAGAGATATAGATGATATCCACCGCCGGATCCGCACAGACCTCCTCAAAACTTGTAAATACATTCTGCACACCGTATTTCTCCGCAAAAGCTACTGCTCTCTCCTGCGTACGGTTCACGACACCATACAGTTTCTGTCCTCTTTTTTCCATTGCCTGCGCAAGTTCATTTGCAATGACGCCGCAACCGGCACTCACCCAGTTTGCCATCTATTCTCTCCCTTCCTTTCCGCGTTTTTTATTTTCATACATCTTCTTATCCGCCTCATTGACGATCTTGCGGGTATCCACGCCGCAGCCCTCCGCCCAGCCTACTGCGCTGGAGATCGGTATGTCTCCCTGCCCGTCTTTTTCCATGAGATCGGCCTTTACAGTCTCTATCATGGACTCTATCTCGGTTTCTACCGGATTCTCGATAATCATAACAAACTCATCCCCGCCCACACGATAAACCTTGCGTCTGTCTGTAGACAATTCATACAGTACGGAGGATAATGTCTGAATCAGAACATCCCCGGCAGCGTGACCGTATTTATCATTGACATATTTTAAATTATTCACATCCCAGAAAATAGCCGCCAGTCTGCGTACTTCCGGATAATAAGTCTCGATCATTTCCTCATATTTGTTCTTATTGTACACATGCGTTCCCAAGTCGGTCTCTTTGCGATAAGTCAGATCAGCGATTCTTTGCGCATCTTCATGGCTGCTGATACTGATATAGCGCAGGATGGCAGTGAACATCAGAAGGATCACCGCACGGGGCAGTGCGCCATAGAACAGGATCACGAACACCGGATCCGGTTCAATGCCAAACTGCAGTGTCCCTGCTGCCCACTGTTCCAGATACCAGTCTCTGGTGTGATTACTTCCCAGAAGCACGTTCAGATCACAGATTCCATGGTAGAATCCTGCCACCATACTGATGGTCATGGTCACATCGTTCACTGCATAAGTGATCCAAAGCGTCTGTTTCTCCCGATACTGCACTGCCAAAAGTAAAGGCAATACATAAATAAGCACCGCATGGAAAGACAAAAAGGCGGCAAAGATCGCAGAGATCACACAGATCAGTGTCAAAAGCACATATTTTACCCAGTGCTTCGACAGATCTACTTTTTTGTAAATGTACAAAACAGGAATTCCGATGACCATGGACAATCCCACCGCCATGGTAAAGATTCCGGCATCCACAATAAAAATACGCGTAAGCGTCAGCAGCCAAAGTACCAGCATGGTCACAACGATCCAGAAATATCCCTTCAATGTACTTAAATTCGAGTTAATCTCCTGCTGATGTAATTCCTGATTATATTGTTCCTGATAATTTTACATCATAATACCCTGTTTCTCTACCATTTATGATTCCTGTGCATGAACGTATGTCAATTATAGTATAACATATTCCGCGCTTTTTTACATTTATTATTTTCCTACACCAAAAAACCCCATGATTCTTACGAACCATGGGGTTTTCTTATATTGTAATACCTTCTCTAATATTTCAATATAGTCGGATCCTACTTATCAGCAATAGCAGCCTGTGCAGCAGCCAGTCTTGCGATAGGTACACGGAAAGGTGAGCAGGATACATAATCCAGACCGATCTTGTGGCAGAACTCTACGGAAGAAGGATCTCCACCGTGCTCACCACAGATACCAACATGCAGCTTAGGATTTACAGGCTTACCAAGTTTGATAGCCATCTCCATCAGCTTGCCGACACCGGTCTGATCCAGCTTAGCGAACGGATCATTCTCGAAGATCTTGGTGTCATAGTAAGCGTTCAGGAACTTACCTGCATCATCACGGGAGAAGCCGAAGGTCATCTGGGTCAGGTCGTTAGTACCGAAGCAGAAGAAATCAGCTTCCTTAGCGATCTCATCAGCAGTCAGAGCTGCTCTGGGGATCTCGATCATGGTACCCACTTCGTACTTCATATCTACACCGGCAGCTGCGATCTCAGCATCAGCGGTCTCTACAACTACCTTCTTAACAAACTTAAGCTCTTTCACTTCACATACCAGAGGAATCATGATCTCAGGCTCTACATTCCAGTCGGGATGTGCCTTCTTAACCTCGATTGCCGCACGGATAACAGCCTTGGTCTGCATCTTGGCAATTTCAGGATAAGTAACAGCCAGACGGCATCCTCTGTGACCCATCATAGGGTTGAACTCATGCAGGGAAGCGATAATGGTCTTGATGGTCTCTACGCTCTTGCCCTGTGCCTTAGCCAGCTTCTCAATGTCAGCTTCCTCGGTAGGAACGAACTCATGCAGAGGCGGATCCAGGAAACGGATGGTAACAGGATTGCCCTCCAGAGCCTCGTACAGCTGCTTGAAATCGTTCTGCTGATAAGGCAGAATCTTCTCCAGTGCTGCTTCTCTCTCCTCTACTGTATCGGAACAGATCATCTCACGGAATGCTGCGATTCTGTCCTCTTCAAAGAACATATGCTCAGTACGGCACAGACCGATTCCTTCAGCGCCCAGCTCACGAGCTTTCTTAGCATCTGCGGGAGTATCTGCATTGGTACGAACTTTTAACTTACGATATTTGTCAGCCCAAGCCATTACACGGCCGAACTCACCTGCGATGGTAGCGTCAACAGTCTTGATCTCGCCATCATAGATGTTACCGGTAGTACCATCGATGGACAGCCAGTCACCTTCATGGAAGGTCTTACCAGCCAGAGTGAACTGCTTGTTCTCCTCATCCATAGCGATGTCGCCACAACCGGATACACAGCAGGTACCCATACCACGCGCAACTACTGCTGCGTGAGAGGTCATACCACCACGAACGGTCAGGATACCCTGGGAAGCCTTCATACCGGTGATATCTTCAGGAGAGGTCTCCAGACGAACCAGAACAACTCTCTCTCCTCTTGCATGCCATTCTTCTGCATCTTCTGCAGTGAATACGATCTTACCGCAAGCAGCTCCGGGAGAAGCACCAAGACCCTTGCCGATAGGAGTTGCAGCTTTCAGAGCAGCGGTATCGAACTGGGGATGTAACAGAGTATCCAGGTTACGAGGATCGATCATTGCAACTGCCTCTTCCTCGGTTCTCATGCCCTCATCTACCAGATCACAAGCGATCTTCAGAGCTGCCTGAGCGG
>OGHJ01003843.1_pt1 | contig 10313 bp, 5 predicted proteins | sample 1571351 | NCBI WGS metagenome assembly OGHJ01 (sample SAMEA2582037, study PRJEB24529) | metagenome | biome: Human gut stool | place: China | collected 2011 | reverse complement strand
ACACCGATTCCAAGAAATGCCGCAAACAGCACCACGGAAAGGGTTGCATTGCTTCCCTGTCCGGTCAGGGCATAAATCGGGTTGGACGGAATGATATCAATGATGGTATTCTCAATGGAAAGTCCCTCCTGGGCCTTTTCCTCCAGCTGGGCAGTTTTCTGCGTCTCTGCCTCGCCGATTTCCAGTCCCTCTGCGCTGACGCCGAAGGTCTGGGCCGTAACGCCGCCCACCACAGCCGCTGCCAAACTTGCCGCAAACTGCAGCGCCGCGCGGCCCCAGGTTTTTTTCTGGCGGCCCAGTTCCACGGCGGCCAGCAGGGCGCACATCATGACCAGCGGCAGAAAGTACGGGTGGATGCCCACCGCCAAAAAGGCCAGCACCGGCATGGCCCAGGGGAATTTGGCCGTGCCGCTGTGCAGGTTTTGACGGTATTCCAGAAAGGCATACAGCGCCAGCAAAAACAGCCACTGGCTGGCCAGCGCGGTATGGCGGAACGCGCGCTCCCACAAGGTAGGCAGCATAACAAACAGCAGACCGCCCAGTGTGGAAAACACCAGCGCTCCCGCGCCAGTTTTTGCCTGCCCGCGGGCGCACAGAAGCGCACCGGCTGCCCCCTGCATGGCAAAGCAGAACAGCGTGTACCACCCAAACCACTGGAAGGTGGAGGGCAGCACCCCGCGCAGCGCCTTGAAGAAGATGCTGACCCAGGGGATGCTGTCGGTAAACGAAACGACGGTGCCATCCGGGGCGGCAATGGTATCTGCCAGGCCCAGCGGGAACGCCCAATGAGAGTTGCGGAACAACACCCAGCCCGCATAATGCTGCTGAATGTCCCACTCATCATAGCCGTTCAAGATCCAGGCATCATAGGTTGGGTGCAGGGTGGATGTGCCATACAGCAGGAAAAATACCACCATGCCCGCCGCCGCGCCCAAAAGCGCCGCCAGCCACCGCCGTTTTGTGTTTTGATTCATGTGTTTTATGGGTTGTGCAGTGATAGGTCAATTTTGATTTAACCCCAGGCAGCGGGCGCGCAATATGCGTTCCTACGGGGTTTCTGCACACTTTCTATTTTATTTCTTATTTTTTATGTCTGATATATCAGAGTTTTTTCGGTTTCTTTTTTTGCAAAAAAGGATCAAAAAGTCCCCCGTATAAAAGTTTTAGTTGCGGGTAACTGTCAGAACGTCTTTGACTTTTTTCAGGCGTGCCACAACATTGTTCAGGTGCACGGTGTTCATAATGCCCACCGTCAGGGACATGCGTGCGCGGCCCTGGTCCGCCGCGCGGGCGGAAAGTGAATAGATCGGCACACGCATATCGCCCAGCGCCAGCGCAACGTCCGAAAGCAGGTTGGCGCGGTCCATGCAGTCCAGCTCCAGCGTTGCCTTGTAGTCCTCTTTGGCATCATCCGCCCAATAGGCGTTCACCCAGCGGGCGGCATTTTCCGGGTCCTTCATACTCTGCTGCACATTGGCACAGTCCCGCTTGTGGATGGACACGCCAAACCCACGGGTGACAAAACCGATGATGTCATCCCCCGGCAGCGGCGAACAACACTTGGCAAACTTGATGGGGCAGTTGTCAATGCCTTCCACCACAACGCCGTCCGAAGAATGAACACGCTTGATATCCACCGTGGGCAGCGGCTTGGGTTCCGTTGCTTTCAGGCGGGTGTACTCTTCCTTCAGCTTGGGCAGGATGCGCGCCAGCTGCAAACCGCCATAGCCGATGGCCGCATACATTTCATCCACCGAGTTACAGTGGTTGCGGCGCGCCAGGTTGGACATGAACTCGTCATACTGCTCCGGCGGGATCACCATCAGGTTGCGGCGCAGCTCTTTTTCAAAGGCATCCTTGCCCTCGGCAATGTTTTCGTCCCGGCGCTCTTTCTTGAACCAGTTGCGGATCTTGTTCTTTGCTTCGCTGGTTTTTACAATGTTCAGCCAGTCGCGGGAGGGGCCACGGTTTTCCGGGCCGGTGATGATTTCAATGATTTCGCCGGTAACGACCTGATGGTCAATGGGCACAATGCGGTTGTTTACCTTGGCGCCGATCATCCGGTTTCCCACAGCGGAATGGATGGCGTAAGCAAAGTCGATGACGGTTGCGCCGGCCGGCAGGTTGATCACATCGCCGCGTGGGGTAAAGGCAAACACTTCTTCTGGCAGCAGGTCAGACTTGATATCGCTGAGCAGGTCGGTGGCATCAATGCTGGAACGCTGGCTTTCCAACAGCTGGCGCACCCAAGCCAGGCGTTCGTCCAGCCTATCACTGCTGGCGGCGGTAATGCCGGCCTTATACTTCCAGTGGGCAGCAATGCCGTATTCCGCGTTGCGGTCCATCTCGCGGGTACGGATCTGCACCTCAAATGGGATGGCTTCGCGGCCAATCTCGGTGGTGTGCAGGCTCTGGTAGCCGTTGGGTTTGGGGGTGGAGATATAATCCTTGAAGCGGTTGGGCAGCGGGTGGTACATATCGTGGATGAGGCCCAGAGTGCTGTAGCACTCGGCCAGCGTATCCAGAATGATGCGGACCGCATAGATATCGTAGATCTCGTCGAAGGACTTGTTCTGCATGATGGTCTTGCGGTAGATGCCGTAGATGCTCTTGACACGGCGCTTGATGGTCGCACCCTCGATGCCGCTCTCTTCCAGCCGCTGCTCGATGACGCCGGACACGCTGGCCAGAAACTCCTCGCCCGCGCGCTCGCTCAGCATCTTGCTGATCTCGTTGTAGCCCACGGGGTCCAGATAGTGCAGGCTGCGGTCTTCCAGCTCTTCCTTCACGTTCAGGATGCCCAGACGGTTGGCGATGGGAGCATAGACCTCCATCGTCTCGCGGGCCTTGTCGCGGCGCTTCTGTTCGGGCCAGGCGTCGCCGGTGCGCATGTTGTGCAGCCGGTCGCAGAGCTTGATGATCATCACGCGGACGTCGCGGCTCATAGCCAGCAGCATCTTGCGCAGGTTTTCGGCCTGCAGTTCTTCGATGTTGGAGAACTGGATCTTGGTCAGCTTGGTGACACCGTCCACCAGCAGGGCCACCTCCTCGCCAAAGGCGGCCTTCAGGTCGTCCAGGGTGGTGGGGGTGTCCTCGACCACATCGTGGAGCAGGGCGGCGGCGATGCTCTCGGTGTCCATGCCCAGGTCCAGCACCAGCCGGGCCACGGCCAGCGGGTGGCAGATGTAGGGCTCGCCGCTGCGGCGGCAAACGCCCTTGTGGGCATTGTTGGCCAGGTCATACGCCTTTTGGATCATCTCCATATTGTAGGCTTTGCCGCTGGCCTGGATGGCCTCCACCAGCTTTTCCCAGGTGATGATCTCCGGGCGCACCTCACTGGGCAGCGTCCCTTCGGGGGCGTTGGCAGGCAGAGCCGTGGCTGCGACTGTCGCCACTTCCGGCGGGTTGCTCACGGCCTGATGCAGGTGTGTTTTTGCGGAATAAGAATCCTCCGGCTTGACCGGGTCCAGCATACTTTTTCCCTCTGGCATTTACTCTTCCTCCAGACATTTCAAGATCGGTGCGTCGGCAAGATTCTTCTTGCCCTGTGCGGGCACCAGTGCCCAGAACTTTGCCCCGCCGCATTCCTGCACCGCGATGAGCCCCACCTGTTCGAGAGCGGTGAGCGCGACTAAGATTTTTCCGGTGTTCTGCTCCCCCAGCTTTGCGAACAGGGGCTGCAGATCCTCAGCGTGCCAGCGCCGAGCCTGCAGTTCACGGTACACTGTGATGATATCGCTCCGCTTGGGCGCCACGGCTGCTTTCTGTTCCGCCGTGAGTGGGGTGCCGCGCCGGAGCGCCTGCACCAGCGCCGTCTGCTCGGCGGCCGCATTGCCCAGCCCCGCCGGGTGCAGCTCCAGGATGCGGCCCGAAAGCTGTGCCCCGCGCGGCGCATCGTAGACCGAAAGGTTCAGCGCGGCGTCCACGACATCGCCCATGGCATAGGGCAGCTGCTCCGGGTGCATCCCGAACCAGACGGCATACATGCTGGCGCTGCCCTGCCGCAGGCGCAGGCGGCAGTGCCTGCCCTCCGACACCGGGTAGATGCCGTCGATGACGGCCTTTTCCAGCACAAAAACGGGGGTGGGGTTCTCGGCTCCATAGGGAGCCAGCTGTTCCAGCCGCCGGACCGACTCCACGGTGATACGGTCCAGATGGATGGACAGGTCGCATTCCAGCGGCGGCGTGAGGAGCACGGGGCACTCCCGCGCGGCCCACTCGTTCAGGCGGCGGCGCAGCTCGTGCAGGTTCTCTTCCCGCACCGAAAGGCCCGCCGCCATGGCGTGGCCGCCGAAGCGGAGCAGGAGATCCTCGCACGAGGCGATGCAGGCATGCAGGTTGAAGCCCTGCACACTGCGGCCGCTGCCCTTGCCCTCGCCGTGCTCATCCACCGAGACGACGATGACGGGGCGGCCGGTCTTTTCCACCAGCCGGGAGGCTACGATGCCGATGACGCCGGGGTGCCAGTCCCGGCCCCAGATGAGGATGACCCGGTCTTCGAGGATGGCGGGTTCCGCATCCAGCTGCTCCTGCGCAGCCCGGACGATCTCCTGCTCGGTCTCCTGCCGGGCCACATTGATCTCGTTCAGCTTATGTGCCAGCTCCTCGGCGCGCTCCTCCTCCTCGCAGAGGACGAGCTGCAGCGCGGTGACGGCGTTGTCCATCCGGCCCGCCGCGTTGATGCGGGGCGCGATGGCATAGCTGACGTTCTCGGCCGTGATGGGCCTGCCCGCCAGACCGACCTCTTCCAGCAGGGCCGAAAAGCCCGGCCGGTCGGTCTGCTGCAGCAGTTTCAGGCCCGCCTTGACGAGGGTGCGGTTCTCGCCGGTCAGCGGCATGACGTCCGCCACGGTGCCCACGGCGGCCAGGTCGCCGCAGTAGTCCAGCATCTCTTCCGGCGGGCAGCCGTCCAGCGCCGCACAGAGCTTGAAGGCCACCCCCGCGCCGCACAGGCCCTTGAAAGGGCTGTGGTCGTCGGCGCGGCGGGGGTCCACGACGGCCACTGCGTGGGGCAGGGTGTCGTGGGGCAGGTGGTGGTCCGTCACGATGAGGTCCACGCCCAGCGAAGCCGCAAAGTCGGCTTCTTCCAGCGCGGAGATGCCGTTGTCCACCGTGACGATGAGCTGACAGCCCTTGTCGTGGATGGACTGCACGGCGTTTTTCGAAAGGCCGTAGCCGTCGCCCTCGCGGCTGGGCAGCATACACTTGACGTTTGCGCCCATCCCCTTGAGGTGCTGGTACAGCAGGGCCGTGGCCGTCACGCCGTCCACATCATAATCGCCGTAAACAACGATGGTCTGTTCTTTGTCGATGGCTTCGAGGATGCGGGCACAGGCTTTGTCCATGTCCGTCAGGAGCATGGGGTCGCTCAGCTCTTCCTCGCCCGCCAGCAGCGTCAGCGCCTCGGTGGGGTCGGTGATGCCGCGCGCGGCCAGCACACCCGCCAGCAGGCCCGCTTCCTTCTGTTGTGCCGCCAGCGTGGCGGCGTATTTCTGCTCGCTCCAGGGCTCGTCGTCCAGAGCGTTCTGCTCCAGTTCTTCGGTGTTCTGTTCCGCAATGGCGGCGGTCAGTTCCTTGAGGGCGGTGCGGTCAAATTCTTTTAAGGTCCATGCCCGGCAGGTCATCGCAATCCCTCCCCGGTCAGGCCGTCGTTGGCCAGCATTCCCTGCAATGCCGCGATCTCGCTGGAGACATCCAGTGCCACATCGCTCAGCAGATTATCGTAGAGGTTGTCATACGCCTGATTGAGCGTATGCAGGATGCCCGCGATGTCCCGGCGGATGCTCTCGGCATTATCGCCTTTCTGGCCCTGCACATCGTTGTAGGTGTGCAGGAGCTTGAGGGTGGTCGGGATATAGTATTCCGCGAACCGCCGTGCTTTCGGCAGGCTTTCGGGGTGGGCTTCCAGCCAGTCGCAGATGGCCTCGGTGGTCTTCTGCATGTGGGCCAGCTCCTCCACGCCCTGCGCGTCCTGCATGAGCTGCTGCTCCTGCGCCAGCACTTTGGCGAAGCGGCGGGTCGTTTCGAGGTTGAGCGGGGTCTCCTGGGGTTCCGCCTGCGGTTCGGCCTTGGGTTCCGGCTCTGCCTGCACGGCGGCTCTGGCCTCCTGCGCGGCGCGGTAATCCTCCGCCGTCAGATAGAGTGTTTCCGTTTTTTCATCCAGCCATCCGTTCAGCCAGCCTTTGCGGATGTATTTTTGCAGCTTCTTCAGCATTTTTTTCCGGTTCTGGTGGACGAGGTCGGCCAGCATCCGAACCGAAAGGCCCTTGTGGTAGTCGGTGGTATCCGCAAGATCGGCGAACTGCCCCAGCTGCTTTCCAGCTTTCACCCAGGCGGAACCACAGGCCGTCATCCAGCCAAAGCCCGCCGTGGCAAGGCCCAGCACGCTGCTGACGATGCCCAGCACGTTGTAGGCGGTGTTCATAACGTAGTCCGTGCCCGTCATCAGGATGCCGCCGCCCTCAGTAGCCGACACCACAACGTCACCCAAAGCAGCCGGCGAAATAGTGCCCAGCCCGATGAGGCAGCCCAGCGTCCCCAGCCCGAAGATCACCATGAAGGTGATGCCCACGGCCAGCAGGGCTGCACCGCCGTTCTGGCGCTTTTTGCCGTCTGCACGCAGCAAGTCTACGGGGGTCTGCTCCCCTTTCAGACCAAAGATCTGTCTGGCCCACTGGGGCATCCCGCCCGCGTTCTGAGGCCCGGTTTTCTGTGCCTCCTGCTGGGCTTTGTAGTATTCGTTCCGGCTGTTCCGGAGGGCTTTTCCCGCTTCCGAGATGCCGAAGTTGGCCGCATGGACGGCTGCTTTTCCCACATCCCAGGCCCGGTCGCCGATCTCCATGCCCCGGCCCTCAAAGCCATAGCGGAACGCATCGGACATGGTGTCGCCAAACTCACGCAGCTGGTCTTCCAGTTCCCGCTGCACCTGCTGGCCTTCGGTCTCCTTCATCCTATCGTTTTCACGATCGTTCATCAAAATCTTCTCACCCTTCTGCCGGACGATACCGGCCGATGATCGCGCGGGCGACCCGCAGGCCGTCCACGGCGGCGCTCATGATGCCGCCTGCATAGCCCGCGCCTTCTCCGCAGGGGTACAACCCTGCCAGCTGGGCCGATTCCAGATCTTCTTCCCGCTTCAGCCGCACCGGGCTGCTGGTGCGGGTCTCCAGACCCGTCAGGACCGCGTCCGGCGCGGTGTACCCGGCGATCTTGCGTTCATACGCCCGCAGACCGGCCCGCAGGGTATCGGCCAGCTCCCCAGGCAGCAAAGCGCCCAGGTCTGCCGCCACGACGCCCCGGTCGTAGGTCGGCTCCACCGTGCCGATGTGCAGTTCTCCCCGGCCTTCAAGGAAGCTCCGGACATTTTCCGCCGGGGCCGCATAGGCTCCCCCGGCGCGGCCCGCCTGATAGGCGTTGGCTTCCAGCTCCCGCTGGAATGCGATGGCCCGGCGCGGGTCATTGCCGAAATCCTCGGCTCCCACGCTGACCACCACCGCCGCGTTGGCGTTTTTGCCGCTGCGGGCGTGGTAGCTCATGCCGTTGGTCACCACCCGGCCCGCCTCGCTGGCCGAGGCCACCACCTGCCCGCCGGGACACATGCAGAAGGTGTAGACACACCGGCTGCCCACATGCTGGGACAGCTGGTATTCCCCGCGCGGCAGCGCCGGGTGGCCCGCCGCCTCGTGGTAGAGGCTCTTTTCGATCGCACTTTGCAGATGCTCCGCCCGGAAGCCCACGCTGAACGGCTTGCACTCCAGCACAAGGCCGCTGTCCATCAGCATTTCAAAGGTGTCCCGCGCCGAGTGGCCGACCGCGAACACCAGTGCCTCGCACGGGAAGCTGCCCTGCGTGGTCTGAACGCCGACGAGCCTGCCGTCCTTCCGCACAAAGCCGGTCAGGGCCGTATTGAAATGCACCTCGCCGCCCAGGGATTCGATTTCTTTCCGGATGGCGGTGATGACGCCCCGGAGCAGGTCGGTGCCGACATGCGGCTTCTGCTTCCAGGCGATCTCCGCCGGGGCACCATGCTGCAAAAACACTTCGGTGACAAAGCCGCACAGCGCATCGCCGATGCGGGTGGTCAGCTTGCCGTCCGAAAAGGTACCTGCGCCGCCCTCGCCGAACTGGATGTTCGCGTTCTCGTTGAGCTCGCCGGTGGCGGAAAAATGCTCCACCGCCTTCACCCGCTCATCCAGCGCCGGGCCGCGCTCCAGCACGATGGGCCGGTAGCCCTGCCGGGCCAGCAGCAGCGCCGCGAACAGACCCGCCGGGCCAAGCCCGCAGACGATGGGCCGGTGGGCCAGCGGCTCGGTGCCGTTCTGGACGGAAAAATCGGTCCTGCTGCGGAGAGCAACGCAGGGCGAGGCCCCTGCAAATGCAGATTCCTCACCCTCGTCCTTGAGTGTTACCGCAACGGTATAGACCAGTCTGGGCTGGCCGTGGCGGGCATCCACCGACAGCTTTGCCACACCGAGATGGGCGGCTTTGCTGCGGGGGATGCGGGCCAGGTGCAGCGCTTTTTCAAAGGCCTGCGGCTCCCCGGCGGAAAGGGGGAGCCTGATGTCTCTTACCAAAATCATACGATGATTGCTTTCTTTTTTCATTGCAGCCCCCTGCCTATAGCATGGACGGAGCGGGCTGCGTTTTAGTTGCTCTCGATCTTGCACTGGATGACATAGCTGCCCAGCGCGAAAATTTTTCCGTTGGACGGCACATACAGTCTGCATGCGATGTTCTGCTGGCCGATGGCCACCGCGAAGTCGTCCGCGTCGATCTCAATGACGACCTGTTCCGGCGTCAGAGCCTCCATCGCGCCCGCCGGGCCGCAGAGGGTCACGTTCATCAGCCGCTCGGTCTCCACCGTCAGGGTATAGGTAGAGGGCAGGTTGACCACCTGCACACACGCGGCGGGCAGATTCAGGGTCTTGGTCTCCAGTTTGGAGGAATCGAAGCTGACGGTGATCGTGGAGATGTTGTCCAGCAGGCGGATATCGCTGGGCAGCTCGATGGGCATTTCATAGACCTTGTTCAGCGAGAAGGTGGACAGGTCGATGGTGCCGACGGACAGGGTGGACATCTTGTCGATCTGGCTGGCCGGGCCCGCCACGTTCAGGGTCTTCTTGCTCAGCGTGTAGGTCAGCACCGAGTCGTCAAAATCGCGCGGGGCGTTGATGAAGCTGACGCTGACGGGCAGCGTGGCCATCTTGTAGACCTGCAGCGTGACCTCCACGCTCGACTCTTCCAGCGTGGTGTACGCGAACTTGACTTCGCTGCCGCTGTTGGTGTAGAACCGCAGGGCGGTATCGAGGGTGACGGATTCCGTCAGCTCGCCGTTGTGGGTCACTTCAGCGGTGCAGGTGGTCACCTTGTCGATCTCGGTGCTGGGGCCGGAGAGGGTCACGCTCTCCTTCGAAAGCTCCGTCCCATACAAAATATATCCATCGGCAATGGTCAGGTAGTTGGTGGTCACCGTGATGGGGACCGTCTTTTCCTCCACCACATCAAAGACCACGTCCACGCTGTTGTCGCCGCCCTCGATGGAGACGGTAACGCCGTTCAGCAGGCCGTTGACGCCCCGCACCTGCAGATGCAGGGTCTTCTCGCCGCTGTCGCGCACACCGGACCAGTCCGGGTAGACGACGAAATCGGATGCCGTGAGGCTGCCGATGGTGTAGCCGTCGCCGGAAACTTTCAGAGTGACGTATTTTTCCGGAGCGTTGACGATGCTCAGGCCGCGGGAGGTGTACGCGGCGGAATCGTAGGTGAAATCTACCGGCACATTGGCGATGGTCTTGGTGGTGCCGGGCTGGACCACGATGGTGACGACCATCCAGGCCACGATGGCACCCACGACGGCCAGCAGCAACCGGATGCGGCGGTCGTCCAGGATGCTCTTGCTGTGCTGGATGGCAGGCTTTGTGCCGCTCTTGTTCGGCTCGTTGCTCATGACTGCTCGTCCTCCTCTTTCTGGTTCACCCAGCTCAGCAGGCGCTTGACTCTGCCCTTCCAGCTGTTGTCAGTCTTTTCGCTGGCGGTCTCCTTGGGGATCATCTCATCCACCAGACGGGTGTACAGGGTCTGGCGGTCAAAGTGGCGGATGAGGACGCCGTTCTTGGCCATGGAGATGATGCCCGTCTCTTCGCTGACGACGATGGCGATGGCGTCGGAGTTCTCCGCGATGCCCAGGCAGGCGCGGTGGCGGGTGCCCATATCCTTGCCAAGGTCCAGGTTATTGGACAGCGGCAGCACACAGCCCGCTGCCTTGATGCGGCCGTTCTCGATGATGGCGGCACCGTCGTGCAGGGGGGTGCCCT
>OGHJ01003840.1_pt1 | contig 10318 bp, 10 predicted proteins | sample 1571351 | NCBI WGS metagenome assembly OGHJ01 (sample SAMEA2582037, study PRJEB24529) | metagenome | biome: Human gut stool | place: China | collected 2011 | reverse complement strand
TTTGTTTTTATAATGAACAGCCTCTCTGTTTGACAAAATATCCTGCTTTTTCTCCACTGCGACAGTGAACTGCCGCCAGGGCCATTAGAAGAGATCTGCCGGGTGATGAAAGACCACAGCGCGGGCTGTTTTGGGATCGCCTTTCATTCCAGGAATTTCTTTATGTTTACCTGTCGGGTCATTTCCAATCATAGGATAAAAGACCGGAAGGTGATGTTTGGAGATCAGGGAATATTCATTGACAGGGAGCTGTTTTTTCAGGCGGGAAAATTCCCGGTGATTCCGGTCATGGAAGATTATCAGTTTTCATTGACATTAAAAGAAATGGGAGTACGGCTGGGAATGGCAAAAAGGCGGATCTATACATCGGACCGCCGTTTTCCAAAAGGTACGATACCTAAATTAAAATTAATGTGGAAAATGAACCGGTTAAGGAAAATGTACCGGGATCATGTTCCCATAGAGAAGATCGACCGGTTATACCGGGATGTAAGGTAGGTGAGCTTCAGGTCATGAAACGGACAAAAGGATTAAAAGAATACGTTCAAACAAAAGAGTACCGGGAGAGAATGGGACTGCCTGGACAGGTGACAGAAAACTATACCATGCTGGCTCAGGGAGAATACAACCGCAATTATACCTTTATTCATCCCATAACTGGAAAAAAGCTGGTATTGAGGATCAATTTTGGCAGCCAGATGCATTTAAAAGACCAGATCCTTTATGAATACAAGGCATTGAAGCTGTTGGAAAATTCCGGGCGTACGCCAAAAGCCATTTATGCAGACGGAAGCTGCCAATATCTTCCCTATGGTGTCATGGTCATGGAATTTCTGCCTGGACACAGTCTGGATTATAAAACAGAACTGTTGTCAGCTGCAGGCTGTCTGGCGGATATACACAGTGTAAAAATGCCGGAAGCCCATTCCCTGGTCCGGCCAGAAGAACCTTTAAAAGCCATACTGGAAGAGTGTGAGGCCATGGTAAAGACCTATATGGAGTCAGACCTGGGGGATGAGCAGAAAAAGCGCAGGATCCGCAGCTTGCTGGATCAGGGGTGGAAGGCAGTGAAAAGTTTAAAGTCAGATATTCCTTATCACTGCTGTATCAATACAGAGTTAAATTCTACCAATTTTCTTGTTAATGACAGAGATGATAATGAAAAAGAGGCGTATCTGGTAGATTGGGAAAAGCCATTATATGGAGATCCGGCCCAGGATCTGGGACATTTCCTGGCACCTACAACTACTTTCTGGAAAACAGATGTGATCCTGGATCAGGAGCAGATGGATGCCTTTTTAGATACATATATAGAAAAAGTAAATGGCCGCTTTGATACCACAGGCTTAAAGAAACGGACTTACATTTATATTCCGGTCACCTGCCTGCGTGGGATCACCTGGTGTGCTATGGCATGGGTACAGTATCAGCAGCCAGATAAAGAAATATTCAACCAGTCGACCTTTGATAAACTGGAAGTATATCTTTCTGATGAGTTTTTAAGCCGGATCGAGAACATCTGGAACCGGTTTTAAACTATAAATAAATATATTTTTTTATTCACAAGGAGGAACTTTATTATGAAGAAGCAGTGGAGAGTTTTATTTTTAGCAGCAGCGGCAGCAGTCGTTATGTCAACAGGATGCGGTAATTCTGCGTCTACACAGACCACAGCAGCAACAACAGCAGCTGAGACTACATCAGCTGAGACCACAGCAGCAGAGTCAAAGGCAGAAGAGTCTGAGGCAGCAGAGGTAACTTTCGGCGGAAACCGTACAGAAGAAGACATTGACTGGCAGTATGTAGATGGCAAAGACGCAGTTGCAGCAGTAGGCAGCGATGACGTTCAGTTCTTAGATGTACGTGATGATGACACCTATGCACAGGGACATTTAAAGGGATCCCTGCAGTGCGGATTAAAAGATTTTGAGAGCGCAGATGCACAGAAGGCAATGTACGAACTGGCACAGACCATGGACTCTTCCAAGCCTGTATACATTCTCTGCTACAGCGGTAACAAGTGTGCAAAGACAGCAATCGCTGTTATGAAGGACGCTGGTTTTGATACCAACGAACTGTTCATCATCAAAGACGGTGCAAAGGACAAAGATGTAGCAGCAGCTCTGGTTACAGAATAATACCTGTGATCCGTCAAATTTATCTTTAAAAGTAAAATTCAGCGAAAATATCAGCAAGAAGCAGCCTTACTCAAAAATGGGTAATGGCTGCTTTTTTGCTGCAATATATACTGAGAACGTATCAGAGATCCATTTGTTGACTATAGATTGAATTTATCCTATAAATTTACAAAGAAAATCAGAAATACATTGACTTATATTGTCATATATGATAAATATAAAATATATTCATGGGATGAATTTAAAGCAAAATAAAATGCTGAACACAGGAGGCAGGAAAATGAAGGAGATGTATGATGTTCTGATCATCGGTGGTGGTGTAGTGGGAAGTGCCGTGGCCAGAGAATTGTCACGGTATCGTTTGAAAATCGGTGTGCTGGAGAAAAATCTGGACGTATGTAATGAGACCAGCGGTCGGAATTCCGGCGTTGTCCATGGCGGTTTTGCATATGACAGGGGGAGTTTAAAAGCAAAGCTTTGCGTAGAAGGAAATAAGATGATGGGAGATCTGGCAAAAGAGCTGGATTTCCATTTTATCCGCTGCGGTAAGGTGCTGGTAGGAAATACCGAGGAAGATATGGAGACCTTAAAGCGTACCATGGAGCAGGGAAAAGACAACGGAGCTACTAACCTGGAGCTGATCGATGAAAAACGCCTTCATGAGCTGGTTCCTGCAGTAGTAGGAAAATTTGCCATGTTTTCCCATAACAGCGGTATCGTAGATCCCTTTGGCTATACCATTGCCCTGGCAGAAAATGCCCATGCAAACGGTGTGGAGTATCATTTTGGCTGTGAAGTGACTGCAATCCGGAGAGAAGATGATGATACTTATGAAATAACCACAACCAAGGGAAACTTTAAGACCCGCTGGGTAGTAAACTGCGCAGGACTTGGCTGCGGCAAGATCTCTGATATGCTTGGGATCACCGGCTACCGCATCATCGGTTCCAAGGGAGATTATATTATCCTGGATAAGCGCACCGGACCGCTTCTTCCTATGCCTGTTTATCCGGTTCCAAGCAACACCTATATGGGAATTCATGTGACAAATACCACAGACGGAAATGTGATCATCGGCCCTAACGCAGATATGGTAACAGATTTTACTTATTACGGTGTGCCTCAGAAAAATATGGATTATCTGGCAGAAAGTGCTTCTGACCTGTGGCCATGTATCCATAAGGCAGATTATATCCGCAATTATTCTGGTATCCTTCCAAAATGGGTAGATGAAAAGGGTGTGATCCAGGATTTTAAGATCGAGATCAAAGACGAGATCGCGCCTCATGCATTAAACCTGGTAGGTATCGAGTCACCGGGACTGACAGCAGCAGTGCCCATTGCCAGATACGCCATTGAACTGATGAAGGAAAGAGAAACATTAGAGGAAAATCCGGATTTCAACCCGGTGAGAAAAGGAATCCGCCATTTCGCCCAGTGCACCAAAGAAGAGCAGGCAGAGCTGATCAAAGAGAACCCGGATTACGGCGAAGTGATCTGCCGCTGCGAAAAGGTGACAAAAGCAGAGATCCTTCAGGCAATTCACAATCCATTAGGCGTAGATACTATGACAGGTGTGAAATACAGGACCCGATCCATGATGGGACGGTGTCAGGGGGGCTACTGCCAGATGCGTATTGAACAGCTGATCGAACAGGAACTTGGCAAAAAAGAGACAGAAGTGCAGTATGAGCGGGAAGGTTCTAATGTCTTATTTGGAAAGGTACGGGAGGTGTGACTGTGAACATGGAACATAAAACAGAAATGTGGGAAATAGAACGGGCAGATGCAGTGATCGTAGGCGGCGGCCCGGCAGGTCTGGCAGCGGCTGTACGCCTGTATGAAAACGGGATCACAGATATTCTGATCCTGGAACGTGAAAAACAGTTAGGCGGCATTTTACGTCAGTGTATCCATGATGGTTTTGGACTGGCCCGTTTTAAAACTACACTCAGCGGACCGGAATATGCCCAGAAATTCATTGACCTGGCAAACGAAAAGAAGATCCGTTATCTTACTGATGCAACTGTTCTGGAGATTTCAGAGGATAAAGTGATCACAGCAGCCACTCCTGATGGTCTGAAACAGTGGAAAGCCAAAGCTGTGATCCTGGCAATGGGATGTCGGGAGCGCACCAGAGGGGCACTTGGCATACCAGGAGAGCGGCCAACTGGAGTGTTTACAGCAGGAGTTGCCCAGGCATATATGAACCTTTATAACCGTATGCCTGCAAAAGAAGTGGTGATCTTAGGTTCCGGTGATATTGGAATGATCATGGCCCGCAGACTGACCTTGGAAGGTGCCCATGTAAAGGCAGTTTTTGAGATCCAGCCATATCCAAGCGGCCTTCCAAGGAATATTGAGCAGTGCTTAAATGATTACAATATCCCATTGTATTTAAGCCATACAGTGACAGAGATCCACGGAGATAAGCGTCTGACCGGCGTAACTGTTTCAAAAGTAGATGAACATATGAGGCCGATCCCGGGAACGGAAGAGGAATACAGCTGTGATACACTGATCTTATCTGTTGGTCTGATCCCGGAAAATGAACTTTCCCTGGATGCAGGAGTAACACTGGATGCAAGGACAAAAGGCGCTACAGTAGATGAATATTTCCAGACGGACCGGCCGGGAATTTTCGCAGCAGGAAATGTCCTTCATGTGCACGATCTGGTGGATTTTGTATCCATGGAAGCAGAAAAGCTGGCAGACTCCGCAGCCCGGTATATCAAAGAGGGAAAACTGCCTGCATGTGAGATCCAGGTAAAGACTGATAAAAATATCAATCATACGGTTCCACAGAGGATCTCCGGAACAGAAGACTGTTGTCTGTCCCTGCGTGTGAACCGGCCATTTAAGGACTGTGTTTTAGTTGTAAGCCAGAATGGAAAAGAAATTGCCCGCAAAAAGATGAAAAAAGCCCTTCCGGCAGAGATGATCCATATACATTTAAAAGCAGAAAAACTGGAAAATAAAGGAGATCTGGAGGTGAAGGTAGAATGACAAGAGAATTTACATGCATCATTTGTCCAAATGGCTGTGAAATAAGCGCAGATTATGAGATACAGGCAGATCAGTCCGTAGTGATCCATTCATTAGAGGGCGCCACCTGCAAAAGAGGAGCAGAGTATGTAAAACAGGAGCTGACAGATCCGAAGAGAAACATTGCAACCTCCGTACTGGTAGAAGGAGGAGAACTGCCTCTTGCCAGTGTACGCCTTACTGCCCCGATCCCCAAGGCGCGTATTTTCGATGCAATGGATGAGATCAAAAAATGCCGCCTGAAAGTGCCTGTGAAAGCAGGTACCGTTGTGATCAAGGGAATAGTAGGTCTGGAAGCAGACGTGATCGTGACCAAGAATGTGGCTAAGGCATAAATAGCGGTCGTTACATTACCTGCAGTGTAATGCAGGAATAGCAGTAATTCTATACACAGGAGCAGCTGATCCGGCTGCTCCTTCTTGCATTTTAAGGTCGTCTATTATATGATAATTATAAATATTTTTAAGAATTGCGAGAGTGCGAAGCACGCAGCAATCCGGTATCATAGTTGAAATTGATGCAAGAAGGAGAAATACAATGTCAGATAAACGTGTTGATTATATTACATGGGATGAATATTTTATGGGAGTTGCCACTCTTTCCGGCAGACGTTCCAAAGACCCAAGCACCCAGGTGGGGGCATGCATCGTAAGCCAGGATAACAAGATCCTTTCCATGGGCTACAATGGCTTCCCAAAGGGATGCTCCGATGATGAATTTCCATGGGGCAAGGAACATGAACTGGACGATCCGTACAATGCAAAATATTTCTATTCCACCCACAGCGAGTTAAATGCCATTTTAAATTACAGAGGGGGAAGTCTGGAAGGAAGCAAATTGTATGTAACTCTTTTCCCGTGTAATGAGTGCGCCAAGGCCATTATCCAGGCGGGTATTAAGACCATTATCTATGGCGGGGACAAGTACGCCCATACACCGGCTGTAAAAGCATCCAAGCGCATGTTAAATGCAGCAGGCGTCCGTTATTATCAGTACCAGCCTACCGGCCGCAAGATCGAGATCGAGGTGTAAAATGAAGGTTCTTTTAGCCGCGATCAATGCAAAATATATCCACTCCAATCTGGGCATCTACAGCCTGAAAACTTATGGGGAGAAGATGTTAAAAGAATGGGGACTGGCAGAGCAGGCGGAGATCTCTCTGGCAGAATACACCATTAACCACCAGATGGAGCAGATCCTTCAGGATATTTATAAGCGTAAGCCGGATGTCATTGGATTTTCCTGTTATATCTGGAACATTTCCTATGTGAAAGTGATACTGGCTGACATAAAAAAGGTGCTTCCAGATGTGAAAATATGGGCAGGAGGCCCGGAAGTTTCCTATCATGGGGAAGCCTTTTTGAAAGAAGAACCGGCAGTGGACCTTGTTATGATGGGGGAAGGAGAGATCACCTTCGCCCATTTTCTAAAGGCACTCCTTGAAGGAGAAGATTTAAAACAGGTTCCCGGTCTTATGGTGCGAAATGCTGATGGCACATTTACAGATACAGGTTTTCGCCAGGTAATGGACATGAGCCAGATCCCATTTCCCTATGCTTTTATGGATATGAAAGAACTGGAACACCGCATTATCTACTACGAAAGCAGCAGAGGATGTCCTTTTTCCTGTGCCTACTGTCTGTCTTCCATTGATAAGAAACTGCGTTTTCGCAGCCTGGATCTGGTACTGCCGGAACTGGAGTGGTTCCTTCAGGCGAAAGTGCCCCAGGTAAAATTCGTAGACAGAACCTTTAACTGTAAAAAGTCCCATGCAATGGCTATCTGGCAGTATATCAGGGACCATGATAACGGCGTTACCAATTTCCATTTTGAGATTGCAGCGGATTTGTTAGATAAGGACGAGCTGGATCTGCTTTCCACCATGCGCCCGGGACTGGTGCAGCTGGAGATCGGCGTCCAGTCTACCAATGAAAAAACACTGGAGACCATCCGCCGAAAGACTGATATCGAAGAGATCCGACAGATCACAGCAACCATCAACAGCTGGCACAACATCCACCAGCATCTGGATCTGATCGCAGGACTTCCATGGGAAGATCTGGAAAGCTTTAAAAAGTCCTTTAATGATGTATATGAAATGGAGCCGGAGCAGCTGCAGTTAGGCTTTTTAAAGGTATTAAAAGGCTCTTATATGGAAGAACTGATCCCGGACTGTGACTTGCTTTACAGTGCCGCGCCGCCTTATGAGGTGCTGTGTACCAAATGGCTTTCCTATGGGGACGTGCTGGAATTAAAAGATATCGAAGAAATGACGGAAGTTCATTACAACAGCCGTCAGTTTACCTGTACTTTAAAAGAACTGGAAAAGGAATTTGATACTCCTTATGAAATGTTTTCCTTTATGGCAGGTTATTACAACAAAAATCATTTGTTTGGTATCAGCCACAGCCGCATTGCCAGATATGAGATCCTCTGGAAGATAATACAGGAGAGATTGGAAAAAAATGGAAAATGTGAAACTCAGGCAATGGCAGAAAATGTTAACATTTCTGAAAAATTAGAATTATACCGTGACCTGCTAATGACCGACCTGTATCTTCGTGAAAATGTAAAGAGCCGCCCAACCTTTGCAAGAGATTTAAGCAGTTCCAAAGACTTTGTCCGTGAATTTTTCCAGAAAGAAGAGAAAACTCCGGAGCATCTGTCTGGCTATGAAGGCTACGACTCCAGACAGATGGCCAAAATGGCCCATTTAGAGCCATTAAGAGATGGAACCTATCTGCTGTTTGACTACAAAAAGCGGGATCCATTAAGCTATAATGCCCGGACAGTCCGGGTTTAAGGGAATTTGTATCTCTGTGATAAACTGGGACTGGTCATGGGTGAGTCCGTAGTCGATGAGGGTCATTTCCAGTGCAAAGCTTTCAGGGGCAAATCCCTCGTCCTTAAAATAGGCCAGAAGCTTTTCAAAAAATCCCGGCGCCTGTTCATGGCTTCCATGAAAACGGACAATGGCCCAGGTGCTTTCCGGGATGTGAATGACCTGCCCTTTGATAGGATCATCCTCTTCCAGAATGATAAAAACAAAATCATAAGGTTTAAAGCGATGTGCCTTTAAAGACTCATAAAACAGCCCTACTCCTACTTTTCCAAGGAAAATAGAAGCAGGGCTGTTTCCCTGTTCCATTTCACGGATGGAATACTCCAGATCCAGATAATTTTCCGGATTTAGCTGCTTTTTCATGCAGGCCAGTTTAAGCGGTGCCTTTTTCTCTAAAAAGATTTCTCCTGGATGGGCAGAAAGAGCCCCCTGGATCTGATTTAAACGGTTCTTTATCTGATGTTCCATCACAGTCAGCTCCTGCTGCTTTTTATGCACCTGTACCAGCTGCTTCGACAAAAGCTCCTGGATCCGCCCGGTATCCCTGTTGTGAAGAAAATCCCCGATCTCTTCCAGTGGCATGTCCAAGGCCCGCAGGTAGCGTATTGTATTTAAACATTCAAACTGACGGATGCTGTAATACCGGTATCCAGTGTCCGGATCCGTATACTCCGGCGTTACCAGTCCCGTTTTGTCATAATGGCGCAGCAGGCTGATGCTTAAATGAAACAGACGGGCCACTTCGCCGATCTGGTATAAATCTTTCTTTGACTGCATGTTTTATCCTCTTTTATCCTCTCAAACATTATATGTCCTCTCAGAGTCTTTCATGCACCTGCTTTTGCGGCCGATTTTCCGGCAGTCGCCCCCCGAATTTCCTCAACGTACGCACCGCGTACGCCTCAGAAATTTGGGAACAACTGACAAAAAATCTTCTCACAAAATCAGGCACAGAAAAACTCCGAGAGAACATTTACCTTTTCCACATTTTCCTTTATTATAGACACAGGCGATTGAATTGTAAAATGCAAATTAAGATGTGAAGCAAACTTGAAATGAAATTAGGATAAAGGGATAGAAACAAATATGATCAAAATGACAGAAAAATTAAAAGAACGGATCTCTCATATATTATCAGTCTTAGATAAAGAATACGGCACTGATTTCATCTGTTATTTAAACTACGAAACCCCATGGCAGCTGCTTATAGCGGTGATCTTAAGTGCCCAGTGTACAGACGCCAGAGTGAATATTGTAACAGCCGATCTTTTTAAGAAATATCCGACCCTGGAAGATTTTGCAGCGGCTGATCTAAAAGAACTGGAACAGGACATCCATTCCATTGGATTTTATCATATGAAAGCCAAAAACATTATCCAGTGTGCGAAACGGCTGGTGGAAGAATATGGGGGCATTGTGCCGGAAAAACTGGAGGATCTTCTTACACTGGCAGGTGTAGGCCGGAAAACAGCCAACGTGATCCGGGGAAATATTTACCATGTGCCAAGTATTGTAGTAGATACCCATGTAAAGCGTATTTCCAGGAAGTTGGGCCTTACAAAAGAAACAGAGCCGGAAAAGATCGAAGCGGACCTTATGAAGGTGCTGCCAGAAGATCACTGGATCCTCTGGAATATCCATATCATCACACTGGGACGGACGATCTGTACAGCCAGGAAACCGGACTGTGGGAACTGCTTTTTAAAACAGTGGTGTCCCGCCTGTGAAGTGCCGGCAGTTTTCAAAGAAACAGAAAAAATAGATTAAACAGGAAAATGTAAAATCACAAAACTTCTGACATAATAGAAAGGAATACGTCGAAATGACTGACTCATACATTGCCCTGGACTTAGAAACCACAGGTCTGGAGCCGAAAAAAGAAAAAATAACGGAGATCGCAGCTCTAAAAGTAGAGCATGGACAGATCACAGGCCGTTTCGTAACTCTGGTAAATCCAAAACGGCCGCTGACAGAAAGGGTCGTGGAATTAACAGGCATCACCGATGACATGTTAAAAGATGCTCCTGTAATCGAGGATATTATAGGGGAAGTGCTGGAATTTATCGGAAACCTGCCTCTTTTAGGTCACAACATCCGCTTTGACTACAGTTTCTTAAAACAGGCTGCAGTGAACCAGAAAATGGAATTTGAATGTGAGGCAGTGGATACACTGAAAGTGTGCCGGAAACTAATGCCGGAGCAGGAAAAGAAAAATCTGGGAAATGCCTGTACTTATTATCAGATTGAACAGCCATTGGCACACCGGGCAGAGGCAGATGCTTTATCTGCTCAT
>OGHJ01003837.1_pt1 | contig 10324 bp, 8 predicted proteins | sample 1571351 | NCBI WGS metagenome assembly OGHJ01 (sample SAMEA2582037, study PRJEB24529) | metagenome | biome: Human gut stool | place: China | collected 2011 | reverse complement strand
GGCCCCGAACCGCCCGTGGCGGTTTGGGCGGCGGAGCAGAACGCGGCCAGGGCCGCGATAGAGAAGCTGAGGGCTGGGGAATAACCGGCCCACGGGCGACCACAAGGGTCGCCCCTACGTGCAGGGGCTGTCCGGCTCCTCTGTAGGGGCGGCCTTTATGGCCGCCCGTCCTGTCAGGCCTTCACAGGGCCTGGGGTAGTGCAAAACCTGGTGTACGGCGGGCGGATGTAGGTATCCGTCCCTGCGAAATGGTTTGCCCGCTGTATACCACCAAACCAGACGCGGAGCGCTCAGGCGCTCCGCGTTTTTGTGGAAAAGGGTTTGCAAAGGACGCCGTTCCTTGGTATAATAATTTATTCAGAATGAAAGCATGGCGAGGTGCAGACCTTGTATTTAAAAGCACTGGAAATCCAGGGGTTCAAATCCTTTCCGGACAAGACGGTACTCTCCTTTGGGGAGGACATGACCGCCATTGTGGGTCCCAACGGAAGCGGGAAATCGAATATATCCGACGCCATCCGCTGGGTCATGGGGGAGCAGTCCACCCGAGCCCTCCGGGGCGGCAAGATGGAGGACGTCATCTTCGGCGGCACCGCCAAGCGCAAGCAGCTGGGGTTTGCCGAAGTCTCCCTGGTGCTGGACAACACTGGTCACCTCTTTGACCGGGAGGAGAGCGAGATCATGGTCACCCGGCGGTACTACCGCTCGGGGGAAAGCGAGTACTTCATCAACCGCCACACCGTCCGGCTCCGGGACGTGAACGAGCTGTTCATGGACACCGGCCTGGGCCGGGAGGGCTACTCCATCATCAGCCAGGGCAAGATCGACGAGATCCTGTCCGTCAAGAGCACCGACCGCCGGGAGATCTTTGAGGAGGCCGCCGGTATCTCCCGCTACCGCCACCGGAAGGAGGAGGCGGAGCGGAAGCTGGAGCGCACCCAGGAGAACCTGGTCCGGGTCAACGACAAGATCGACGAGCTGGAGCTCCAGGTGGAGCCCCTCCGGGCCCAGGCGGAGAAGGCCAAAAAGTTCCTGGTCCTCCGGGACGAGCTCCGTGGGCTGGAGATCTCCCTGTGGATGGACCAGCTGGACAAGGTCCGGGCGAACAGCCGAAAACTCCTCTCCGACTATGAAAACGCTGTCCGTCAGAAGGAGGAGGCCAAGGTCCTGGTGGAGCGGCTTTACGCCGCCGCCGAGGACTACGCCGCCAAAATGCGGGAGAAGGACATGGAGGCCGAGGGCGTCCGGTTCCAGATCCAGCAGCGCCAGGCCGACGCCAACGAGTGTGAGCGGGCGGTGGCGGTGCTCCGGACCCAGATCCAGAGCAACCTGGAAAACGCCGACCGGGTCCGGCGGGAGCTGGACCAGCAGGAGGGCCGGGCCGGGTCCATCTCGGAGCAGATCGACCAGCGCCGCACCCGCCTGGAGGAGATCGCTGCCCGGCGGACCGGGCTGGAGGAGGAGCTTTCCGCCGCCCGGCAGGCCGACCAGGACGAGCGCCGCAGCGCCGGTACACTGGAGAGCGAGCTGGAGGCCCTGCGGGAGAAGGAGAACATGGAGAACGCCTCCGCTGCCGAGGCCAAGGCGCTTCTCTCCGCCCTGGCCGCCGCCGCCCAGGAGCTGCTGGACCGGGACGAGGCCGTCCGGCAGGAGCTGTCCGCCGGGGAGGAGAAGCTCTCCGCCGCCCGCAAGGTGGCCGGAGAGATCGCCGCCGATCTCAAAAAGGCCAAGGAGGCCCGGGAGGCCCTGGGCAATGTCATCAGCGGCTATACCATGCGTGCCGAGTCCCGGAAGCGAAAGGTGGAGACCGCCCAGGAGACCCACCGAAAGCTCCAGATGGACGAGCACGCCCTCACCTCCCGGGTCCATATGCTCTCCGAGATGGAGAAGCTCTATGAGGGCTACTCCAAGGCGGTGAAGCTGGTCATGGGGGAGGCCCAGCGGGGGAACCTCCGCCACATCCACGGCCCGGTGGCCGGACTGGTCCACGTGCCCGACCCCTACACGGTGGCGGTGGAGATCGCCCTGGGGGGTGCCATGCAGAACATCGTGGTGGACAGCGAGGAGGACGGCAAGGCCGCCATCGCCTTCCTGAAGCGCCGGGACGGCGGCCGGTGTACCTTCCTCCCCCTGAGCGCCATCCGCCCCTCCGAGTTCCGGGACACCGCCGTGGAGCACGAGCCCGGCTTCGTGGGCATGGGGGACCGGCTGGTGGAGTTCGACGCCAAATACAAAAACATCTTTTCCAATCTGCTGGGCCGGGTGGTGGTGGCCGAGGACATGGACGCCGCCATTGCCATGGCCCGGAAATACCGCTACCGCTTCAAGATCGTCACCCTGGACGGCCAGGTCCTCAACCCCGGCGGCTCCATGACCGGCGGCTCCGCCTCCCGCTCGGCGGGCATCCTCAGCCGGGCCAACGAGCTGGAGCGGCTGAACGCCCAGGTGGACGGGGTGCGCTCCCAGCTGGACCAGGTGGTCAAGGCCCTGGAGGAGGCCCGGCGGGAATCCGCCGTGGCCATCTATGAGCTGGAGACCGCCCAGTCCCAGTGCCGTGAGCTGGAGGACAGGATCCTTCAGCTGGAGGAACGGAGCGCCGCCCAGGAGAAGACCTGTGCCGACCTGGAAGGTCAGCGGGGGAGCCTGCGGGAGGAGCTCACCGAGATCGAGGGCCGCTCCCGTCAGACCGAGGCGGACACCGCCAACGCCAGAGCCCGGATCGAGGAGCTGGAGGGCGCCGCCGCCGCCCTGCGGCTGGAGGCAGAGGGCAAGGCTGCGGGCCAGGCGGAGATCAAGGCCCGGATGGAGACGGTGAGCGCCAGGATCGCCCAGCTCAGCCAGGAGACCGCCGCCCTGGAGGCCGAGCGGGCCGCCACCGAGCAGGCCCTCACCGAGCTGGAGGACCTGCGCCGGGACATCACCGGCGACAAGGAGCAGCGGGAAAACATGCTCCGTGAGCTGGAGACCAAGAATGACGACCTCAATGAAAAGATCCGGACCCAGGAGGAGAAGCTCCAGGCAATCCGGGTGGAGAACGAGGGACGACAGGCCGAGATCGAGAAGCTCAACCAGGAGCGTCTGGCCCTGGAGGTAGAGCGGAACCGGGCCGACAAGGAGAGCCGGGACAAGAACAGCGAGCTGCTGAACATGGAGCGAGAGGTCTCGGTGCTGGAGCAGAAGAAGGTCACCGCCTCCATGGAGGAGAAGCAGATCCTGGACAAGCTCTGGGAGACCTACGAGCTCTCCCACGAGGCGGCCCGGGCCCAGCGCCAGGAGCTGGAGAGCGTGCCCAAGGCCCAGAAGCGGGTGGGGGAGCTCAAGCGGAGCATATCCGGCCTGGGCAACATCAACCTGGACGCCATCGAGGAGTTCGACCGGGTCAACCAGCGCTATACTTACCTTACCGACCAGCGGGACGACGTGCGCCGGTCCAAGGAGGAGCTGGAAAAGGTCATTGCCGACATTACCGGGGAAATGAAATCTATTTTTTCCCAGCAATTCGGTGTCATCAACGCCGCTTTTGGGGAGACTTTTACCGAACTCTTTGGCGGCGGTATGGCCACCCTGGAGCTGGACGACCCGGAGGACATCCTGGGCTGCGGCATTGAGATCAAGGTCCAGCCGCCGGGTAAGGCATTGAAAGTCCTCTCGCTCCTCTCCGGCGGCGAGAAGGCCTTCGTGGCCATCGCCCTCTACTTCGCCATTTTGAAGGTGCGGCCCACCCCCTTCTGCGTCATGGACGAGATCGAGGCCGCCCTGGACGACGTCAATGTCACCCGGTTTGCCCGGTACCTCCGTGGCATGAGCACCAAGACCCAGTTCATCGTCATCACCCACCGCCGCGGCACCATGGAGGAGGCCGACGTCCTCTACGGTGTCACCATGCAGGAACAAGGAGTCAGTCGTTTGCTGACCATCAACCTGAACGATGTGGAAAAGGAACTGCATATCAAGTGATTTGGGAGGCGGTCAACATGCGTCGAGCACGCAGGGCGAAAGCCGTCATGTGGTACCTGATGGTCCCGGGTGTTTTGCTGGAGATCCTGTTCCTTCTATTGGGGAAGCAGAACATTGTCCTGTTGCTGATTGGCGGAGGCCTCATGATGGGCGGCCTGATTATTTGGGCTGTTTTCTGGCGATGCCCCGACTGTGGCAAACATCTAGGAAGGACTACTGTGGAATACTGCCCCTACTGTGGAAAAAGTTTGCGATGACCGGAGGAATGGTATGAAAAAGTTCCATATCGACCATCAAAACGTCCGAAAGATCGCAGGTGTGTTGTGGTATAGGGATAGTGCTGGCGCTGCTAAGTCTTATTTGGCCAGTGCCCCCGCTTCCGGGGGTACTGTTGATATTGGCTGGCCTCGTGGTCATGCTGCTGTATTGGCGCTGCCCAAACTGCGAGAGAATACTGCCCCTTCGAGAGTGGAACATCCAATACTGTCCCTATTGCGGGGGTAAATTATAAAGCAAGAGGAAGAAATATATGGGATTTTTTGATAAAATCAAGAAGCTGAACATCTTTGCGGGCTTTTCCGCCATCGACGACGATTTTTACGATGAACTGGAGGAGACCCTCATCCTGTCCGATATGGGCATGGATACCACCCTCAAGGCGGTGGAGGAGCTCAAAAGCCGGGTAAAGAGCGAGAAACTCAAGGACAAGGAAGAGGTGCGGAATTGCCTGCGCCGGGTGCTCCAGGACATGCTGACGGTGGGAGACCAGGGCCTGGACCTCTCCACCCGCCCCTCTGTGATCCTCTTCATCGGGGTCAATGGTGTGGGCAAGACCACCACCATCGGCAAACTGGCCGCCACCCTGAAAGCCCAGGGGAAGAAGGTCCTCCTCTGTGCCGGTGACACCTTCCGGGCCGCCGCCGCCGACCAGCTCACCATCTGGTCTCAGCGGGCCGGGGTAGAGATCGTCAAGCAGCACGAGGGCGCTGACCCCGCCTCGGTGGTCTTTGACGCGGTGAGTGCCGCCAAGGCGCGGAACAGCGATGTCATCCTGGTGGACACTGCCGGACGGCTCCACAATAAACAGAACTTGATGAACGAGCTCAATAAGATCTCCCGCATCATCGACCGGGAGCTCCCCGGCTGCGCCAAGGAGACCCTGCTGGTGCTGGACGCCACCACCGGCCAGAACGGTCTCATCCAGGCTAAGCAGTTCCAGGAGGCCGCCGGCGTCACCGGCATCGTCCTCACCAAGCTGGACGGCACCGCCAAGGGCGGCATCACCGTGGCCATCGCCGACACCCTCCAGATCCCCGTGAAGTATGTGGGTCTGGGCGAGGGCATCGAGGACCTGCGGCCCTTCGACGCCGAAGGCTTCACCGAGGCGCTGGTGTAATCCATCACATAATAACGGCCATACGGCCTTGATTTTGGAGGAATCAAAAATATGGCGAGAATCGACGGACGGGCCTGGGATCAGCTCCGGCCCATTGAGATCACTCCCGGCTTCAACAAATTCGCGGAGGGCTCCTGCCTCATCCGCTGCGGCAACACCATGGTGCTGTGCACCGCTTCTGTGGAGGAGAAAACGCCCCCCCACGTCCCCGAGGGAGAGGGCTGGGTCACCGCGGAGTACTCCATGCTGCCCCGGGCCAACCGTGAGCGGAGCAAGCGGGACATCGCCAAGCTGAAGCTCTCCCCCCGGTCGGCGGAGATCCAGCGTCTGGTGGGCCGTGCCCTCCGGGCGGCGGTGGATATGAAGAAGCTGGGGGAGCGCACCATCAACATCGACTGCGACGTGCTCCAGGGGGACGGCGGCACCCGTACCGCCAGCGTCACCGGCGGCTATGTGGCCCTGGCCCTGGCGGTGAAGAAGCTGATGGCCGACGGCCTGTTGGCCGAAAACCCCATCATCACTCCGGTGGCCGCCATCTCCGCCGGCATCGTGGAGGACCAGCTGCTGCTGGACCTGTGCTATGAGGAGGACTCCTCTGCCCAGGTGGACCTCAACTGCGTCATGACCGGCGAGGGCGGCATCGTGGAGCTCCAGGGCACCGGCGAGGGCCGGGCCTTCACCGTTCAGGAGCAGCGGGATCTGGTGGACCTGTGCGCCAAGGGCATCCGGGAGGTCATGACCTTCCAGGCCAAGGCGCTGGAGGGCTGAGCCGTGAAAGTAGTGCTTGCCAGCAAGAACCAGCACAAGCTGGTGGAGATGCGGGACATCCTCTCCGCCCAGGGAGTGGAGGTGGTCCTGGAGTCCGACGTGGGCGTGGATGTGGACGTGGAGGAGACGGGGACCACCTTTGAGGAGAACTCCCTCCTGAAGGCCAAAGCCGTCATGGAGGCCAGCGGCCTCCCCGCCATCGCCGACGACTCCGGCCTGTCCGTGGACGCCCTGAACGGCGCCCCCGGTGTCTACTCCGCACGGTATGGCGGGGAGGGCCTAGACGACGTGGGCCGGTACCGCCTGCTGCTGGAGAACATGCGGGGACAGCTGGACCGGAAGTGCAAATTCGTCTCGGTTATCACCCTGTGCATGCCCAACGGTGATGTCATCACCGCCCGTGGGGAGTGCCCCGGCACCCTGGCCTACGCTCCCCAGGGGGAGAACGGCTTCGGCTATGACCCCATCTTCTACGTGCCGGAGAAGAAAAAGACCTTCGCCCAGCTCAGCCCCGAGGAGAAAAATGCCATCTCCCACCGGGGAAATGCGCTGAAGCTTTTTCAGCAGAAGCTGGCCGACTATCTGTCCGGCCAGAGCAAATAAAACAGATAAGGAGATATTATGGATCTGACAAGCAAGCAGCGGGCCCAGCTTCGGGGCCTGGCCAACGGAATCGACACCATCCTCCACGTGGGCAAGGACGGCCTGGGGGACAACCTCATCAAGCAGGCCGACGACGCCCTGGAGGCCCGGGAGCTCATCAAGGGCAAGGTGCTGGAGAACTCCATGCTCACCGCCCGGGAGGCCGCCGAGGATCTGGCCAAAGCCACCCGCAGTGAGGTGGTTCAGGTCATCGGAACAAAGTTCGTATTATATCGTCAAAGTCACAATAAGGACAAGAAGGACCGTATCGTGCTGGTGAAGGACAAGCGGCAGAACTGATTTTTTCAAAAGCCGAAAACGATTTTACGGTCCGGAGCGTCTATAGAAGTATCCATGCGGACCGGACGCAAAAAAGCCCACACAGCGGAATCTTGGAAGAACAGTCGAGGAAAGAGGAGTGTTCACAATGAAGATCGGCGTGTATGGCGGAACCTTTGACCCGCCCCACCTGGGGCACATGGAGGCGGCCCGGGCGGCGGCCGCGCTGCTGGAGCTGGATAAGATCCTGTTCGTGCCGGCGGCCATCCCACCACACAAGGCGCTGCCGCCGGAGGCCGTGCCGGCGGAGGACCGGCTGGCCATGACGGCACTGATGGCGGACGGTGTCTGTCTGGAGATGGGGCGGCCCGGCCTGGCCAAGGCCGACGGCCTGGAGCTCTCCCGTCAGGGCAAGAGCTACACGGTGGATACCCTGGAGGAGCTGCGCCGGCGCTATCCTGACGACGAGCTGTGGCTCCTCATGGGGACGGACATGTTCCTCACCCTTCAGAACTGGCGTGACCCGGAGCGGATCACCGCTCTGGCCGGTATCGCCGCCTTTGCCCGGCGGGAGTCGGACGCGGGGGAGCTGCTGAAGATCCAGGGCAACTACCTCCAGGAGCGCTTCGGCGCCCGGGTAGCGGTGGTGGAGCTGCCCCAGATCATTGACCTCTCCTCCACACAGGTCCGGGCCATGCTGGACGCTGACCGGGCCCAGGTCCGGGACGCCCTCTGGTGTCAGGTCTACGGCTACATCCTGCGAAACAGACTCTACGGCGTGGAGGCCGACCTGAAGCACCTGGACGACGACGATCTCCGCTGCGCATCCCTTTCCATGGTGAAGGCCAAACGCATTCCCCACATCCGGGGCTGTGAGGAGGAGGCGGTGCGGCTGGCGGAGCGCTGGGGCGCCGATCCCCATCTGGCCCGCCGGGCGGGCATCCTCCACGACTGCACCAAATATCTGGAGCTGGACGAGCAGCTGGCCCTGTGCGAGCAGTACCACATCCAGCTGGACGAGCTGGAGCGGGTGGCGGTAAAGCTCCTCCACTCCAAGACCGGTGCCGCCATCGCCAGGCACGTGTTCGGTGAGCCCGAGGAGGTGTGCAACGCCATCTACTGGCACACCACCGGCAAGGCGGACATGGACCTTCTCTCCAAGGTGCTCTACCTGGCCGACTACATCGAGCCCTCCCGGGCCGACTTCGAGGGCCTGGAGGAGCTGCGGCGGCTGGCCTATACGGATATAGACAAGGCCCTGCTTCTGGGCTGTGAACTGACCATCCAGGATATGGAGGAGCGTGGGGTGCCGGTACACACCAATACCCTCCAGGCGCGAGATTTCCTGAAAGGACGGACCTGATGAACCCGGAGAAAGAGAACAAGAAGGGCGGCAGACACCTGCTTAAAAAGGGAGAACAGAGTCAAATGCCCCCCAAACAGCCGAAAAAGCCCCTGACGCCCAAGCAAAAGGCACTCCGGGCGGTCTATCTCATCATCACCATCCTGGCCGCCCTTGTGGTGGTGGTCTTCGCGGTGTCCCGCTTCCTGTTCGTCAAGCCGGAGATTCCCGTCAAGACAGACCCCGAGCCCACGGAGAGCAGCGCCCCGGTGGAGTCCACCGAGAACCCGGAGATCACCGGGGACGAGGCACCGGACCTGGCGGCGGCAGGCCGGAAGGAGGACTACTACACCTTCCTGCTGGTGGGCCGGGACACCGGGGGCGGCGGCAATACCGACACCATCATGGTGGTCTCCTACGACGTGAAGAACCAGGAACTCAACGCCATGAGCATCCCCCGGGACACCATCGTCAACAAGTCCTGGGACATCAAGAAGATTAACTCGGTCTACAACTATGCCGGAGGTGGGGATAAGGGCATGGCGGCCCTGATGGACACCGTGTCCGACACCATCGGCTTTGCCCCTGATTTCCACATCGTGGTGGAGTGGGAGGCGGTGGGCAAGCTGGCCACCGCCATCGGCGGGGTGGACTTCGACGTCCCCGTGGACATGAACTACGACGACCCCACCCAGGATCTCCACATCCACATCAGCAAGGGCTTTCAGCATCTGGATGGGGAACAGGTCATGCAGGTGCTCCGGTTCCGCAAGAACAACAACGGCGCTCCGGGGATCTATGCCCAGGGAGACATCGGCCGCATCCAGGTCCAGCAGGACCTGCTGATGGCCATTGCGGACAAGCTGCTCCAGCCCTCTGTGGTGGCCCACATCCCCGACCTGGTGGATATTTTTATGGAGAACGTGGAGACCGACCTCACCATCCCCAATCTGCTGTGGCTGGCCAAGTCGGCCATTCAGGGGGGACTGAGGACGGACAGCGTCAACTTTGTCACCATGCCCGCCAACTACAACGGCTATTTCTGGAGTTACAGCATCGGCCACAACGAGTCCTATGTCTTCCCTTATGCCGATGAGATCGTGGAGCTGGTCAACGAGGACTTCAACCCCTACCTGACCGATGTGACCAAGGCTAACCTGGATATTGTCTATAAAAAATCGGATGGTTCCATTGCTGCTACCGGCGGGTCACTCAAGGACAGCAAGGCTAATGCGGCCTATTATGACTCCCTGAAGCCGGCGGAGACAGACACGCCTGATGAGACCGAGACGCCGGCAGAGACGGAGACGCCCACGGAGAGTCCTCTGCCCAGCCAGAGCGGCACGCCCACAGAGAGTGTACCGCCCACTGAAACGGAGTCGCCCACGGAGACGCCGGCAGTTTCTGAGTCCCCCGCAGGTACCGGAACGCCGGAGGATACCACTCCTCCGGCTGAGACCCAGGCTCCGGCCAGTACTGCCCCCGCCGAGACGGAGGTCTCCTCCCAGGCGCCGGCAGAGACTTCCTCTGAAGAATCTCAATCTCCCGGTGACATCGGGATTCCGATCTTTACGCCGCACGAGGTGCCGGCCGCCTAAGGGAGATGGTTGCATTTTCAAAGAAATTGTGGTATCTTACAGGACGAATCGCGAGAAATCAGTCCCAATTTGACGGCGTATGGACCGGGGACACTGTGAAAGGACGACACACATGACCTCAGAGAGAGAACAGAAAAAGGGCGGCAGCCGCCTGGCAGGCAGTTTGGAGCCGAAGCCCCCGAAAAAGCCGCGCAGGAAGCTCACCCCCAAGCAGAAGGCGATGCGGGCGGTGTATATCATCGTCACCGTGCTGGCCGCCCTGGTGGTGATCGGCTTTGCGGTTTCCAGGCTGCTGTTCGTCAAGCCGGATGTCTCCCAGAGCGGTGGACGGCCCGAACTGTC
>OGHJ01003834.1_pt1 | contig 10332 bp, 10 predicted proteins | sample 1571351 | NCBI WGS metagenome assembly OGHJ01 (sample SAMEA2582037, study PRJEB24529) | metagenome | biome: Human gut stool | place: China | collected 2011 | reverse complement strand
TTTCGTATTCCATGCACTGCCCCTCGCTCTGCCGCAGGGCGTGGAGGGTGCCGGGGGAAAAAATGTAAATATCACCCTGCTCCGCCGGGTAAGCGTTCACACCGACCTGCACGATTCCGCTGCCTTTTTTAACATAGACAAGTTCCATACTGTCGTGCCAGTGCAACGGCACCTGCAAAAAGTCCCCCGGTATGGTGCAGGGGTAGATATTAAAAGGGAACCGCACCGCACCATGGTGTTTGGTTTCCCGCAAGCGTTCCTGGTTTGGCATGTTGTAGCCCCCTTTTGCATTCCTGATGCTTGTATTGTACCACAATCCGGCAGAATTGCACAAGAATTTTACCGATTTTGTATGATATTCTGGATATAGCAAGAGGAAGTGCGGGCCGCACCGCAAGCTTCCCCACTTGAGGCCTGAACCAAAGGCGATACCAACGCCTTGGCCTCTGCAAATTAATTTTTTAGGAGGAACCCGCTATGCAGACCATGACGGAAACTTTACAGAAGCTGATCGGCAAGCCCCTTGTCGAATCCACCGACCAGGAAATTTACCTTGCCCTGCTGGATCTTGTGCGCAGCAAGAGCGCCGCACAGGTACGCCCGGTCAACGGCCGCAAGCTGTATTATATCTCGGCTGAATTTTTGATCGGCAAACTGCTTTCCAACAACCTCATCAACCTCGGCTTGTATGATGATGTGCGTGATGCCCTTGCTGCCGCAGGCAAGAGCCTTTCCGACATCGAGGAAGTCGAGCCGGAGCCGAGCCTTGGCAACGGCGGTTTGGGCCGTTTGGCTGCCTGCTTCCTGGATTCTCTGGCAACGCTGAACCTGCCGGGCGACGGCATCGGCCCCGAAGTGGTGAATGAGGCCGTGGGCGTCATGGAGGCCGTGGGCAAGAAGTTCGGCCACACCTTTGAGTTTGTGGATGTGCTCCTGGGCGGCTGCGCCACCGATGCGGTGGGGAAGAGCTACCCCGACGGCACCACCGAGAAGTGCAAAGCCTGTGACGCCGTGCTGCTGGGCGCCGTGGGCGGGCCCAAGTGGGGCTCTGACAAGCCCGCCGAGCAGCGGCCCGAGACCGCCCTGCTGGCCATCCGGAAGGACCTAGGCCTCTACGCCAATCTGCGTCCCGCCGCCCTCCGGCCCGCTATGGCCGATGCCTGCCCCCTGAAGAAGGAGACCGCTGAGAAGGGCATCGACCTCATGATGGTCCGGGAGCTCACCGGCGGCATCTACTTCGGCAAGCGGGACAAGTACCAGACCGAGGACCGGGGCCTGGAGGCCACCGATCTCATGGCCTACTCCGAGAAGGAGATCGAGCGCATCGGCCGTCGTGCCTTCGAACTGGCCCGCCTGCGCCGGAAGAAGGTCTCCAGCGTGGACAAGGCCAACGTGTTGGAGACCAGCCGTCTGTGGCGGAGCGTCATGCACCGCCTGGCGAAGGAGTACTCCGACGTCCAGTATGAGGACGTACTGGTGGACAACTGCGCCATGCAGCTGGTCCGGGACCCCGGCCAGTTCGATGTGGTGGTCACCGAGAACATGTTCGGCGACATCCTCTCCGACGAGGCCAGCATGGTGACCGGCTCCATCGGCCTGCTGCCCTCCGCCTCTATTGGCGACACTGCTCCCGGCCTCTATGAGCCCATCCACGGCTCCGCCCCCGACATCGCCGGTCAGGACAAGGCCAACCCTATTGCCACCATCCTGTCCGTGGCCATGATGTTCCGCTACTCTTTCCATCGTGCCGAGGAGGCCAATGCCATCGAGGCGGCGGTAGACGCGGTGCTGGCCGAGGGCTGGCGAACCCCCGATATTGCGGAACCCGGCGTAACGCCCATTGGCACCAAAGAGATGGGCCGACTCATCCGGGAACACATCTGAATATCTGACGGCGGGGCGCAGATCAGCGTCCCGCCGTTTCCCATGAAGGAGGAAATGCCATGAAGACCATCGGACTCATGCCCCAAATCCCGCTTCTTGGTACCACTATAATCCGTGCAAGACGTTCTGTGGAACTGGCCTTGCAGTAAATTTCCTTGCATCTCACCCGCATTTCTGCTAGAATTCTGAGTAATCACGGAGAAGGGAAGTGGCTGCTGTGGTACTTACCATTGATATTGATAACTCTACCACCAACGTGGGGCTTTTTGATCAGAATGGAAAGCTTTGTTTTCGCTCTGGCCTTACCACCAGCCGTAATCCCACCCGGGACCAGTGCGCCATCAGTTTGATGAACCTCTTTACACTCTACCACGCCGATTTGAAAGAGGTTTCCGGGGCAGTCATTTCCAGCGTAGTGCCGTCTGTGACGGCTCATATGTCCGGTGCGGTGGAGCTGCTCACCGGAAAGGCACCTATGCTTATGGGGCCTGGCATCAAAACGGGGCTCAATATCAAATCAGACCTCCACAACCAGTTGGGTTCCGATATTGTGGCCTGCTCTGTAGCTGCCATTGACCAATACCCAACCCCCATCATCATTATCGATATGGGCACGGCAGTGACCATGTCCTATCTCCATGATCGTACCTATGAGGGCTGCATGATCTTTCCCGGAGTGCTGGTGGCCCTGGACGCCCTCTCCGAGCGGGCAGCAGCTCTGCCGCACATCTCAGTGGAGCCCCCTGCGTCCATTTTCGGACACAATACTGTGGATGCCATGCGCTCCGGAGTAATCTACGGCAACGCCAGTATGATCGATGGGATGATCGCCCGCATCGAGGAGCATGGACAGCCCGCTGCCACTGTGGTGGCCACTGGTGACAGTGCGCCGGAGATACTCCGTTACTGTAAACACTCCATTACATATAACGCCGACTTACTTCTCCAGGGTCTTTATCTCATCTATCGGAAGAATACCGAGGGGCGTCGGCGTTCCTAAAACGTACCCATTATGGCGCCCACGTCCGCTTTTCGGACGGCGGGCGCCTGCGCCATGTGTGGCCTTTTTTCCCAGAGCCCTTGCAATTCCAAAGCGGTCACTTTATAATGTTTCCAGTTGAGATGCAACTGGATTGGGAGGAGTCAGTCATGAAAGAATTGTCACAGATCGCATCTACCGTACGGGCCTCCACTACACTGGCCATCGATGCCATGTTCAAACAGATGAAGGCCGACGGTATCGATGTGATTGGATTCGGCGCTGGAGAGCCCGATTTCCACACGCCGGATAACATCAAAGAGGCGGGTTACGCCGCCATTCGGGACAATTTCACCTGTTATACTCCCACTGCCGGTATCCCTGAGCTGCGCAAGGCGGCCTGCATCCGTTTGAAAGAAGACTGTGGTCTGGATTATGTCCCGGCTCAGATCGTGATGGCCAGCGGCGCTAAGCATGCTCTCTACGGTGCGCTCCATGCGCTGGTAGATCCGGGCGACGAGGTCATCATCCCGGCTCCCTTCTGGGTGACCTATTTTGAGATGGTTCGCATGTTGGGTGCGATTCCCGTCATCATTACCGCAGAGGAGTCCGCCGGCTTCAAAATCACGCCGGAGCAACTTGCGGCTGCCGTCACCCCCAAGACCAAAGCGATCCTCCTCAATAACCCCTCCAATCCCACCGGCATGGTGTACAGCAGGGAGGAGCTTCGCGCCCTGGCTGACGTGTGTGTGGAAAAGGACCTCTACATTGTTGCCGATGAGATCTACTACCGCCTGGTGTACGATGGACGGACTTTTACCAGCATTGCCGCTTTGGGAGAGGACGTAAAGGTGCGGACCATCATCATCAATGGCGTCTCCAAGTCCTACGCCATGACTGGCTGGCGTGTCGGCTACGCCGCGGCCCCCGAGCACATTGCCAAGGTCATGTCCAACTACCTCAGCCATTCCACCGGCGCTCCTTGTTCCATCGCCCAGAAGGCGGCCGCTGTGGCTCTGGGTGGCCCTCAGGAGACAGTGGAGGAGATGCGCAAGGCCTTTGAACAGCGCCGAAATCACTTGGTAGAGCGCATGAATGCCATTCCCGGTGTGAGCTGTCTCAAGCCGGAGGGTGCCTTCTATGTGATGATGAATCTGAAGGAATTGCTGGGCAAGACCATTCATGGCGTGACCATCCACGATGCCGACGACTTTGCCGACGCCTTCCTCAAGTACGGTCTGGTTGCCACAGTGCCCTGTACCGGCTTCGGTGCGCCTGACTTTGTCCGCTGGTCCTATGCCACCTCAATGGAGAACATCGACGCTGGATTGGACCGCCTGGAAAGATTTCTGGCAGAGTGACACCAGCATTCCGCCCCTGATGGGCACACAAACGAGAATTACGATCGGAGGGATGGCCCATGGGCCAGACAAATCGCTACGAAAGTCCCCTTTCTTCCCGCTATGCCAGTGATGAAATGCTTTACCTTTTCTCCGCCGACAAGAAGTTTACCACTTGGCGCCGTCTCTGGGTGGCGCTTGCCCGGGCCGAAATGGAACTGGGGCTGCCTGTGACAGCGGAGCAGGTGGCCGAACTGGAGAGCCATATCAACGACATCAACTATGATGTGGCTGCTGCCGAGGAGAAGAAGCTCCGTCACGATGTCATGGCACATGTCCATGCCTACGGTGCCCAGTGTCCCAAGGCCATGCCTATTATCCACCTTGGTGCCACCAGCTGCTATGTGGGAGACAACACTGATGTCATCCTTATGCGTGAGGGACTCCTCCTCATCCGGAATAAACTGGTGCGGGTACTCCACACCCTGTCTTCATTTACTGACAAGTACAAAGCCTTGCCTACCCTTGGCTTTACACATTTTCAGCCGGCGCAGCTGGTGACAGTAGGGAAGCGGGCCTCTCTGTGGATGAATGACCTGCTCATGGATCTGGAAGAGGTAGAGTATCGCATCTCCACCCTGAAGCTTTTGGGCTCCAAGGGCACCACCGGCACCCAGGCCAGTTTTCTGGAGCTTTTTGACGGCGACCACGAGAAGGTCAAGCTGCTGGAGGAAAAGATTGCAAAGGAAATGGGCTTTACAGCTGTTGTGCCCGTGAGTGGACAGACCTATTCCCGGAAGATGGACGCCAATGTGCTGGCCACCCTCTCCGGTATTGCCCAGTCTGCCAGCAAGTTCGCCACCGACATGCGATTGCTGTGCCACCTCAAGGAGGTGGAGGAGCCCTTTGAGAAGAACCAGATCGGCTCTTCCGCCATGCCCTACAAGCGCAATCCCATGCGCTGTGAGCGGATCTGCTCCCTGGCCAGATATGTGATGGTGGACGCCCAGAACCCTGCCATCACTTCTGCTACCCAGTGGTTCGAGCGTACCCTGGACGATTCCGCAAACAAGCGCATCTCCATCCCGGAAGCCTTCCTTGCGGTGGATGCCATTCTCAATATCTATGAAAATGTCTGTGCCGGACTGGTGGTCCACGAGAAGGTGATCCGCCGGCACATCATGGAAGAGCTGCCCTTTATGGCCAGCGAGAACATCATGATGGATGCGGTGAAGCGCGGCGGTGACCGCCAGCAGCTCCATGAGCGTATCCGTGTCCTCTCTCAGGAGGCCGGAAAGAATGTAAAGGATCTTGGCCTTACCAATAACCTCATTGACCTCATTGCGGAGGATCCCTTTTTCAACATGAGCCGTGAGGAGCTCACCGCCCACCTGGAGCCGGAGCGGTATATTGGACGGTGCCCGGAGCAGGTGACGGAGTTCCTTCAGCAGGAAATCGCTCCTGTTCTTACCAAGTATCCAGAAGCGCTTCAGGGCAGTGATGTAGAATTGAAGGTTTGATTAGAAAGGGGAATACTCTTATGGCAAATGCAGTGCGCCGGATCGGCGTTTTCACCAGCGGCGGCGATGCCCCCGGCATGAACGCCGTCATCCGTTCCGTAGTCCGTACCTCTATTCATATGGGCATCGAGTGCATCGGCATTCGCCGGGGCTATAACGGCCTGGTCCATGGAGATTTCGTGCCCCTGGATTTCGAGAGCGTCAGTGGTCTGAGCCGCCGGGGCGGCACCATGCTCTACTCAGCCCGCAGCGAGGATTTCCGTGGGGAGGCAGGTCAGGAAAAGGCTGTGGCTACCTGCAAACTCCTTGGTCTGGAGGGCGTGGTAGGTATCGGCGGCGACGGTACCTTCCGTGGACTTCTGGAACTCTCCCGCCGTGGCGTGGCCGTGGTGGGTGTGCCCGGCACCATCGACAATGACATTGCCTGCTCCACCTACACCATCGGCTTTGACACCGCCTGCAATACTGCATTGGACTCCATCGATAAGCTCCGGGATACCATGCAGTCCCATGAGCGGTGCTCGGTGGTGGAGGTTATGGGCCGCCATGCCGGACACCTTGCCATGTATGTAGGTGTGGCTTGTGGGGCTACCTGTGTGCTGGTGCCGGAGCGTGAGATCGACTTTGAGCGGGATGTCATCGAACCTATCCGCACTGCCCGGCTGGGCGGTCGGACCCATTTTATGGTCATCGTGGCTGAGGGTGTGGGCAGTGCCTATGATGTGGCCAAGAAAATCACCGAGGCCACAGCGCTGGATACCAGGGTGACGGTGCTGGGCCACGTGCAGCGTGGTGGTGCGCCCACTGCCCGGGACCGGGTAGCGGCCACCTACATGGGCTATGAGGCTGTCCGCCTGCTGGCCGAGGGCAAGACCAACCGTGTTGTCTGTGTCCAGGGCGATACTTATGTCGATTATGATATCACCGAAGCCCTAAAGATGAAAAAGGGACTGGATGAGCAGACCTATACCGTCATGCGTACACTCACCGGAGTAGAGTGAGCTTCTGGGAACGAGGCAACACGGCGGCGGATGGGACCGGACAGGTCCTATCCGCCGTTTTTTGTTTGGAAGGAGAGATGGTTGCCATGTTGGAGTTTAGTCTCAAGCAGCTTGAGGTCTTTGTCACTGTGGCCAGACTGGGCAGCTTCACCCGGGCCGCTCAGGTGCTCTACCTGACCCAATCTACCGTCAGTGCTCATATCCAGGCATTGGAGCGCACCTTGGGAGGACCACTTTTCCAGCGCAGTTCCCGTCGCCAGGTCTGCCTCACATGGCAGGGAGAGGCGGCACTTCCAGTTGCACGTGAGATCCTGAACCGCTGCCGTACCCTGGAGGGAATTGTCCAGCCTCGTGCAGATGGGGAGACTCTTCACATGGCGGCTTCAACGGTACCAGCCCAGTGCCTGCTTCCCGGACTGATGGCCGACTTTTCCAGGCAACATCCGGGATGTAGATTCCGACTCCGGAAAGGAGACAGTGACCAGGTCCACAGGCTGTTGGAAGAGGGAAGTGTTGGTCTTGGTTTTGCCGGTGCGGCTCTGGACCCGGAGCGTTTTCTCTATGAGCCGGTGCTCCAGGACAAACTGGTACTTATTACCGCAAATACGCCTCGATTTCGCACCATGCAGGAGCAAGGAGTGCTTGGAAGAGAATTGCTGGGGGAACCCATACTGTGCCGGGAAGCCGGTTCCGGTACCCAACAACGCTTTGACGCCTATCTGAAGCAGATCGGGATGGATCTGGGTTCCCTCTATGTGGTGGCACAGATCGATCAGCCAGATACCATTTTGAGCGCTGTGGCCGATGGCCTCGGTGTATCGGTCTGCTCTGCGCTGGCAGCGCGGGATCGGCTGGAGCAGGGGAGTCTGCTCTCCTTTGAACTGGAGGAAGAGAGCTGCTGCCGCAATCTGTATCTGGTGATCTGCCGGGATCATGTTCTTACGGATCTGGAAGAGAGCTTTTGCCGCTTCATTCGAGAAGGAGCTTGGGAGCGTCTGAAATAATCGGTTTTAACGATGAAAATACCACTTCTTCGCATAAAAAACGATTGGCTATTTTCAAATACAGTCGTTATAATGAATTTAGCGTTATTCTTAAAAAAGAATTGCGAAGAGAGTGAGGAACGTATGAAAAAAAACAACTGGCTGGTGATCTGCACTGGCGCTGTGGTGGGCCTGGCGGCTCTGGTGCTGACCATGCTGGGCAATCCGGGCAACATGGGCTTCTGTATTGCCTGCTTCCTCCGGGACATTTCCGGCGCATTGGGACTCCACAGTGCGGCAAAGGTCCAGTACATTCGTCCCGAGATCATTGGTCTGGTGCTGGGAGCCACCATCATGGCCTTGGCCTGCGGCGAATTCAAGGCCAGGGCTGGTTCCACGCCTGCCCTGCGTTTTTTGCTGGGCGGTATTGTCATGGTGGGAGCGTTGGCTTTTCTAGGATGCCCTTTACGGATGGTTCTGCGGTTGGGCGGCGGTGATGTGACCGCCATCGCGGGTCTCATTGGCTTTGTGGCCGGCATTCTGGTCGGTGTTGTCTGCCTGAAAAAAGGCTTCTCTCTGGGACGGGCCTATAAAGTTAAGAAAGCGGAGGGCTTTGTTCTGCCCGGCTTTATGGTGGGTCTGCTGCTCCTGCTGCTGATTGCCCCTGGACTGCTGAAGTTCTCTCAGGAGGGCCCTGGTGCAAGTCACGCGTTCTGGGCTATCGCCCTGTGTGCTGGACTGGTCTGTGGCGCTCTGGCACAGAAGAGCCGCCTGTGTATGGCCGGCGGCATCCGTGACATGGTGCTTTTCCGGGATTTCCACCTGCTCAGTGGCTTTGTCGCCATTTTTTTGGTGGTGTTAGTTGGGAATCTCCTGCGGGGTGCCTTCCAGCCGGGGCTAGCGGTTCAACCAGTGGCCCATCACGACTATCTCTGGAGCTTTCTGGGCATGACGGCCGCCGGCTGGGGCTCTATCCTGTTGGGCGGCTGCCCTCTGAGGCAGCTCATTCTGGCAGGGGAGGGCAACGGCGACAGCGCCGTCACCGTCCTGGGAATGATAGTGGGCGCTGCTCTGTCTCACAACTTCGGAATGGCCGGCAATGCTGATGCTATGGCTGACAACGTACTTGCCCCCGGCGGGGTCGGAACGGCCGGACGCATCGGTGTGGTGGTTTGTCTGGTGCTGCTGGGAGTCATTTCGTTTGTCAATCTGCATAAGGAGGAGAAAGTATGATCGATGCCAGAGGGTATGCCTGCCCCATGCCGGTGGTCATGGTTCAGAAGGCGGTGAAAGATGGTGCTCCTCAGGAACTGGAAGTGCTGTTGGATAACCCCTGTTCTGTGGAGAACGTCACCCGGTTCGCCGGCAACAATGGTTATGATGTAGAGGTCCGGCCGGCGGATGACGACGAATATACCCTGGTGCTCACGCGTAAATCATGAATACCTATGTAGCAACCTTTTACACCCACCTCAGTGCGCAGGTGAGCTGGAAGCGACTCCGAAATGCCGGATGTGAGGCACAGATGATGCCAGTGCCTCGGGTGCTGAGTTCCTCATGTGGCACATGTGTTGGCTATGAGGGAGAGGTAGACCACAGGGAGCTTCTGGACACCGATGCCGAGGCCCTCTACGAGGTTCAAGCAGCAGGGAAATACCGGCTTCTCTGGTGTGACGATGCAAACTTATAAAAAATAAAAATGGCGCTCTGCATCATGCAGAGCGCCATTTTCCAATTCCGATTACATATCAGTGGTAAGGACCTTCTTCAGGCGGGCAAAACGGGGGAGAGCGTTCTCCTTGGGACGGTCAGGCTCACCCTGAATGAGGGGCAGAGCGTAGTCGATGAAGGGCTGCTCCACACCGTTGCCGGCTGCGTTGATCCACTCGCGGGGCACCTTCTTCTCGAAGTTGGCCACGATGTCCAGAGGCTGGAGGACAGGCTCACAGGTGTACTTGCCGCCCTCACGGGTGCAGGAGAAGGCCACCATCTTGTCGGTGTTGCCGGCAACAGCGGACTCCACGGCCACACGGCCGGCCATCTTGGCCTCTTCCACATCCACGTGGGAAGCCAAGTGAGCACCGCAGCGCTGGAGGAGGGAGAGCTCGATGCCGCGGACCTTGGCACCGGTCTTCTGCTTGATGATGTCGGCCAGCTTCACAGCCAGGCCGCCCAGCTGGGCGTGGCCAAAGCCGTCAGTGGCAGAGGTCTCGGCCTCAGAAACGAAGCGGCCGTCGGCATAGTGAATGCCCTCGGACACAGCCACCAGGCATTTACCGGTCTTGTTGTAGATATCGGTGACATCCTTGACAAACTGGTCCATGTCAAAGTCCACCTCGGGCAGGTAGAGGAGGTCAGGACCACAGCCGGTGAGAGAGGCCAGAGCGGCAGAGCCAGCCAGCCAGCCAGCGTGACGGCCCATGATCTCGATCACGGTCACCATGCCGGTGTCATAGACGTGGGCGTCCTGCCACACCTCGGCGCAGGAGGTGGCGATATACTTGGCGGCGCTGGCAAAGCCGGGGCAGTGGTCGGTGCCGTTGAGGTCGTTGTCGATGGTCTTGGGCACGCCCATGATGCGGCACTCATAGCCCACCTTCTGCATATACTTGGAGATCTTGTTGC
>OGHJ01003818.1_pt1 | contig 10368 bp, 9 predicted proteins | sample 1571351 | NCBI WGS metagenome assembly OGHJ01 (sample SAMEA2582037, study PRJEB24529) | metagenome | biome: Human gut stool | place: China | collected 2011 | reverse complement strand
ATTTTTGTAAACTCCAAGCAAAATCTATCATTTTTATTGCAGTAATTGCACATTCATCACCTTTATTACCCAGCTTGCCGCCTGCGCGATCCTCCGCTTGCTCCATTGTATTGGTGGTAATTAATCCGTAAATTACTGGAACATCGCCACTTGCATTTAATTGAGTGATGCCTTGAGTTGCACCCATGCAAACGTAATCAAAATGCGGTGTTTCTCCACGAACTACGCAACCAATTGCAATTACAGCATCAACTTCGCTGTATTCTATAAGTTGATTGGCACCGAAAGTTAGTTCAAAACTTCCGGGAACGGTTTTTACCATGATATTTTCGTCTTTAGCTCCGTGTTTTTTTAAGGTGTCAACTGCTCCTTTTAAAAGAGCGCCGGTGATATTGTAATTCCATTCGGATACTACAATACCGAATTTCATATTCTCTGCACTAGGCACTGAGTTGAAATCATAATCCGAAAGGTTGTGATAAGCTGTAGCCATAATAAATTAAAGATTAAAAATTAAATAAATTGGAAAGTATAAATGAAGAGCACGGATTACACGGCACTCACGGTTTTGACTTCCGTGTATATCCGTGTAATCCGTGCTCGAAATATCTTATAAATAGGGTATGAATTACTTCTTTAAGAGCTTAGCTTGTTCGATGTATTTATCAATGTCCATAGCTTGATATGAACGGAAGTATTTATCCTTAATAGAAGTATATGCTTTGATGGCATCATCATACTTACCCTGCTTAACCAGAATTTCTCCGGCTTGCTTCAGATAGATAGGACTAAGTGTATTATTATCTGCTTCATCAGCTGCTTTCAGCAACATGGAAGATGCCTTATCGAGTTGACCGAGTTGAGCGTAGCAATTACCCATAGCGCCTTTCATTGCAGGAGCTACCATTTGGTCATCTCCGTCAAAGTTCTCCAATGCTTTTACGGCTTCATCGAATTTGCCAAGATGTGCATAGCAAAGACCAGCATATGCCTTGGCAAGATTGGCTGCATCTGTACCGCTGTATTGGTCGGCTATCTTGATGAAACCTACGTAACCGATGCTATCGCCGTTCAGGGCTTCTGCAAAAGCATCAGCTTCAAAATATTCTTGTCCTTTAAAAAGGGCTGCCTGTGCTTTTTCCTCACGAGGTGCTGCATAGAGGTTCTTGTACATTACTATACCTGCTATAATGATGATTATAGCTAAAATAGCACCGATAATTGTCTTTTTGTTTTTGATGAGAAATGCCTCTGATTGTGTAAGTGCCTCTTCCACGTTTAAGGCTTCGTTCGTCTTTTTTTGTTCTGCCATTTCTTATATATTCTTTTTGTTATTATTCATTAATAGCTAATTCGACCCGCAAAAGTAAGTTTTTTATAGCTATCAACGAAATTTAGCGGCATCTTTTTTTATTTTGTATTCCAAAACCATAGATTTATTTTGTTTTGCGTTGTCTTTCAGGATACAATGAAGATAAGTTGTACTTTGGCAGAATAAAATGAATGCATTCGTTTTATTCTGCTCCCAGTTTGTATTATCTTTGCTGGGAAAAGTAACGATAAACTGTCATATGATACTGAAACGCATATCCATACTTAATTATAAAAATCTGGAGCAGGTAGAACTTGCTTTTTCTCCGAAACTAAATACTTTCTTCGGACAGAACGGAATGGGAAAGACAAACTTGCTGGATGCTGTTTATTTTCTCTCTTTCTGCAAAAGTGCGGGGAATCCTATTGATTCGCAGAATATAAGGCATGATTCGGATTTTTTCGTTATACAAGGATTTTACGAAGCTGCGGATGGTACGCCGGAAGAAATTTATTGCGGCATGAAGCGTCGTCAGAAGAAGCAATTCAAGCGGAATAAAAAGGAGTATACACGTTTGTCCGATCATATTGGTTTCTTGCCGTTAGTGATGGTATCTCCTGCCGATTCGGTCTTGATAAGTGGAGGCAGTGATGAGCGTCGCCGCTTTATGGATGTAGTGATTTCACAGTATGACAAAGAATATTTGGATGCATTGATTCGTTATAATAAAGCATTGGCACAACGGAATACATTGCTTAAGAGTGAGATGCCGGTGGAGGAAGAGCTTTTTCTGGTATGGGAGGAGATGATGGCTCAGGCAGGTGAAGTGGTATTCCATAAGCGGGAAGAGTTTATCAGGGAATTTATTCCTATTTTCCAGTCTTTTTATTCGTTTATTTCACAGGATAAGGAGAAGGTCGGGTTAACTTATGATTCGCATGCTCGTGACGCTTCTTTGTTGGCTGTATTAAAGGAGAATCGTATGCGGGATCAGATAATGGGATTTTCTCTGCGTGGGATACATAAAGATGAACTGAATATGTTGTTGGGTGATTTCCCTATTAAACGGGAAGGCTCGCAAGGACAGAATAAAACGTATCTGGTAGCTCTAAAGCTGGCACAGTTTGACTTTCTGAAACGGACGGGTACCACAGTTCCGTTACTGCTGCTGGATGACATTTTCGATAAATTGGATGCGTCGCGTGTAGAGCAGATAATTAAACTGGTGGCAGGTGATAACTTTGGACAGATCTTTATAACAGATACCAATCGTGAACATTTGGATCGTATTCTGCATAAGGTGGGCAGTGATTATAAAATGTTCCGTGTAGAGAAAGGTAACATTTCGGAAATGGTAGAGACCCAGGTAGCGGTTGGTGAGGAAAATGAAGCATGAAACGGAATGATGCAGAACAGATAGGAAAACTGATACGAAGCTTTCTGAGGCAGGAGAGTTTGGAGTCTCCGCTGAATGAACGGCGGCTCATCAACTCGTGGGCAGAAGTTTTGGGACCGGTCATTGCTTCTTATACACGTGAACTTTATATAAAGAATCAGGTGCTGTACGTGCATCTTACTTCTGCTGCCCTTCGTCAGGAACTGATGATGGGAAGAGATTTGTTGGTACGTAATCTGAACCGGCATGTGGGGGCGCAGGTGATTACTAACATTATATTCCGGTGATATGCGTACTTGCTGTTGGCATTTTAATACATCATCTTCAATGTATCTGTGGTTTTAATCTTCAATTCCTTTAGTTCTTGTAAGGCACGTTCATAATAGATAGGAACTTCTAAATCGTTATTATTGTGCGCGTCCATACCGATAATGGCTGTGCACCCTTCATTGGCAGCAATGTGCCAGAAATTCGGGCAGGGATAGGTGTTTAACCCGTGTTCCTCATTGTATGCCACATATCCGATGTTATATTCCAGCGGAATGTTAAGCCGGGCTGCGGTCCGACAGATATGTCGGCTGATTGTGGCACAGTGATGATCGAATTTGGGATAAGAGCGCATGAATAAGTCAGGGTGGGCAAGACAATTATACAGACCGCTCTCCATCCCTTCGATAGCGCTCTCTTCGTATAAGTCGAGCATATCCCGATTGTCTGTGTGATGTCCGAAATAAGGGAATTTTTCATCCGTGTGGAAATGGTGGTTGCCGAAAAGGATGTAGTTCAACTGGTACTTTTTAATCTGTTCTTTCAGCCAAGGGATATATTCGGGAAAGTATTCGCATTCCAAGCCTATTTTTATGTCGATTTGCTCCCGGTATTTTTCTCGTAAATATTGCAGGCTTTCTATATACTCCGGCAATTCCTCGGGAAGCATGCGCATATCGGCTACGTAGCTGGTACGGTACTTCCAAGGGGTATGGTCGGAGAAACCAAGTATCTGGAAACCGCCTTTGATAGCGCTGAGAACATATTCTTCATCGCTTCCGACGGCATGCATGCAACGTGTGGTATGAGTGTGATAGTTTGTTTTCATTGTTGTGTTATGATTTCGTCCATACGGATGTCGAATGGTTCTGCCGGAACTTCTTCTACTATTTGAAACGGAAAGCAAATGCCGACTTTGTATGCGGAAGGTATGCGGGGAAGCAGCCGGTCGTAGTACCCCTTTCCTCTTCCCAGCCGGTTTCCGTCACGGTCGAATGCTACCCCCGGAACAATGACAAGGTCTATTGTGGCATAGTCGGTGAACAATGCTCCCGTAGGCTCCTCGATGCCATACGCTCCGATAGCAAGGTCGGCAGGACTTGTATATACGCGAAGTTCCAAATCGTTACCTATGACAACAGGCAGGAGTATTTTTTTCTTTGTACTCCATTTTCTGATGAAGTCATGTGTGTGTACTTCGTCCGGCAATGAGTGATATAATAATATAATGCTTGCCGCTCTAAAGACCGGATGTGCTTCGAGAGCGGCAAGTATCTCAGCAGATTGATGCGTAGCGGTAGATTTGTGAAGGGTCTTCAGTAAAGCTATACGCTTGCGCAGTTCTTTTTTCTTTTCCATTGGTATTCTCCTCTTCTTGACCGGCTTGTAGCGGAGCTTTCGGGAAAGCTTCGCCACGTTCCAGGATTTCCAACGCTTTTTTTACAGTAGCGTCACTCTCGTTGATATATCGGATATAGGCTCCTTTACCCAACGTATTGTAGATGATATTGCCGTAGAGGTTCCGTTCCAGTAATTTATAGGAACGGTGTATCAGCAGATTGCGTCTTTTCACTCCTTTGGAATCGGCAAAACGTATGAATTGCTCTACAATACCTTGGCGGCGCAGGTATTTCAGTAAATCCTGTTCATTTTCGAACGCACTCAACTTGGCACGGTTGCGGTCGGTGTATTGGAAGCTGAACTGTATAATCAACCCCCTGTTGCTGACCTCTATCAGATAAGAAGATACTCCGGTTGTGTCTTGGGGTACGAATACATCGGGCATAATGCCGCCACCGCCGTAAACGGGACGTCCCAGTCCGGTGGAGTAGCGCAGGCTTTCGTCGAGTTTGATGCTGTCTTTAGAGAAGAACTCTCCATGTTCATAGCGGGTCAGCCAATCCATTTCGTATTTAGAGTCTTTCCCGCTTTCGTAGGGACGCTGGATGCAACGTCCGGATGGAGTATAGTAGCGGGCAATAGTCAGGCGAATGGCGGAACCGTCACTGAAATCAATAGGTTGTTGTACCAAGCCTTTGCCAAAAGAACGGCGTCCAACGATAGTTCCCCGGTCGTTGTCCTGAATAGCACCTGCAAAGATCTCACTGGCAGAAGCCGAACCTTCATCTACCAATACAACGAGCGGTGTCTTTTGGCAGCTACCCGTACCGTTGGCATACTCTTCCATGCGCGGATATTTACGTCCTTGTGTATATACAATGAGTTTCCCTTCCGGAAGGAACTCGTTTACCATACGGGTGGCGGCTTCCATGTAACCGCCGGTATTACCACGCAGGTCGATGATGAAACCTTTACATTTTTGATGGCTTAGCTGGGCAATGGCATTCAGCAGTTCTACGTGTGAGGTACGTCCGAACTTGCTGACTTGTATGTAGCCGAAATCATCGTTGAGCATATAAGCGGCATCAATCGTGTTCTGGGGAATGTCGCCGCGTGTAATGGTGAAATCCAACAGCTCTTTTTCGGTGGCGCGCTTCACTCCTAACTTCACTTGTGTGCCTTTAGGTCCTTTCAGATTGCGCATGGCTTTTTCATTAGTCAGCCCTTTACCAACGAACAAACTGTCGTTAACCATGACAATGCGGTCACCTGCCATGAGTCCTACTTTTTCGGACGGACCGCCTTGTATTACGCTGTTCACGTGTATGGTATCTTCTTGTATGGTAAACTGGATACCGATACCGCTGAAGCTGCCTTCCAGTTCAGAATTGACTGCTTCCAATTTCTGTGCGGGAATATAAGTGGAGTGTGGGTCAAGTTCTGCCAATATCTGCGGCATTGCTTTTTCTACCAGATCGGTCATGTTGACGCTGTCCACATACTGGTCGTCTACCACCCGCAGTAACGCATTCAGCTTGTTGGACGAGCCGTTGATAATCCCCAAACGGTTTCCTGCGAAATGTTTGGCATAAAAAGTTCCGATAAGTATGCCCGCTACTACACTGATTGCAATAATGAGAGGTGTGAAACGGGAAGAGTTTTTTGTACCCATAATGATCTGTACTATATTTTACGATTTACTATTTGGCTGTGCACGAAGTTATCAACTCTCAATTGACATATATATTACTTCGATACCTGCACGTTTCAACAGTTCGATGCCGTCTTCCAAACGATATTTTTCGGAGTATACGACACGCTTGATTCCTGCCTGGATGATAAGTTTGGCACATTCTATACAGGGAGAGGCCGTGACGTACATTGTGGCACCGTTGCTGCTGTTGTTGGAGCGTGCTATCTTGGTAATGGCATTGGCTTCGGCATGGAGCACATAGGGTTTGGTGAGATTGTTTTCATCTTCACATACATTCTCAAAACCGGATGGCGTGCCGTTATATCCGTCCGAGATAATCATTTTATCCTTTACGATGAGTGCACCCACCTGACGACGTTGACAGTATGAGTTTTCCGCCCATATGCTTGCCATGCGTATATAACGTTTGTCTAAGGCTTCTTGTTTACTTCTCTTGGTTTCGTCCATATTTCAGTTGTATTTAGCGGGCTGTAAATCCCATGACTTTTGTTGTATTTCCGTCTTTGAAGTAAAGAGTAATATTATGTATATCCCCTTCGTATTTGAACACATTCTGTATACCGTTGATGAATACTTTAGCCAACTTATCGCTTTCTGTACCGATAACTTTTCCTTTGATGCTTATGGTATGTTCCTTTCCGTCTATTTTCAGAACTGCATCATTGATGCTCGAGTTGACGGCATGGACATTGACCGTACCGGTAACTTCTCCGTTCACTTCGGCACAGTTAAAGTTTAGAGTGTAGTTTCCTTCTGCCCTGAAAGTATTGAGTTCACGGTCGATTTCTTCTTTACTTTCGTTGCTCCACAAGCCTTGATAGAATTGTTCTTTTCCTTTTTCGGTGGCGATACGAACCAATTTCCAGGTTTTGTTGTTGAAGATTTCCATTACATCATCCTCATTGTTGCAAGCGCCCAAGCCGAGAAGCATGGATGTCATCATCAGGCAACAGACTATTGTCTTTATTTTGATTTTTTCTTTCATCTTTTTATTCCGTTTCTGATTAATAGCGCATCTATGGTAGGTTCTTGTCCGCGGAAACGCTTGTAGAGTGTCATGGGATGTTCCGTACCTCCTTTCGACAGGATATTCCGGCGGAAAGAGTCGGCTATTTCCGGATTGAAAATGCCGCATTGCTTGAACAGCGAGAAAGCATCCGCATCCAGCACTTCCGCCCATTTATAGCTGTAATACCCGGCAGAATATCCGCCCGCAAAAATGTGTGAGAACTGGGTGCTCATACAGGTTTCCTCTACAACAGGGAGTATTTGTGCTTTATCCCAAGCCTTCTTCTCATAAGCTTTAACATCCCCTTCGAAAGGGGTATTGCGTGTATACCATGCCATATCCAGCAATCCGAAACTTACTTGGCGCAGGCAGGCATAGGCCACGTTGAAATTCGATGAGTCTACAATGCGCTGCACCAGTTCGTCGGGGATGAGTTCGCCGGTTTGGTAGTGGCGGGCAAAGGTGTGCAGGAACTCTTTTTCAATGGCAAAGTTTTCCATGAACTGAGAAGGCAGTTCTACAAAGTCCCAATAAACATTTGTGCCGCTTAAACTTTCGTAAGTGGAGTTGGCAAATATCTCGTGCAAGCTGTGCCCGAACTCGTGCAGGAAAGTTTCCACTTCATCGAAAGTCAGTAGGGCGGGCTTGTTTTGTGTGGGTTTGGTAAAATTCATCACGATAGATACGTGCGGACGGCTGTTTTCGCCGCTTTTCTCATCTGTCCACTGCCCTTTGTAGCTCGTCATCCATGCACCGGAGCGTTTTCCGGCTCTGGGATGAAAGTCTGTATAGAGTACAGCAAGATATGTGCCGTCTTTATCAAATACTTCGTAGGCTTCCACATCCTTGTGATAAACAGGAATGCCGGGATTCTTCTTGAATGTGATGCCGTACAGTCTGCTTGCCAGTCCGAATACTCCTTCTTTAACTTTGCTTAGCTCAAAGTAGGGACGAAGCATTTCATCATTAACACTGAACTTCCGGTCTTTCAGCTTTTGGGAATAGTAACTCCAGTCCCATGGCATGAGATTGAAGCTTTCTCCTTCTTCGTTGCGTGCCAGTGCCTGCACTTCAGCATATTCTTTTTGTGCGGTGGGTGTATATGCTTCTAACAGTTGGTTCAGCAGTTTGTATACAGCGTCGCTGTTTTGTGCCATTCGTTCTTTCAGGTTGTATTCGGCAAAGTTGTCGTAGCCCAGCAGTTGGGCGATTTCCATGCGGACGTTGGCAATTTTCTTTACGATTTCCAGATTGTTGCAGGCATTGTCATGCGTGCATTTGGTATTATATGCCATGTAAAGTTCTTGGCGCAGGTCGCGGTTGTCGGCGTACGTCATGAAAGGGCTGTAACTTGGGGCATGCAGGGTGAATACCCAACCTTTCACACCTTTTTCCTGCGCTGTCTCTGCGGCGGCATCAACGGCGCTTTCAGGCAGACCGGACAACTGTGACTTATTGGTCAGCACCAATTGATAGTCGTTTGTCTCTTTCAGGGCATTTTCACTGAACTGCAGTGTCAACAAGCTTAATTCTTTGCACAATTTACGGTACTTTTCCTTGGCATCTCCTTGCAGGTTTGCTCCGTTGCGGACAAAGCCGGTGTAGATGTCTTCCAGTAGCTTGGGCTGTTCCGGAGTAAGTTTATTCTTGTCTGTCAGCTCATATGCGGCTTTGATGCGGGCAAATAGCTTTTCGTTGAGGCTGATGTTGTTCTCATGTTCGCTCATCAGTGGCATGATTTCCCGGGCAAGTTCCTGCAATTCATCGCTAGTTTCGGCGCTGAGCAGATTGCCGAATACGGTAGTGACACGATGCAACAGTTCTCCGGACTTCTCGTAGGGCACTATCGTGTTTTCAAAAGTCGGAGCAGCAGGGTTATTGATGATCGCATCTATTTCTGCATTTTGCCGGCGGATGCCTTCATGTATGGCAGGTGCGTAATGTTCAGTCTTTATCAGATTGAAAGGAACAGTTCCATGTGGAGTTGAATACTTTTCAAAGAAAGGATTTGAGGCTTGTATCATAGTCATAAAACAAAGTAATATTAGTGTAAGTTTAAGTCTTGTCATATACCTATCTCTTGAAGAAAATAAATTAATTGCAAATGTGCAAAAAAAATAGGCGACTTCATAAAAGAAGCCGCCTATTTTTTATTATTTTCTAACTGTATATTAGCAGTTAACAGATGCCATGTGAGCAATCAGGTCAAGAACCTTGTTAGAATAACCGATTTCGTTGTCGTACCAAGATACAACTTTAACGAAAGTATCAGTCAAAGCGATACCTGCCTTAGCATCGAAGATAGAAGTGCGAGTGTCACCCAAGAAATCAGAAGAAACAACTGCATCTTCAGTGTAACCCAGAACACCTTTCAGTTCGCCTTCAGAAGCTTCTTTCATGGCAGCGCAGATTTCAGCGTAAGTAGCCGGTTTAGCCAAGTTAACAGTCAAGTCAACTACAGAAACGTCCAAAGTCGGAACACGCATAGACATACCAGTCAGTTTACCGTTCAAAGCCGGAATAACTTTACCTACAGCCTTAGCAGCACCAGTAGAAGAAGGAATGATGTTGCCTGCAGCAGCACGACCACCTCTCCAGTCTTTCATAGAAGGACCGTCAACTGTTTTCTGAGTAGCAGTTGTAGAGTGAACTGTAGTCATCAAACCGTCAGTGATACCCCATTTATCGTTCAATACTTTAGCGATAGGAGCCAAGCAGTTAGTAGTACAAGAAGCGTTAGAGATGATGTCCTGACCTGCGTAAGTGTCGCTGTTAACGCCATATACGAACATAGGAGTAGCATCCTTAGAAGGAGCAGACATGATTACTTTCTTTGCACCAGCCTGGATATGTTTGCGAGCTGTTTCGTCTGTCAGGAAGAAACCAGTTGATTCAACAACAACGTCAGCGTCAACTTCGTTCCATTTCAAATTAGCAGGATCCATCTCTGCAGTCAGACGGATTTTATTACCGTTTACAATCAAAGCGCCGTCTTCTACAGCAACTTCACCATCAAAACGACCGTGTACTGAGTCATACTTCAGCATATATGCCAAGTAGTCAGCATCCAACAAGTCATTGATACCTACGATCTGAATATCGTTACCAAAGTTTTTTACTGCAGCACGGAACACCATACGTCCGATACGGCCGAAACCGTTAATACCTACTTTAATCATTTTGTTTAAACTTTTAAGGGTTTTTATTATATTGTCCAAATATATTTCGAACTTGCATTTGTTTTATCTTTATAAATGCGGTGCAAAAGTAAGAAAATGTTTTTATATTCGCACATTAAATTAATATTAAATATAAAAAAAGATGGGAAA
>OGHJ01003817.1_pt1 | contig 10369 bp, 8 predicted proteins | sample 1571351 | NCBI WGS metagenome assembly OGHJ01 (sample SAMEA2582037, study PRJEB24529) | metagenome | biome: Human gut stool | place: China | collected 2011 | reverse complement strand
CATCTGCGGCGGGCCCGGGCGCTTTTTGCTTAGTCGTAGTAGTAGGCGGTGTCGCCTATGTTGCGCTGGAGCTGGGTCTCCAGGATGTGGGTGTCGTCCAGGATGCCCGCCTCCCGCAGGGTGTCCAGGGTCTCCACAGAGGTGGTCTGGAGGGTGATGCGGGTGGAGGTGCCCCCCATCTCCGGGTCGCTCCACTCATAGTTGATCCGCAGGTCGGTGAAGTAGCAGTTTTCCAGCCGCTCCAGATCCTCCAGCAGGTAGCGGCGGCCCAGGTCGCCGTGGGCGATGTCATCCTGAAGGGCCTGGAGGACCTCCTCCCGCCAGCCCACGGGCACGGGATAGGTCTCATACTCCTCCTTCTCGGTGTTCCACACCTCCAGCTCAATGCCGGTGAGGCGCAGGGACCCGTCGGCGAGGGCCTTCTCCCGGTTGGAGGAGAAATACTGCTCCTGGATGACCTCGGGCCGGTTGAGGAAGGCGCTCAGCTTTCCGGCGGCGGAGTTGGGATCGGCCAGGGTATCGGCGTCAAAGGCGATGCGGTACTCCCGCTGCATCTCGTCGCCGCCGATGAGGGTATAGCTGATACTCACCCGGCTGCTGCCGGCGGTCTGGATGTCCGCCTGGCCGCCGGAAACGGCCACCCGCTGATAGTCACTGCCCATCTGGGCGTTTTCCTGGATGGCCTGCTCATCCACGATGGCCCGGTGGAGATCCACCACCGCCTCGATGAGCTCCGGGTCGGTGACGATAACGGTGCCATCACCGTTGTCGTAGGGGGCGGTATTGGTGGCATAGAGGGCAGCGGACACCACCCGGTCGGGGCTGGGCGTGCGCCGCTCATAGCCGGTGAGGTCCAGCTCCATGGCGGCGATAAAGGCGGTGAGGACCAGACACAGGGCCACACAGCCCTTCCAGCCGCCCCGGAAGACCCAAAAGGTCTTCTGGAGGAGCATCTCGGCCACGAAGTAGCCCACGGCCCCCCACACCAGCAGGAAGCACAGCAGGTACCAGCCCCCCTCGGGGAGGACATAGGCGAAGAACTGGTAGAAGATCTGACCCATGGAGAGGGCGGCGCAGACGCCCACGCCGTACTTGAAGATGGGCTTGCTCCAGGACACAGTGACCACGTCCCCCGCACCCTCCAGCTGGCGGCGGCGGTAGAGCCACAGGGCGGCGGCGGTGAGGACGACGCCCACCAGGGCGTAGATGAAAACGGTGCCCATGCCGCGGAACTGAATCATGGTGATGCGGTCGGCCCCGGCCCCCTCCACGCTCCAGGCGGTCTCCACGTTGAGGGCGTTGCCCAGGCGGAAAAAGGGGCTCAGCCAGTCGCACAGCTCGGTGAGCCGGCCCACGTCCACATAGCCGTAGACGAAGGAGGCGAGGACCTGGTTGACCAGATACAGAAGGCCCACCGCCAGGACGTTGAGGATGCCGTAAAAGGCGGGCAGGGCCAGGATGTGGCCGGTGAACATGGCGCAGAACACGGCAAAGGAGAAGAAAAAGAAGCTCAGCAGCACCTGTACCAGCAGCCACACCAGCAGTCCCCGCAGATCCAGCACGCCCAGGGCCAGCTCCGCCAGGAGGGTGAGGAGAAAGACGCCGGCGGCGGGCAGCACCAGGAAGGAGAGGCCGGAGAGGTAGTTGGTGAGGAAAAGGTCCTCCCGGCGCAGGGGCATGGCGTGGAAGAAGGCCACGCTGCGGCTGCTGTAAAGGTAGGAGAAGACGGCCATGGCTGCCAGGATGGCAAAGCACACCGCGGTGGCCACCGTGGGGAAGGTGGCCATCAGACGGACGGTGTCCACGGCGAAATACCGGGCGTAGGACATGCCGTTCATGGCGGAGGTGCTCTGGGCACTGAGGAGCAGGTTCAGGGGCAGAGCCACCAGCCAGCCCAGGGCGTACACCGCCCAGATGGGCCAGAACCGGGCCATATTCTTCTTCCACAGGGCGGGGTAAAACCGCCGGCTGTTCTCAGAGGATGATGTCGCGGACCGCATAGTCCTCACCTCCCAGCTCATAGATGAAAATTTCCTCCAGCGTGAGGGGCAGGGCCTCCATCAGGATGGGGGCGTACACCGCCAGGCGGTTGGTGACGTCGGTGGCGTTGCCCCGGACGATGAGGGTGTGGATGCGTCCCACCTGGGAGACGTGGAGGACCTCCAGGTCCTCGGGCAGCTTGGGCAGCTCCCGCTCCTGGAAGACCACCTGCATCTTTACCAGGTTCTCCTGGAGGTCGGTGAGGCTGCGCTCGATGAGGACCTTGCCGTGGGAGAGGATGCCCACCCGGTCGCACACGTCCTCCAGCTCCCGGAGGTTGTGGGAGGAGACCAGCACGGTGGTGCCCTCCTGGGCCACGTCGGCCATGATGAGGCTCCACACCTGCCGGCGCATCACCGGGTCCAGGCCGTCCACCGGCTCGTCCAGCACCAGCACCTCCGGCCGGCAGCACAGGGAGAGCCAGAAGGCGGCCTGCTTCTGCATACCCTTGGAAAGGCGGCGCATGGGCCGCTTCTCATCCACCTGGGAAAAGAGGTCCCGCAGGGTCTTGTAGCGGTTCTGGTCGAACCTTGGATAAAAGCCCTTCAAAAACCGGGCCATGTCCCGGGTGGAGGCCGACAGGAAATAGTAGAGCTCGTCGGGGATGGAGGAGATCCGGGCCTTGGCCGCCGGATTCTCATAGATGGGCTCCCCCTCCAGCAGCACCTCCCCGGAATCCTGCCGGTAGATGCCGGTAACGTGGCGGAGAAGGGTGGATTTGCCCGCTCCGTTGGGGCCCACCAGGCCGTACACCGACCCCTTGGGCACCGTCATGGTCAGTCCGTCCAGCGCCCGGAAGCCGTCAAAGGCCTTGACCACATTCCTTGCCTCGATCATATCGCACTCTCTCCCTTCGTCCCCGCTTCGCTCACCCGCTGGGCCAGCTCCTTGGGGGTCATCCCCAGAAACAGCAGCTCGGTGACCGCCTCGTCCAGCTGTTTGAGCAGGGCCTCCCGCCGTCCGTCGGCGCCTCCGGCGCCTCTGGAGGCAAAAACGCCCCGGCCCGCCTCCGCCCGGAGGTAGCCCTCCTGCTCCAGGGCCTCATAGGCCCGCTGGATGGTGTTGGGGTTGATGGCCAGGGAGGCCGCCAGCGCCCGCACTGATGGGAACTGCTCCCCCTCCCGGATGGCGCCGGTGACCACCAGGTGCCGCAGGCCGTCCTTCACCTGTAAATAGATGGGCCGGGCGTCCCGATAGTTGAGTTGGATCACAACCCGTCCTCCTTTCCTCCCCGTGGGGAAGTGTATGAACCATCTTGGTACAGTTAGTATACACGCCGCCGCCGGAGGATGTTTTAAAAATTTATAACGATTTTCCGACTTCCTGCCACTTTCTTCACCTGGACTTTGGCCGCGCATGCGCTATAATATAGGTATGGGGGACCGCCGCCGTGTCCCCCGCCATCTGTTGTCAAAGGAGGGCAAGGTGATTCCCATGCACAATCCAAACTATGAATCCTTTCTCCGCTGCGTCCAGGACCTGCTGGACACCCCGGAGGTTCGTTCCATGCGGCAGTACCCCCACCACCCCCGCACCACCTGCTACGAGCACTCGGTGTGCGTGGCTTACGTCTCCTACCGCCTGGCCCGCCGTTGGGGTCTGGATTACCGCGCCGCCGCCCGGGCGGGGCTGCTCCACGACCTCTACCTTTATAATTCCAAAAAGAAGCCGTCCTATTACGGCAACCAGTGCTTCACCCACCCCGTGGTGGCCCTGAAGAACGCTTGGGCCCTGTGCGGCAGTCTCACCCCCATGGAGGAGAACATCATCGTCTCCCACATGTGGCCTCTGGCCCGGAAAATGCCCCGGTACCGGGAGGCCCTGGTGGTCAACCTGGCTGACAAGCTGTGCGCCACCGCAGAGGTGGTGGGTCTCCGGCGCTTCTCCCGCCGGGTGGCCGCCCACGCCTGGACCGTCCGGGATACCCCGGCCGCAGCCTGAACACAAACGGCACCTGTCCCCTCTCCGCAGGCGGACAGGTGCCGTTTCGCGCCTTTGGGGGTACACCTCTTCACTCTTCACGTCTCTCTCTTTCCTTGATTTGTGGGCGCGGCCTCCATCGGGCGGCCCTTGTCCCCCTTCTCCCCCCTGTTTTTCCGGCGAATTGACGGAAAAACCACCCATTCCGTTTGATTTGGTACTACCAATCGCCCTTCCTTGAAAAAATTTGCGCTTGGGAGTGCAAAACCCATACCAATCTGATATAATGGTCACGCGTGGGCGGACGGCGTGCCGGACCGCCCTGATCCGAACCCTTTTTTGGAGGCTTTTCTTATGGGATCTATGGGAGCCATCGTGTTCCTGCCCCGGGAGGACGACACCCCCTCCCTCATGCTGCAAGACATTCTCTTTGACCCCGCCTGTACCTGGCTGTCGGCTGCGCTGGAGCGCGCCGGTGTGGGCCGGTTCCTGGTGGTCTGCCACGGCGACGACCAGGCCGCCGCCGAGGGGTGCTTCCCCGCCGGGACTCAATTCGTCACCGAGGGCGCCGGCGACGCCGCCGGACGCCTGTCCGCCTTCCTCTCCGACCTGGAGGGCTCCGTGCTGGTCTTCACCCGCCCCGTCTTCCTGGACGACCAGGGCGCCGGCCGGCTCACGGGCCGTTTTGACGGCGGTCTGCCCCGTGGAGAGGACGCCGGCGTCTACGCTGTGGACGCCCAGGCCCTCTGCGCCGCCATGGAGGCCGGCGGCGACTTCCTCACCGCCGTCCGGACCCAGGGAGGCGTCTTCGGCGTCACCCCCGGGACCTACGAGGGACTGCTCCCCCTGGACCGCTGCGCCCCCACCTGGGACAGCGCCCAGTACTTTGCCCGCCACGCCTCGGTGGCCCGGCTCTCCGAAGCCGCTGTCCGCTTCATCGACAAGGAGCAGGCCTACATCGGCCCCCGGGTGCAGGTGGGCGGCGGCACCGTCATTCTCCCCGGCACCATCCTGCGGGGGAATACCGTCATCGGCCAGCGCTGTGAGATCGGCCCCAACACCATGATCCGGGACTGCACCATCGGCGACGAGGTGACGGTGAACGCCTCTCAGCTCAACGAGTCCACCGTGGACGACGGCACCAACGTGGGACCCTTCGCCTACGTCCGGCCCAACTGCCACGTGGGTAAGAACGTCAAGGTTGGCGACTTCGTGGAGCTCAAGAACTCCACCATCGGCGACGGCACCAAGATCTCCCACCTCACCTACGTGGGGGACACCGACGCCGGCGCCCACATCAACTTCGGCTGCGGCACGGTGACGGTGAACTACGACGGCACCGCCAAGTTCCGCACCACCATCGGCGACAACGCCTTCATCGGCTGCAACACCAACCTGGTGGCCCCGGTGAAGATCGGGGACGGCGCCTATACGGCGGCGGGCAGCACCGTCACCGAGGATGTGCCGGCGGACAGCCTTTGCATCGCCCGCTCTCCCCAGACCATCAAGGTCCAGTGGGCGGCCAAGCGCCGCCGGGCCAAGGGCAAAAAGTGAGTGACATGCAGGCAGAGGCCTGTGGCATAAAAAAGGAAAGAAAAAAATAACATTTTGTGAGGGATGCTGAAATGATCGCACACGGCAAGGACATCAAGATCTTCGCAGGCAACTCCAACCCCAAGCTGGCGCTGGACATCTGCAAGAAGCTGGGTACCCAGCTGGGCAACGCCGAGGTGGGCACCTTCTCCGACGGTGAGAAGTCTGTGTCCATCTACGAGACCGTCCGCGGCTCCGACGTCTTCGTGGTCCAGTCCACCTGCTCCCCTGTCAACGACAATCTGATGGAGCTCCTCATCATGATCGACGCCATGAAGCGGGCCTCCGCCGGCCGGATCACCGCCGTGGTCCCCTACTTCGGCTACGCCCGTCAGGACCGCAAGACCAAGCCCCGCGACCCCATCTCCGCCAAGCTGGTGGCCAACCTCATCACCCGCGCCGGCGCCGACCGGGTGCTGACCATGGATCTCCACGCCAACCAGATCCAGGGCTTCTTCGACATCCCCGTGGACAATCTGCTGGGCTCCCCCATCTTCGTCCACCACTTCATGGAGAAGTACAAGGACTGCCACGAGGAGGTCATGGTGGTCTCCCCCGACGTGGGCTCCGTGGCCCGCGCCCGCGCCTTTGCCCAGAAGCTGGATATGCCTCTGGCCATCGTGGATAAGCGCCGCCAGAAGGCCAACTCCTCCGAGGTCATGAACATCATCGGCGACGTCCGCGACAAGCGTGTCATCCTCCTGGACGACATGGTGGACACCGGCGGGTCCCTCTGCGGCGCGGCCAAGGCCCTGGTGGAGATCGGCGGCGCCAAGTCCGTCACCGCCTGCGCCTCCCACGGCGTCCTCTCCGGCCCCGCCATCCAGCGCATCCAGGACAGCGTCCTGGACGAGGTCATCTTCCTCGACACCATTCCCGCCCGTCCGGAAGTGAATTGTGCTAAGATCAAGTATCTCTCCGTGGCTGAGATGTTCGCCGAGGCCATCGAGCGCATCTACGAGGAGATCTCCGTCTCCAAGCTCTTCAACTGACGCATCACTCCAATCTAAGACCATAAAAAGGGGCAGAGCCAAGGCTCTGCCCCCTTTGGCCGTTTGCCGTCTTTTTCCGGCCGGCGGCCCTGCGAGGTGTACTATGCTTTTCAACAAAAAGAGCGGCGGCGTGGACTGGCTGCTGGTGTGCCTGGGCAACCCCGGTGACCAGTATGAAAACACCCGCCACAACGTAGGCTTTATGGTGGCCGATGAACTGGGCGAGCGCCACAACGTCCCCATCCAGCGTCTGAAGTTCCGGGCCCTCACCAACACCATCACCGTGGGGGACGAGAAGGTCCTCCTCATGAAGCCGGTGACCTATATGAACCTGTCCGGCGAGGCCGTCCACGAGGCCGCCGCCTTCTACAAGATCCCGCCGGAGCACGTCCTGGTGATCTCCGATGAGGTGTCACTGGCCCCGGGCAAGATCCGGGTGCGCCGGTCCGGCTCCGCCGGCGGCCACAACGGCCTTAAAAACATCATCGCCCACCTGGGCACTGACCAGTTCCCCCGCATCCGGCTGGGCGTGGGCCAGAAGCCCCACCCCGACTACGACATGGCTGACTGGGTCCTGGGCAAGTTCCAGGGCGAGGACAAAAAGGCGGTGGAGGAGGCGGTCAAGCGGGCCGCCGACGCCGCCGAATGTCTCATCCGCGAGGGCGTGGACAAGGCCATGAACCGGTACAACGGATGAGCCGCCGGAAAAAGAAGGCGCCCAAAGTCCCCCAGCGGCTTGACTGGGCGGATATGGCCAAGGGGATCGGCATCCTCCTGATGGCGGTGGGACACTCCGCCATCCCCCCGGATCGCTGGGGGATCTGGATCTACTCCTTCCACATGCCCCTCTTTTTCTTTCTCAGCGGCTACTTTTTCTCCCTGCGTCCCGGCGGCGTGGCAGACACCATCCGCCACAAGGCCTTCCCCATCCTCATGCCCTACCTCTCTTACAGCCTGGGCATGTGGCTCTGGAACACCTTCCGGGCCCTCTCCTCCGGCGCTGCCGTGGATCTCCAGCCGCTGCTGGGCATCCTGCTCCAGTGGCCGGGTACGCCCTGGAGCGGCACCGCCTGGTTTTTCATGGGCCTTTTCGTGGCCGAATGCGTCTTCGCTCTGACCATACGCCTCACCCGGGAGCGCCCTCTCCCCCTGCTGGCCGTGACCTTCGGCCTGGCCGCTCTGGCCTGGATATACGCTTGTCTGGGCGGCCCCAGGCTCCCCTGGCGGGCCGACGCCGCCGCCCTCCTTCTGCCCTACCTGGCTCTGGGCCTGCTCTTCCGCCGGCACCAGGAGGAACTGGCGCGCCCCTTCCGGCGGAGCGGCCCCTACTGGGCGCTGACCTTGGGCCTGCTGGCCGCCAATCTCCTCCTCACCGCCGCCAACGCCCGGTTCGGCTCCACCCACATCGACTACAACCTGAGACTCCTCAACGAGCCCTTCACCGCTTACGGCGCCGGTATCTGCGGCGTGGCCTTCTGCCTGCTGCTGTGCCGGAAGCTGCCCCCCATCCGTCCCCTCCTCACCATCGGCCGGGAGAGCGCCGCCTATTACGCCGTGGGCTGGCTGGGCTCCAACGTGGCCCATTACGCCGTGCGGGCGGTGTGGCCCGTCTCCGGCATGCCCCTGCTGCTGGTCCACCTGCTGGGCCTGTGGCTGGTACCGCTCCCCTTCCTCTATCTCCTGGAGCGCCGCTGCCCCGCCCTGCTGGGCAAACGTGCCCCCACCCCCGCCCCCGTCCGCTGATCCCCCTCTATCTTCCAGAAGGAGCGCCGCCATGAAAGAGCTTCTCCACATCCTAGACCGGGTGCCGGAATTCGGCTCCCTGCTCACCGCCCTGGATTCCGGCGCCTGCCCGGCGGCCGTGTCCGGCCTGGCGGCGGTCCACCGCGCCCATTTTGCCGCCGGGCTCCGGGCCAGGGCCGGCCGGCCGGTGGTGGTGGTGTGCCCCGACGAGGGGGAGGCCCAGCGCCTGGCCGAGGACCTGCACGCCTTCACCGGCGAGGCCGTTCTCACCCTGCCCAACCGGGAGTTTACCTTCCACGACGCCGCCGTGGTCTCCCGCCAGTGGGAGCACCGCCGCCTGGCCGCCCTGCGCACCCTGGCCCAGGACGAGCCGCCCCTGGTGGTCACCACCCCGGAGGCCCTCCTCCAGCGGACCCTGCCCAAGCACCTCCTCCTCCAGACCGTCCACACCCTGCGGGTGGGGGAGGTCCACGACCTGAACGAACTGGCCGAGACCCTCACCGCCGCCGGCTATGTCCGCTGCGACCAGGTGGAGGGCGTGGGCCAGTTTGCCCTCCGTGGCGGCATCCTGGACCTCTTCTCCCCCGCCTGCGCCGAGCCCATCCGCTGCGAGTTCTTCGGGGACGAGATCGACGCCATGGGCACCTTCGACCCCGCCACCCAGCGCCGGGTGGAAAACCGCCAGGTCTGCGACATCCTGCCGGTGGCCGAGGTGCTGCCCCAGCTTGCTCCCGGCGGCTATGCGGGTCTCACCGAGGCCATGGACGGCCTCATTTCCCAGGTAAAGGGCTCCAAGGGGGACCACGCCGCCCTCCTTGCCACCCTCTCCCAGGACCGGGAGCGGCTCTCCCAGGGCCTCTCCTTCCCCGCCATGGACCGCTATCTGGCCCTCATCTACCCCGAGCTGGCCACGGCGGCGGACTACCTGCCCGAGGACGCTGCGGTCTGCCTCGCCGAGAGCCCCCGGGTGGCGGAGCGGGCCCGGAACTACCTCTGGCGCATGGAGGAGGACGTGAAGACCCTGCTGGAAGCCGGTCTGGTGGCGGGGCAGATCGCCCGGTTCGTCCGCACCTTTGAGGAGCTGATGGCCCGGCTCTCCGACTACCCCGTGGTCTTCCTGGACACCTTCACCTCCAACACCTACCCCCTGCGGCCCAAGTCCCTGCTGGACGTGCTCACCAAGCAGCTCCCCTCCTACGGCGCCAGCCTGGAGACCGCCGCCGCCGACCTGGAGCACTATCAGAAGGCGGGCTTCGCCACGGTGGTCCTGGCCTCCGCCGAGCGCCGGTGCCTGGACCTCCAGGCCATGCTCCGGGAGAAGAAGGTCCGCACCGCCGTGGACTTTCAGCTCCACGAGCTCCCCGGCCCCGGCAAGGCCGTCATCTGTCTGGGCGGCCTCTCCGCCGGCTTCGAGTACCCCGGCGCCGCCGCCGCGGTGCTCACGGAGGGCCGGGCCGTCCCCACCCGGAAGGTCCGCACCAAAAAGGACTCCAGCCGACAGAAGCTGGCCTCCTACGCCGACCTCTCCCCCGGCGACCTGGTGGTCCACGAGCACCACGGCATCGGCCGCTACGTGGGCATGGTGAAGATGAGCACCGACGGGGTGCAGAAAGACTATGTGAAAATCGCCTACGCCGGCTCCGACGTGCTCTACGTCCCCGCCACCCAGCTGGACCTGGTGAGCAAGTATATCGGCTCCGGCGACGACACCGAGCACAAAAAGCTCAACAAGCTGGGGGGCAGCGACTGGGAAAAGACCAAGACCCGGGCCAAGAAGGCGGTCCAGGACCTGGCCAAGGGCCTCATCCAGCTCTACGCCCAGCGGGAGCGGCTGCCCGGCTACGCCTTCGCCCCCGACTCCCCCTGGATGCGGGAGTTCGAGGACCAGTTCGAGTACACCGAGACCGACGACCAGCTCCGGTGCATCCAGGACATCAAGCGGGACATGGAGACGCCCAAGCCCATGGACCGGCTCCTCTGCGGCGACGTGGGCTACGGCAAGACCGAGGTGGCCTTCCGGGCCATCATGAAGTGCGTCCTGGACGGCAAGCAGGCCGCCGTGCTGGTGCCCACCACCGTCC
>OGHJ01003815.1_pt1 | contig 10374 bp, 10 predicted proteins | sample 1571351 | NCBI WGS metagenome assembly OGHJ01 (sample SAMEA2582037, study PRJEB24529) | metagenome | biome: Human gut stool | place: China | collected 2011 | reverse complement strand
TCTTGTATCACAGCCACTGCAATTCCAGTTCCTACATTGTAACAGATAAAATCTTTATATACTAAATTCTCAAAAATTAAATGCGTGCCGAAAATTTTTAACGGTACGCATTTTTTATAACTATTTTTTCAAATCTCTGAATTTTTCGGGAATATCTTCTTTTTTCATATTTTCGTGAATTTTGCAGGTGCCTGCCTTTTTTGCGGTTTCATAATACCAATGCTTGTAATCGAGGATTTTAAGATTTTTCTGCAATTCCTCCATTTTGCTCAAAAGCGCATCGCGCTGGGTGTCTATAAGCTCAAGACGCTTTTCTATTGTGGAGTCGCCCTCACAGCACCAGTCGATAAATTTTTTAATTTCCTTTATCGGCATTCCCGTCTTTTTAAGACATTCTATAATAGACAGCCATTCCAAATCGGCGTCTTTAAACATTCTTATTCCGCCGCCGCTCCGCTCAACAAAGGGGAGAAGACCTTCCTTGTCGTAATACCTCAAAGTTGACGGCGCAACGCCTATTTTCTTTGCGATTTCGCCCACTGTATATAACATTTTTATATCTCCTTAAAAAATTTTTAAAAAAACTCTTGACTTAAAGTGTACTTTAAGTTGTAGAATATAATCGAACTTGCAGTTTGATTGTATCACAAGTAAATAAATATGTCAATAAGGAGGCAAAATAACGTGGAAACTAAAAAACAGACAGCAGGCAGAGATTCGCTCGGAGAGTTTGCACCGAAATTTGCACAGCTTAATGATGACGTGCTTTTCGGAGAGGTATGGTCGAGAGATGACAAACTTTCGCTCAAAATGCGGTCGATTGTCACCGTAACGGCACTTGTAAGCAAGGGAATGGTGGATTCTTCGTTTGAATATCACGCGAAAACCGCAAAGGCGAACGGCATCACAAAAACAGAGATGGCAGAAATTCTCACGCATCTTGCGTTTTATGCAGGCTGGCCTAACGCGTGGGCGGCCTTCAGAATTGTTAAAGAGGTTTATAAAGATGACAGCGAGCCTTGTCACGGCGGAATTTTCGGGCTTGGCAGCGAAAACAGTGCGTACGCAAAATATTTCGTGGGAAAAAGCTACTTAAATCCGCTTACAAATCCCGAAAAAACGGTTTTTGCGGCGAATGTTACGTTTGAGCCGTCGTGCAGAAACAACTGGCATATTCACAAGGCATCGAAAGGCGGAGGACAAATTCTTTTGTGTACCGACGGCGAAGGCTGGTATCAGGAGGAGGGCAGTGCGCCCCGTTCGCTTAAACAGGGCGATGTTGTTCAAATTCCTGCCGGCGTAAAGCATTGGCACGGCGCGAAAAAAGACAGCTGGTTCTCGCACGTTGCAATAGAGTGTCCCGGCGAGAATACGTCAAACGAATGGCTTGAAAAGGTAGACGACGAATATTACAATAATCTTTAATTTTAAGTTAAACGGAGGTTTTTAAAAATGAAATTTGATTTTACCTATTACAATCCCACAAAAATTTATTTCGGCAAAAATTCGCTTGAAAATCTTTCGGGCGAACTTGCAAACTACGGAAAAAACGTGCTTTTGACGTATGGAAAAGGCTCGGTAAAAAAGAGCGGTTTGTATGACAAGGTTGTTGATATATTAAAAGGCGCAGACAAAAATGTTGTTGAGCTTTCCGGGATAAAATCAAACCCGTCGTACAGTCAGCTCAAAGAGGGAGCAAGACCTGTCCGCGAGAACGATGTTGACCTTATTCTGGCGGTCGGCGGAGGTTCGGTTATCGACTGCGCAAAGGGAATTTCGGTGTCGGCATACTGCGAGGGCGACCCGTGGGAGAGATACTGGGTTAACTTTGAGGACGTAAACAACAAAATTGTTCCCGTTGCGTCGGTTCTCACAATGGCTGGAACAGGCTCGGAGATGAACGGCGGTTCGGTTATCACAAATGAAGAAAAAACGCTTAAAAACGGCAGAGTTTTCCCGTCAAATGTGAATCCGAAATTTTCCATTCTCAACCCCGAATACACATACACCGTGCCGAAATATCAGATGGCGAGCGGAATTTTTGACACAATGTCGCACCTTTGCGAGCAGTATTTTTCGGGTGACGACGACAACACCACCGACTATATTCTTGAGGGTGTTATGCGTTCGCTCATAAACAGCGCGAAAACCGCTATGAAAGACAGCGAAAATTACGAGGCGCGAAGCAATATTATGTGGTGCGCGACGATAGGTCTTAACACCGTGACGGGACTTTCAAAGGAGCAGGACTGGGAGGTTCATATGATTGAACATCAAATCGGCGCGTATACCGACTGTGCGCACGGAGCAGGTCTTGCGGTTGTTTCGGTTCCGTATTACAAATATATCGCAAAATACGGAATTGACAAATTTGTGAGATTTGCAAAAAATGTGTGGGGCATAAACACCGACGGTATGACAAAAGAACAGGCGGCGGAAAGCGGAATTGACGCACTTGCGGAATTTATAAAAACGCTTGAACTTCCTGCGTCTTTGCGCGAGCTTGGTGCAACGGAGGATATGCTCCCCAAAATCGCAAATTCCACCGTTCTCGGCGGAGGATACAAAAAAGTGAGCGCGGACGATATTTTGAACGTTTTAAAAGAATGTTTTTAAATAACGGCAACGTAAATAAAAAACGGCATAGGATTTTTGATCCTGTGCCGTTTTTTGCGCTGTAAAAAACAAATTTTATAAATTTAACAAAAGTGCTTGACAAACTATGTCTAATGTAGTAGACTAATTATGTCGACAAAAGTAGAATATATTGGAGGTATACCTTATGACAAATATTAACATAGGTGAAGCGGAGCTTGAAATTATGAAAGCAGTATGGAAAGCGGACGGCCCGATAGGCTCGTCGGAAATCGGAAAAGCCGTTGAAGAAAAAGGCTGGAAACGCACAACGATTGCAACGTTTCTTGCGCGCCTTGTCGAAAAGGGAGCATTGTCCGCCGAAAGACGGGGCAAAGCGTGGTATTACACACCGCTTATAACGGCAAAGGAATATAAAAAATCGCAGGTGAAAAGCCTTATAAAAAATCTGTTTAACGGTTCAGCCGAAAATCTTGTGGCATCGCTCTTTGAAGATGAACAATTTTCGGAAAACGATATAAAAGAGCTGAGAGCGATTTTTGATGACAGGGGTGAGAAAAAATGATCAGCCAAGTATTCAAAGCCATTTTAATCACATCGCTTGCAGGTTCGGCGCTTGCCGGCGTAATCTGCCTGTTTCGCCCGATAACAAAAAAGCATTTCGGTTATTTGTGGCATTATTACATATGGCTGTGCGTGCTTGCCGTAATGCTTATCCCCGTGCGGTTTAGTGCGGTGACGGTGCGTATGCCGAACACCTTGTCACAAGCGGTGCAGACGGCACGGACAAACGGTATCGGACAAACGGGAGCAATCGGAAATGCGGTGCAAACGGGCGCGGTTCAAATGCGGATTTTTGACAAAACGGCTGTTATATGGGACGAAATAATTTACGCTCATATAAATATTTTAGCGTATTTGTGGCTTGTCGGCGCACTGTTTTTGATACTTTTGAACATTGCGCGCTATATAAGCCTTAACGTTAAAATACGCAGACAGACAGAAGATGTCATCTTGCCCGAAATAAGCGAATATACAGACAGAAAAATCAACGTCCGCGTTTGGGAAAATGTTTCGTCGCCGTTTATGACGGGCATAGTAAATCCCACGCTGGTTTTGCCGAAAAAAGAGCTTTCGCGCGAACAGCTCCGAAACATACTGCGCCACGAAATGACTCATTTTAAACGGCACGATATTTTGTATAAATGGTTTGCCGAATTTGCGGCTTGCGTGCACTGGTTCAATCCTGTTGCGCGGTACGTTTCAAAGCAGATTGCGGCGGAATGTGAAATATCGTGCGATATGGCGGTCACAAAAAATATGTCGGACAGCGAGGAAATGAGCTATATCAACACAATTCTTTCGCTTCTCCCGACGGGCAGGCTTACAGGACTTCCGCTCACCACTCAGATGACAGGCAGTAAAAAGGTTCTGAAAAGGAGGTTCATTATGATTAAAAACAAGAAAAAAACAAGCAAAACTGCGGTGATAATTTCCGTCGTTGCCGCGGTTGCCGTACTTATAACGGCGGTGTATGCAAGCGGAATATTGTCAAACTTCGCAAAAGACAACGGCAATTTTGCCGAAAAACCGAGCCAATACGACAAAGCGTCGCCCGAATATACAGCAGAACAGTTCTTTTATCTGTTCAGTGACGGCGATTTTGAGAATATGAAACATTACTGCACGCAAAGCTGTATAGACGGTTTCTTCGGTGACGATTACGTTTTCGGTATGAACAAGGCAACGCTCAAAAACATCACCGCGGTTGATAACCCGGCGGAAAAAGGCTTTACAAACGGCGAATGGGTTGCACTTGCGGAAGTGACAATGACGCCGGACGACAAATCGGTATTTGACCCGAATCAAACCGAAACGTCATTTTATCTGATATTAAAACAGCAGGACGGAAAATATTTGATTGACGAGTTCGCGTCGGGACTTTAATTAAATATTAACGGCACAGAATAATTAAAAAGCGAAAAACACGCATATCGCAAAAAAAGCGGTATGCGTGTTTTTGTGTGTTAACAGCCGTCCTTTTTTGCGCAATAAAGGAAAAATTTAAAAAAATAACAAAAAAGTGTTGCAACTTTGCGTTAAATAGATTATACTATAAGAATGATACAATAGGGATAGAAAGGTTTGAAATTAAAAATGAGATTATCGAAGTATTTGCTTCCCACATTAAGAGAAGTTCCTGCCGAGGCTGAAATTGTAAGTCATCAGCTTATGCTCCGCGCAGGTCTTATGCGCAAGCTTGCGTCGGGAGTGTATTCCTATCTTCCTATGGGACTTAAAACTCTGCGCAAGGTTGAAAATATAATAAGAGAGGAAATGAACCGCGAGGACGCGGTTGAGCTTATTATGTCGGCTCTTCTCCCTGCCGAAAGCTATATGGCGTCGGGCAGATGGGAGGTTTTCGGCTCGGAAATGTTCCGTTTGAAAGACCGCTCAAACCGTGATTTCTGCCTCGGACCGACTCACGAGGAGATTTTTACCGAAACGGTTAAAAATACTGTAAAATCGTATAAACAGCTTCCTATGACAATTTACCAAATCCAGACGAAATACCGCGACGAGCGCCGTCCGAGATTCGGCGTTATAAGAAGCCGTGAATTTATAATGAAAGACGCGTACAGCTTTGACAAGGACGAGCAGGGGCTTGACGTGTCGTACAAAAAAATGTATTCGGCATACAACAAGGCATTTGAAAGAATGGGACTTGATTTTATAATCGTTGAAGCGGATTCGGGCGCAATGGGCGGAAGCGGTTCGCAGGAATTTATGGTTAAGTCTGACATCGGCGAGGACACCATTGCATACTGCGAAAAATGCGGATACAGCGCAAACTCCGAAAAGGCGGTTTGTATTCCCGGCCCGGCAAAAGACGAAGAAATGCGCGAAATCGAAAAAATCCACACACCGCACGTCGGCACAATCGACGAGCTTGTTGAGGGGCTTAACAGAACCGCCGACAACTTTGCAAAAACGCTTATCTACAACGCGGACGGCAAATTTGTTGCGGTTATGGTGCGCGGTGACAGAGATGTTAACGAAACAAAACTTGCAAACCACCTTAAAGCGGTTTCGCTTGAGCTTGCATCTCCTGCCGACGTTATGGAAATCACTCACGCAAACGTTGGTTTTGCAGGTCCTATAAATCTCGGTATTGAGGTTATTGCCGACAACGAAATTATGAATATGAAAAACTTCCTTGTGGGCGCAAACGAATCGGATTATCACTTTATAAACGTTAACGTAGGACGCGACTTCGCACCCGATTTTGTCGGCGATTTCAGAACGGTTGTAGAGGGCGACACCTGCCCGAAATGCGGAGGCAAAATGAAAATCTGCCGGGGCATTGAGGTTGGACACATCTTCAAACTCGGCACAAAATATACAGAGGCGCTCGACTGCACCTTCCTCGACGAGGACGGAAAACCGAAAGTTCCGATTATGGGTTGCTACGGCATAGGCGTAAACCGATGCGTTGCGGCAATTATTGAACAGCACAGCGACGAAAAAGGCATAATCTGGCCTATGAGCGTTGCGCCGTTTGAGGTTATTCTGGTTGTTCCCAATATGAAAAGCGAGGAGCAGAAAGAGGGCGGAGAAAAGCTTTACGAAATGCTCAAAAACGAGGGTATAGACGTGCTCTATGACGACAGAAACGAGCGCGCGGGCGTAAAATTCAACGATGCCGACCTTGTGGGTATTCCGATAAGAATTACCGTCGGCAAAAAATTCGGTGAGGGCATTGTTGAGTTTAAAGAAAGAAAATCCGACACTGTTTTGGAACTTACGGTTGAAGAAGCAATCAAAAAGGCCAAAGAAATTATAAACGCGGAAAAATAGGCGTCAGCCATAAACGAAGGGAAAGATATAAATGTCAAAGGTTAGAACCCGTTTTGCACCGAGTCCTACGGGATATATGCATATCGGAAATTTGAGAACGGCGCTTTATGCTTATCTTTTAACAAAGCATATGGGCGGAGATTATATTTTGAGAATTGAGGACACCGACCAGGAAAGATATGTTGACGGCGCGGTGGATTTGATTTACAGAACGCTTAAAGAAACGGGAATTAAGCACGATGAGGGTCCGGATGTGGGCGGTGATTACGGTCCGTACATTCAGAGCGAGCGAAGAAATATTTATAAAGAGTATGCCGAAAAGCTTGTTGAGCTTGGCGGTGCATACTACTGTTTCTGCGATAAAGAGCGTCTTGACAAGCTCAAAGAGGCACAGCTTGCGCACAAAATGACGCCGAAATACGACGGCTGCTGCCGCGGTCTTTCAAAAGAAGAAATCGAGGAAAAGCTTAAGGCGGGCGTTCCGTATGTTATAAGACAAAAAATCGACCCTCACGGCACAACAAGCTTTGAGGACGCGGTTTTCGGCAAAATCACGGTTGAAAATTCAACGCTTGACGATAACGTTCTTCTGAAATCGGACGGACTTCCGACCTACAATTTTGCAAACGTTGTTGATGACCATTTAATGCACATCACCCACGTTATAAGAGGCAACGAATACCTTTCAAGCACACCGAAATACAATCTTTTGTATCAGGCGTTCGGCTGGGAAATTCCGACATACATTCACGTTTCGCCGATTATCAAAGAAAACGGCAAAAAGCTTTCAAAGCGCGAGGGCGACGCGTCGTATGAGGATTTTATAAACAAAGGATACTTAAAAGATGCGATTATAAACTATATCGCGCTTCTCGGCTGGAGTCCCGGGGGAGATAAAGAAATATTCACAATGGACGAGCTTATCGAGAATTTCAGCATTGACGGCATAAGCAAATCGCCTGCCGTTTTCGATGAGAAAAAATTAAGCTGGCTCAACGGCGAATATATAAGAAAAATGACGGTTGAGGAATTTTTGGAAAAAGCAAATCCGTATTTTGAAAAAGCGGTTAAAAAGGACGTTGACAAAACGGAACTTGCGCGTCTTTTACACGACAGATGCGAAAAATTCTCGGATATTCCCGAGCAAATCGACTTTATCGACGCTTTGCCCGAATACGACATTTCGCTCTACACGCACAAAAAGATGAAAACCAATCCCGAAAATTCGCTTGAAAGCCTTAAAAATTCGCTTCCCGTGCTTGAAGAAATTTCGGATTGGACAGAGGAAAACATTCACAATGCACTCTTTGCGCTTATCGAAAGACTCGGCGTTAAAAACGGCATAATTCTCTGGCCGCTCCGCGTTGCACTGAGCGGAAAGGCATTCACACCCGGCGGAGCTATCGAGCTTGGCTACATTCTCGGCAAAGATGAGTCTGCTGCGAGAATTAAAAAGGGAATTGAAAAGCTTGCCAATGCATAATCCGGCGTTTTAAGGAGGCGGTTTTGTGCTTTACGTTATTTTGTCGGTTGTGCTTGTTATAGCCGACCAGCTTACAAAGGCTTTAACGGTGAAAAATATTCCGTTTGAAGAAAGCATAAACGTTATAAGCGGTATTTTATCGTTTACTTACATTAAAAATACGGGCGCGGCTTGGGGCATTTTTTCGGGCAGACGGTACTTTTTTATAATTTTCACCGCTCTTGTGCTCATCGCGCTCACATTTGTGATAATAAAAAAACGCACGTCGAATAAAATTTTCAACTTCGCGATTTCGCTTATTTATGCCGGTGCGATAGGAAATTTTCTCGACAGAATTTTCCGTCACGGCAGTGTTGTGGATATGATAAAGCTTGATTTTATAAACTATCCCGTGTTCAATTTTGCCGATTGCTGTGTGGTTGTCGGCGCGGTTTTGCTTTGCGTTTACATTGTATTTTATTATGACGCGGACAAGGCGCGGACAAAGGAAAAAACGGCTGAAAGCAGTGAGGAAAACGGCAATGGATAAAATCACTCTTGTATGCGAAAACGGCGGCGAGAGATTGGATAAATTCGTAAAAATCGACTCGCTCACACGTTCTGCGGTGCAAAAGCTTATTGAGGACGGACGCGTTACCGTAAACGGCGAAACGGCGCGCGTAAGCTATAAAGTCTGCACGGGCGACGTTGTGGAGGTTTCGGATTTTGAACCCAAAGAACTTGACGTTAAACCCGAAAACATACCGCTCGACATTGTGTATGAGGACGACGAGCTTTTGGTGGTAAACAAGGGTAAAAATATGGTTGTCCACCCTGCCGCGGGAAATTATTCCGGCACGCTTGTAAACGCGCTTTTGTACCACTGCAAGGGCAATTTAAGCGGAATAAACGGGGTTATCCGTCCGGGAATTGTCCACCGTATCGACAAAGATACGTCGGGACTTTTGCTTGTGGCAAAAACAAACCGCGCGCACATTTCGCTTGCCGAACAGATTAAGGAAAAAAGTGTAAAACGGCGCTATATCTGCATTGCAAACGGCGTTATAGAAACAAACAGGGGAGTTATCGACGCGCCGATAGGGCGTCACCCGACCGAGCGCAAAAAAATGGCGGTGACAAGCAAAAATTCAAAAAATGCCGTCACGCATTTTGAGGTTTTGGAACGGTTTTGCGATTACACATACCTTACCTGCCGTCTTGAAACGGGCAGAACGCACCAGATAAGGGTGCATTTGAAATATATCGGTCATCCCGTTTTGGGCGACGCGGTTTACGGTCCGAAAAAAAATGAATTTAACCTCACATCGCAGGTGCTCCACGCAAAAACAATCGGGTTTGTTCACCCCGTGACGGGTGATTATATGGAATTTGACAGCGAAATTCCCGATTATTTTAACGATATTTTAAATGTTTTAAGAAATAAATAATGTTAGGAGAAGTGTTATGGACGTTTTTTGCGAGTATATCGTAAAGGTGAAAAAAAATCCTGTTGAACTCACAATTTCGGCGCTGGGGATTATTTTGGCAGTAATTCTTCTTGGTTTTTCGCTATTCTTTTTGTTTACACCGTTTTCGAGCTTTGTTCTGCTCATAGACGCCGGAGTTGTTTACGGCACGTATATTCTTATCACGCATTTTAATGTGGAATATGAATATATTCTCACAAACGGCGATATCGACATTGACAAAATCATAGCGAAAAGAAAGAGAAAAAGAGTTTTGAGCTTTTCGACGAAAGAATTTGAGATTGTTGCGCCGTATAAGCAGGGCGAGAATTACACGAACGTGCTTGACCTCGGAACAAGAAATTACGAAAACGCTTATTATGCGGTGTTCTCGAAAGACGGGCAGAAAAAAACTCTCGTTTTCAATCCGCCCCAAAAGATGATTGAGGCAATGAAGACATATTCGCCGAGAACCGTTCATTTAAAAGGCGAGATTGAAAATTATTAAGGCACGGAGGCATAGTTTATGTCAATCGGCGTTGATATTTTAAAAATTTCACGGCTTGAAAAATTAGCGTCAAAGACTGAATTTTTAAACAAGCTGTTTTCACAAAAAGAAATTGAATATTTTAAGAGCCGCAGCTATAATATCAATACGGTTGCGGGCGCTTTTTGTGCAAAAGAGGCGCTCGCAAAGGCGATAGGCTGCGGTCTTTCGCGTTTGCCGTTAACCGAAATTTCGGTTGTGAGAGATGAACTCGGAAAGCCGTTTTTTGAATTTTCCGAAAAAGCAAAGGAAATACTTAAAACATACAGCGATAAAAATTTTGCGCTCACAATTTCGCACGACAACGATATGGCAGCAGCGGTTGTTTTTGCCGATTTTGACGAAAATTACACGCGCTTTGTGTCTGCGGTGCAAAAAAGCGACGTTGAAAATGGGAATATAATCTCGCTTGCAAAAGCTGTAAAGCTTTTGCCCAAGCGTGCGGA
>OGHJ01003811.1_pt1 | contig 10384 bp, 11 predicted proteins | sample 1571351 | NCBI WGS metagenome assembly OGHJ01 (sample SAMEA2582037, study PRJEB24529) | metagenome | biome: Human gut stool | place: China | collected 2011 | reverse complement strand
TGATCTTCGCCAGTTCTTCATCGCTGTATGCATACCAGACTTTCTTGTTCTTCTCCAGCTTGTAAAGCGGCGGCTGAGCCAGATATACATAGCCCTGTTTGATCAGCTCCGGCATAAAACGATAGAGGAATGTCAGAAGCAGTGTACTGATATGTGCTCCATCAACGTCGGCATCGGTCATGATGATGATCTTGTGATATCTCAGTTTGGAAATATCGAAATCATCATGGATTCCTGTACCGAATGCAGTGATCATTGCCTTGATCTCGGCATTACCGTAGATCTTATCCAGTCTTGCCTTCTCTACATTCAGGATCTTTCCACGAAGTGGCAGGATCGCCTGGGTCGCTCTGTCACGGGCTGTCTTTGCAGAACCTCCCGCAGAGTCTCCCTCTACGATGTAGATCTCACACTTGGATGGATCTTTGTCTGAACAGTCTGCAAGCTTTCCAGGCAGTGACATGCCTTCCAGTGCGGATTTTCTTCTGGTAAGATCTCTCGCCTTTCTGGCCGCCTCTCTTGCTCTCTGCGCCATAACCGACTTCTCAACAATTGATTTTCCAATAGCAGGATTCTGTTCAAGGAAGATCTGAAGCTGGCTGCTGACGATACTGTCAACCGCACCTCTCGCTTCACTGTTACCGAGCTTCTGCTTGGTCTGTCCCTCAAACTGCGGCTCCTCGATCTTGACACTGATGATGGCCGTCAGACCTTCACGGATATCCTCACCGGTAAGAGCCGGCTCGCTGTCCTTAAGAAGCTTGTTCTTTCTTCCGTAGTCGTTGAATGTCTTGGTCAGGGCATTTCTGAAACCGGTCAGGTGGGTTCCGCCCTCCGGTGTGTTGATGTTGTTTACAAAGCTGTAAATATTTTCGGTGTAGGAATCGTTGTGCTGCATGGCAACCTCCACCAGCACGTTGTCCTTCTTGCCCTCGCAGTAGATGACCGTGTCATAGAGCGGCACATTGCTGCGGTTTAAGTAAGTGACGAACTCCTTGATTCCACCTTCGTAGTGGAATACCTTTTCCTTCTTGTCCTCGCGGTCATCCCTCAGAATGATCTTTAAATTCTTTGTAAGGAACGCCGTCTCGCGGAGACGGATCTTTAAGGTATCATAGTCATAGACGGTCTCCTCAAAGATGGTCTTGTCCGGAAGGAATGTTACTTTTGTGCCATGTTTGTCTGTCGGGCAGTCACCCACGATCTTTAACGGGTACATGGTCTTTCCTCGCTCATAGCGCTGCTTGTAGACCTTTCCTCCGTGGTAAACCTCGACCTCCAGCCACTCGGATAAGGCATTTACAACAGAAGCTCCTACACCGTGCAGGCCGCCGGATACCTTGTATCCCCCACCGCCGAACTTACCGCCGGCATGAAGGATCGTAAAGACCACTTCGACTGCAGGAAGTCCCGCTTTTTTCTGGATATCGACCGGAATCCCTCGTCCGTCATCGACAACGGTGATGGAATTGTCGGAATTGATCTGTACATCGATGGTATCGCAGTATCCCGCAAGGGCCTCATCTACCGCGTTGTCTACGATCTCATATACCAGATGGTGAAGTCCCCTCGAAGACGTACTTCCAATGTACATTCCCGGTCTTTTTCTTACAGCCTCAAGTCCCTCCAGAATCTGGATTTGATCTGCATTATATTCTGCGCTCATGAAGTTCCTCCTTTAGTCTTCGCTCTCTACCGTTCCTTCAACAATCTTAAAAATCTTGTCCATCCGGAATTTGCTGTTTACAAACTCATCCAACCCTGTACAGGTGATCAGGGTCTGGATGTGGGTAATTTCTGAAAGTAAATGTTCCTGTCTCTTGCTGTCAAGTTCAGAAAGGACATCATCCAGTAAAAGCACCGGGTAATCCTTTACGATCTTTTTCACCAGCTCGATCTCCGCAAGTTTTAAAGAAAGAGCTGCCGTTCTCTGCTGTCCCTGGGAACCGAAACGTCTGATGTCTGTTCCGTTCACGATGAAATTCAGGTCATCGCGGTGCGGTCCTGTCAGGGTCTGCCTCTGTTTGATCTCCTGAAACTGGTTCTTTGCGAGCTGTTCCCTGAAATTCTCCGCCGTCACATTCGGCTCATAGGCGATGGAAAGTGTTTCCTTTCCGCCGGACAGTCCGGCATGGATCCCGGCGATCAGGGGATTCAGCTCTTTTATAAACTCGGAACGCATAATTATTAGTTCGGTACCATACTTTAAGAGCTGCTCGTCCCACATGGGGAGCGTGCCTTTTAAAGACGCATTGTAGTCCATGTCTTTAAATAGCTTATTTCGTTGTATAACCGTTTTGTTATACTGTACCAGATTGTAGACATAGAGCTTATTCAGCTGGCAAAGTTCCAGGTCGACGAAGCGTCTCCGCTCGGCAGGTCCGTTCTTGATGATATTCAGATCCTCCGGTGAAAAGAAGATCACATTGACGATCCCGAAAAGTTCGCTTGCCTTTTTGATCGGAACGCCATTGACTGCGACCCCTTTTGCCTTATTTTTTTTCAGATGCATATCGATCCGGTAGGGAATTCCATCCCGGCGGACCATCATTTTGATATGGGATTCATCTGCACCGAACCTGATGATCTCTTTATCTTTGCTGCCCCGATGCGATTTTGTTGTGCTGCACACATAGACTGCCTCCAGGATATTCGTCTTTCCCTGGGCATTATCTCCATAAAGAACATTCGTTCCTTTATGAAAATCGATATGTAAATGACTGTAATTTCTGTAATCTGACAGCTCGATGGATTCTATGAACATGAAAAAATCCTTACTTTTCTACCTTAAATGTCTTTCCGTCATAGGAAACAGTATCTCCAGGGTAAAGTTTTTTGCCGCGCTGGGTCTCAACTTCCCCATTTACTTTTACAAGTCCGTCCTGGATCACAAACTTTGCGTCCACTCCGGAGCCAACAAGACCGGCAAGTTTTAATGCCTGTCCCAGCTTGATAAATTCATCTTTTAAGTGAATACTTTCCATTTTTCTCCTTTTTTATTCCGGTTTTCTGAAAAAACCAGCCCGAAACTCCGGATTTTTCCGGAATTTCGGGAAAATTTCATCTGTTTTTAGATCGCAGCCGCGTTAAAGTTTACCGGAAGGATCAGATAAATATAATTTTCTTCCTCATCTTTGATGAAACACGGAGATTTTGCGTTCATCATATAGAGAGTTACTTCCTCATCATCGATGATGCGGAGTGCATCACTTAAGAATTTCGGGTTGAATCCGATCATCAGATCCTGGCCTGTCTTATGGATCAGGATCTCCGCATTCATCGTACCGAAACTGGAATTTAATTTCAGGCTCATTTTTGAATCTTCGATGTTCAAAATGATCGGTTTTTTATCATTTTCGCGGATTAGAATGATGGCTCTCTCGATGCTGTCGAGAAAATCTTTCTTATTCAGAGTCACTTTTGTGGCATAATCACTGGAAAGCATCTGATCTACTTTGAAATATTCGCCCTCGATCAGGCGGGAAACAACGATCGTATCATCAAATTCGAAGAGAATATGGTTCGCTCCGAAGAAGATCTGGACCTCTTTTTCGTTGTCTCCGGTCAGAATTTTACTGATTTCATTCAAAGTTTTTCCCGGAACGATGACTTTTGTGCTTTCATATTCATCTTTTAATACAATTTTGCGAATTGCCATACGATGACCATCGAGAGAAACAACTCTTAATGTATCGCCGTTTACCTCAAAAAGCTCACCTGTCATCATCTTGTTGCTGTCATTGACAGAGATGGAGAAGATGGTCTGGCGGATCACTTCTTTTAAGGAAAACTGGGAGAGTGTAATGTTTTTATTTCTCTCAATATACGGAAGATAGGAGAATTCCTCACCATCTTTTCCCTGAATTTTGAATACAGAGTTTTCACAGGCGATCACAGTATTGAATTTTTCGTCAGATTCGATCGTTACAAGGGAATCTGAATCAGATAATTTTCTTGCAATTTCAGAAAAAAGCTTTGCATCCAGTGCAATTTTACCTTTTTCAAGGATATCACCTTCAACTTTTGTCTCAATGCCGAGCTCCATATCGTTAGCTGTCAGTTTGATCTCATCTGTAGATGCATCAATCAGGATGCACTCTAAGATCGGCATCGTTGTTTTTGACGGAACTGCCTTGAGAACAATATTGATACCGTTTAAAAGAGCGGTCTTCTGGAATGTCAGTTTCATAGTTGTTGATAACTTCCTTTCTTGAGAAACGTTCATAAGATAAAGAAATATATAAAAGATATTCGTCTTAACAGTAGTAGGGGGTGTGAATTTGTTAATAAGGGGAAAAAGCCCTGTGAAACACTGAAAAAAACGCTGTGAAAACCATTGTGGGTAACTAAAAAAATCCGGAAGGACAACCGAAGAGTTTTCCACAGGTAAAAATCCGGGAAAATTATCCGATTTTTATCCACAAATTTTCAACGGGATTTCCACGAAAAAATCCACAAAGCTGTTTTGCGCATTCAAAGTTACAGTTCACACGCCTACTGCGGGTTGATCTTTTTCTTTAAAATATCGATCGTATTCTTTAAATTCTCATCAGTCTTTAATTCACTGGCGATCTTTTTCGTTCCATGAATGATCGTCGTGTGATCACGACCGCCGAGAGCTTTTCCGATATTCTGGAGAGACTCATTTGTCATATCACCGCACAGATACATGACGATCTGGCGAGGAAATACGAGTTCCTTGCTTCGTTTCTGACCGATGAGATCGAGAGGAGTGATGCCGAAATGCTCAGAAACTACATTAATAATGAGCTGCGGCGTCACTTCACGGGCTGCATTCGGAGAGATCAGATCTTTCAATGCTTCCTCGGCAAGTTCAAGATTGATCTCCTTATTATTTAATTTGCTGGAAGCGACGATCTTTGTGAGCGCACCTTCCAGTTCACGGATGTTGGATTTTACATTGGTAGCGATATATTTGATGATCTCGTTGTCAATGTTGTATCCTTCCAGTTCTTCTTTTTTCCGAAGGATCGCCATCCGGGTCTCATAGTCCGGCGGCTGGATATCTACGGTAAGTCCCCATTCGAAACGGGAACGAAGACGGTCTTCGAGTGTTTCGATTTCTCTCGGAGGACGGTCGGAAGAAATAATGATCTGCTTTTTTGCTTCATAGAGGGCATTGAATGTATGGAAAAATTCTTCCTGGGTACTTTCTTTGCCGATGATGAACTGGATATCATCGATCAGAAGAACATCATTATTTCTGTATTTTTCACGGAATTCCGTGGTGGAAACATTGTTTTTGTTACGGATCGCGTCGATCAGTTCGTTCGTAAATTTTTCGGAAGTCACGTACAGGATCTTTGCGCTCGGGTTATTTTTTAAGATGAAATGGGCAACGGAATGCATTAAGTGTGTTTTTCCGAGTCCCACGCCTCCATAAATAAATAACGGGTTATAGATCTCGCCCGGAGATTCCGCAACAGCCAGGGATGCAGCATGGGCAAGATTGTTGTTTTTTCCGACTACGAAGGTATCAAATGTGTAGCGCGGATTTAAGTTTGCGTTCTGAAGAGCCAGCTGACTGACCGTATTATTGTTCACGTTGATCAGACGATTCTCTTTTTCCGGTTCCTTCACGTCAGATTTCAGTTTGAAATCCAGTTTACACTGAAAACCTGTGATCTCCTCGATCGTAATTGTCAACAGGAATTCATATTTCTTTTTCACATAGCTGATGAAGGCAGAATCCGGCACCAGGATCGTGAGGATATCTTTATCCACAGAATCCGGGATCAGCGGCAGCAGCCATGTGCGGTAGGACACCTCTGAAATATCGTGTTCTTCTTTGATATTTAAAAGGATTTCGTCCCATTTAGCTTTGATTTCTTCCAGCATATTCATACTCCTAAACATGTGTATAACGATGTGCATAGCTGTGGAAAAGGTGGGGACCTGTCCACAAAAGCACATAGACCCAATCTAATCTTATTCTAACGTAAAAGAGGATAATTTTCAATGTCAAATGTGAAAATCCACAACTTTTCCAATAAGTTATCCACAACTTATCCACGATTTGGGGATAAGTTGATAATTGCGGGTGGAAAACATGTGAATACCCACATAACAAGATGTACGCCAGGAACGGACACGAAAAATACAACAGGTTGTGTCCGCGAAGGATGGACAGGTCGGGCAGAGAGGCTGAAATCAGGCGGGCAGCAGGAGAGATGCTGAGAAAAATTTCTTTTGTGTATAGGAAGAAAAAATGCAGGGCACGGAATACCGGGAGAAGAAATCTGTAAAATGGAAAAATTGGAAAATGCAGGAAAACAGTTTGACTCTGGCACGCTGACACGGTATAATGCAAGTCGTGACTATATTGCATTGTATCTCGCAAGAGAACAGTAGCAGGAGGAATTGAAAAATGAAAATTGAAAAGAAAGTTCTGGACATGTCCCTCGCCGGGATCTTTACCGCGATCATCATCGCCATGTCGGTCGTACCGTTTCTCGGTTACATCCCGTTAGGCTTTATGAATGCGACGATCATTCACGTCCCGGTCATCATCGGAGCGATCATTCTCGGACCGAAGTACGGCGCTTACTTAGGACTGGTATTTGGTGTGACCAGCCTCGTAAAAGCGACCATTACCCCTGGTGTGACCTCCTTCGTATTCAGCCCGTTCGTTACGATCGGCGGATATAGCGGAAACATGTGGAGCGCCGTGATCGCGATCGTGCCGCGTGTATGCATCGGCATCGTTGCTTATTATGTATATAAGCTGATCATGAAGGTCGCTCACGGGATCAAAGGCAGCCAGACCGTTGCCCTCTGGGTGGCTGGTATTGCGGGAGCTATGACAAACACACTGCTTGTCATGAATGGAATCTACATCTTCTTCGGACAGAGCTATGCCGCAGCGTCCAACAAAGCAGTCGAGCACATCTACGATGTGATCCTCGGGATCATCCTCGGATTTGGAGTTCCGGAGGCGATCGTTGCCGGTATTCTTACAACAGCGATCACGAAGGTTCTGTTTAAGATCATGAAAAACAACGGCTGATCGTGAGCCGGAAGAGTGTGCATCGCAGCAAATAGAGAGCTGCAGCTTCTATATAATAATGAAGAGATACTAAATATAGTGACATAAAATCGAAACATACATTTTATGGGGGATGGCGAAAAGCTGTCCCCCTTTTTGGATGACGGAGAGAGAAAGGCGGGCGTTTGTCTGAGGACTCTCCGGAAAGCCGGAATGTGGATAACAGGCGGAAAAATTACAAAGATATGAGTCGGAAATCCCCATGATTTAAGGATTTTTTTGAAATTTGGTCTTGACGAAGGACGGCAATTTTTATATAATCGATACGATGCTTCAATATGTCTTAGTTTATATGTACATGAGAAGGTACTTGAATTTATAGTAAGAGGAGGTGCCGGGTTTATGAAGATGACATTTCAGCCGAAGAACACTCAGAGAAAAAGAGTTCATGGTTTCAGAGCGAGAATGGCAACAGCAGGTGGCAGAAAAGTTTTAGCTGCCAGAAGAGCAAAAGGTAGAGCTAGATTATCTGCTTAATGAACCAAGAGAGTATCCGGAAGTTTAGGAAAACTTTTGGATACTCTTTTTTGTTATTCAGAGAGGTATTGAATGAAAAGGTTCAATTCGTTAAAGAAAAATCAGGACTTCCAGACGGTTTACCGCGGTGGAAAGTCCTACGCAAACAAATATCTGGTCATGTACGTGATGGATTCGGGACGGGAGGACACGAGGATCGGCATTTCCGCCAGCAAAAAGGTTGGAAACAGCGTCGTGAGACATCGGTTCGCGAGACTTGTCCGTGAAAGTTTCCGGTTAAATAAGGACATATTAGAAGACGGCAAAGACATCATCGTTGTCGCGCGGGTCGCGGCAAAAGACAAAAATTTCGACAAGATTGAGAGTGCATTTCTGCACTTATGCGGGCTTCATAACATTTTAAAAGAATCGAAGTGAGTGGTTTATGAAATGGGTACTGATTGGTCTGATCAAGATTTACAGGAAGTTTATCTCTCCCTGTATCGGCCCTCACTGTATTTATACGCCGACCTGCTCCCAGTACGCCATGGAAGCGATCAAGAAATACGGCGCTATAAAAGGTACTTATCTTGCTTGCAGGCGGATTCTGCGATGTCACCCGTTTGCAAAAGGCGGTTATGATCCAGTCCCGTAGAAAACCCCAGGAGGTAAGATATGGTTTTGACGAAGGCTGGTTCCATTCTGGGACCGATCGCGACTGTCCTTGGCTATGTCATGGACATCCTCTTCAGATTTACGAGCAGCTTCGGCGTGTTCAACGTAGGTCTGTGCATCATTCTGTTTACGATCGTAATGAAAACACTGATGATACCGCTCACGATCAAACAGCAGAAAACCACAAAACTCATGTCTGTCATGAATCCGGAGATCCAGGCGATCCAGAAGAAGTATAAAGGAAAGTCGGATCAGGAATCCATGCAGCGTCAGAATGTGGAGATTCAGGCTGTTTACGAGAAGTACGGCACAAGCATGACAGGCGGATGCCTTCCGCTCCTGATCCAGATGCCGATCCTTCTTGCATTGTACCGTGTCATCTACAATATTCCGGCATACGTTCCGTCTGTCCGCGTTTATTTCGACAACGTTGTCACTCCGTTGATGGGACAGGCTGACTATGCTCAGAAGTTACAGGAAATCACAAATATCGCAACCGCCTGCGGCGGAAAATTAGACAAGTTTGATTTCACAAATGCAAACCGTCTTGTAGACATGCTCTATAAATTCTCCACATCCCAGTGGGGAGAGCTTCAGGCACTGTTCCCGGCAATCTCTGATGTGATCGGCCAGAATGCTGCTGTTGTCGAGAGAATGAACACGTTCCTCGGTTTAAATATGGCAGAGGCGCCGGGCTGGGTTCCGTCCTTCGCATGGATCATCCCGGTTCTTGCGGCAGTGTCCCAGTGGTTCAGCACAAAGCTCATGAGCGGAAATCAGCCGTCCACATCCGCAGATGCAGAGAATCCGATGGCGCAGTCCATGAAGACTATGACAACGACTATGCCGTTATTCTCCGCATTCATCTGTATCACGATGCCGGCAGGTCTTGGTATCTACTGGATCGCGACCAGCGTTGTTACAATTATCCAGCAGCTCATCGTTAACGCGTACATGGATAAGGTCAATATCGACGATATGATTGCAAAGAACCTGGAAAAGGTCAATAAGAAACGTGCGAAACAGGGACTTCCGCCGGCTAAGGTAACTCAGAATGCTACTGCATCCTTAAAAGCAATCAAGGCTGAGGAGGAGAAGGAAAAAGTAGCTGAGGAAGTCAAGAAAGAGAAGATCGCAAAGCAGATCGAAGAGTCCAGCAAGTACTACAACACCAACGCGAAACCGGGAAGTCTCGCTTCCAAGGCAGCGATGGTCCAGAAGTACAATGAGGCGCATGACAAGCGAAATAAATAAGGGGGTTCTGTTATGGAAATGATTACAGTGACTGCGAAAACTGTGGAAGATGCAATCACACAGGCATCCCTGCAGCTCGGTGTGAGCAGTGATCGGATTCAGTATGAGGTCGTTGAAAAGGGAAGTGCCGGGGTTCTCGGCGGACTTTTTGGTTCCAAGCCGGCAGTGATCCGTGCGAAGAAGATCGAGACCGTTGACGATAAGGCCGTAGATTTCCTGAATTCCGTATTTGACGCGATGGGCCTTGCTGTTGACGTGGAAGTGAAAATGAATGAAGAGGAAAAGGAGATGGATGTCAACCTGACCGGTGAGGAGATGGGACTTCTCATCGGTAAGAGAGGACAGACACTCGATTCCCTTCAGTATCTTGTAAGCCTTGTTGTAAATAAGGAATCTGAGGACTACTTAAGAGTCAAGCTGGATACCGAAAATTACAGAGAGAGAAGAAAAGAAACACTGGAAACTCTCGCAAAGAACATCGCTTACAAGGTAAAAAGGACAAGACGCCCGGTTTCCTTAGAGCCGATGAATCCTTACGAGCGCAGAATCATCCACGCGGCTCTGCAGAACGATAAGTACGTTCTGACCAGAAGCGAGGGCGAGGAGCCTTTCCGCCATGTGGTGATCGCGCTGAAGAAGGAAGTTCCGGTAAAGCGCGAGCGCTATGACAAGGGCCGGACAAGCCGTTACGGCAAGAGCGGCGGCGGATACCGTTCCGAGCGGGAACACCGCTATGACCGCACCGAGCGTTATGGCAGGTCTGAGAACACGGCTGTGAAGGCGGCTGAGGGTTCCTCTGAGGAACCTGAGATTACGTCTGAGGAAGAGTAAGGTTTTAGATGATGGAAGAGGCTGTTGCAGAAGCGACGGCCTCTTTTGGGATAAACGGGCGTCTATTTTAGAGTGGGAGAGAAGATTATGAGGACGGATACC
>OGHJ01003808.1_pt1 | contig 10406 bp, 8 predicted proteins | sample 1571351 | NCBI WGS metagenome assembly OGHJ01 (sample SAMEA2582037, study PRJEB24529) | metagenome | biome: Human gut stool | place: China | collected 2011 | reverse complement strand
TCGCAGGTCGCGTTTTATGTGTGGAATATGGGGATATTCCCAAAAAAAATGATATGATTATCATAGAAGTAGACAACGGCAGGCTTTACGCTGTAATAGCAGCCAGAATAGCAGATATAGAAATCGTATAGGCAAAAAAGAACGGGGCGCGGAAAGCCAAAAAAGGCTAACCGCGCCCCGTGTCTGTGTGGGTGCTGCTATGGTTTTGTTACGCAGTAGAACCCTATTTTTGAGGGAAAAGGTAATCTATATCGGCTGCGCTGTTTTCCTGCCCGGCCGAGGCTGTGCCGGACGCAGCCAAAGCCTATGCCAGAGCATGCCAGGCAGCGCGCCATCGGGGAGCGCTGCTTGTGGTAGCAGGCTCTTTGTACCTGCCCGGCGCCATTGCCGTGGTTTTGATTTGCCCACATTGTAACCCTGGCAAGCCCCGCCGTCAAGAAAAACTTTTCATTTTTTGTCAAAATGTGCAGTTTGCACAGTGTTTCCCGTTTTGTTCTTCCACTTGTTTGTGCAACCTGCATTTTCTGCCCGGCTGTCAACTTTATTCTGCATGGTGTTTTGCGCGCAAATTCACATTTTTCATCGTAAAGACACGGTTTCACAATATTTTTGTCACATTTTTTCAAAACCCGCTACCAAAAATTGAGCCGCTGTGTTATAATAAAACCATACTTGGGTAAAATTTGCCCGGCTCGGTTTTTGTACCGTGTACGGGGGAAAATCAACGGTGCTGTGCACCGCAAGCTAAAGGAGGATACTGCCCAATGAGCAATTCTATCGCTCTGCTCGCCCTTGAGGCCGCTGACGGCACTGTGGTTCTGACCAGCATTACGCTGGTGTTCGCCATGCTGGTTGCGCTTTGCCTCATTATCACTGTGGAAGGCAAGATTTTTGACGCCATCAAGAACAAAAAGAGTGGCACCAAAGCCACCCCCAAGGCACCTGCCGCCCCTGCAGCGCCCGCTGCACCGGCCGCACAGAACATCGCCAAGGCTGCTCCTGCCGCCCCCGCAGCACCCGCTGCTGACGGCTCCATCCCCGGCGAGATCGTTGCTGCCATTGCTGCAGCCGTTGCCTCTCTGGGTGAAAACCTGACCATCCGCGGCATTCACCGCGTTCAGAAAAAGACGGCTACTGGTTCCCGCCGCGGCGCCTGGGGCGACGCCGGCGTTACCCAGAACACCACGCCGTTTATGTGATGGAAAGGGGACGAAACAATGGGAGCAATTTTTACCAACATCGCTGAGATCTTTGCCAACTCCGGTTGGGCGCAGATCTTCTTTGCCGAGGGCGGCTGGAAGGATGCCGTCATGATCGGCGTGGCCTGCGTGCTGCTGTACCTGGCCATTGTCCACCAGTTTGAGCCTTTGCTGCTGCTGCCCATCGGCTTCGGCATGCTGATGACCAACCTGCCCCTCGACGGCATCTTCCACATGGACATCTTCATCAACTCCACCAACCACATCGACTGGGCGCTGCTCGGCTCGTCCGGCGGCATGGTCGACTATATCTACTTAGGCGTTAAGCTGGGCATCTACCCGCCGCTGATTTTCCTCGGCATCGGCACGATGACCGACTTTGAGCCGCTGATCGCCCGCCCGTCCAGCCTGCTGCTGGGCGCTGCCGCACAGCTGGGCATCTTCTTCACCTTCGTCGGCGCTAAGATCCTGGGCTTTACGAACCAGGAGGCCGGTGCTATCGGCATCATCGGCGGCGCGGACGGCCCCACCGCTATCTACGTCACCACCAAGCTGGCCCCGCACCTGCTGGGCTCCATCGCGGTTGCCGCGTACTGCTACATGGCGCTGGTGCCGGTCATCCAGCCGCCCATCATGAAGGCCCTGACCACTGAAAAAGAGCGTCAGATCGTCATGACTGCCCCCCGCCGCGTTTCCAAGACCGAGAAGATCCTGTTCCCCATCATCGTTACCATCATCGTTGCCCTGACCCTGCCTGATGCCGCCATTCTGGTCGGCTGCCTGATGATGGGCAACCTGATGAAGGAGTCCGGCGTTGTTGAGCGTATCACCAAGACCGCCGGCAATGAGCTGATGAACATCATTACGATCTTCCTCGGCTTCTCCGTCGGCTGCACCACCAACGCCGCCACCTTCCTGAACATCCAGACCGTTGAGATCATCGTTCTGGGCATCGTCGCCTTCGGTGTCGGCACCGCCGGCGGTGTTCTCCTGGGCAAGGTCATGTGCGTTGTCACCCACGGCAAGATCAACCCGCTCATCGGCTCCGCCGGTGTTTCCGCCGTTCCCATGGCCGCCCGTGTTTCCCAGAAGGTCGGCCAGGAGTACAACCCCCGCAACTACCTGCTCATGCACGCCATGGGCCCCAACGTTGCCGGTGTTATCGGCTCCGCCGTTGCCGCTGGTATCCTGATCAATATGTTCGGCTGATACTGACATAAAAAGTAAGCACCCGCATGGTTCGCGCCATGCGGGTGCTTTTTTGGTTTTTGTTTCTGTGAGGGGGCTTGCCCCCGCCGGTTCGTAGGGGCCGGGCACGCCCGGCCCGCACGTTATAAGCAAACGGCTGCTGCCGGGCAGTTTCCCCCTCATCCGGCCCTGCGGGGCCACCTTCCCCCAAGGGGGAAGGCTTTTGGAGGCCTGTAGGGAGGGGTCTTGACCCCTCCGCGTTTGCCTCTGAATGCCGCAAATCATCCGCCGGTTCGTAGGGGCGGCATATATGCCGCCCGGGCATTTCCCGCAAGCGTCATTTGCCGGGCAACCGCCGCAGGGCGTCGGGGACGCCGCCCCCCTACGGAGGCGAACCGGGAACGGCATATGGCCGCACGCTCTCGGCGGGGTGGGGGCACCCCGCCCTACGGATTGGCCATCAGCGGTTGCCCTGTAGGGGCCGGGCACGCCCGGCCCGGTGGTTTCCTGTAACCGTCCTTTCCCACTTATTTCACCTCAAACCTCTCCCCGTCGATCTCGACATACGCCACGGCCTCGGGGTCGAGGATGTCGTAGCTGTCCACGCGCAGCACCGTCGGACTGTATTGCCCTTGGAAGAAATTCCCGTCCCAGCCGTAGGTGATTTCGCTGCCGTCAGCTCGGTAGAGCTTCACGCGGCCTTGCACATTGTAGCGGCTCAAATTCCGGGGTTCGCTTTCGTAGTCACTACCCACAATGCTCACGGCCAGCGGCTCAATGCGTATCGCAGTGATGTTAAACGTCCCGTCCGGGAACTCCTTGCGCTCCTCGTCGGTCAAATCGTAGTGGAACCACGGGCCGCCCTTCATTGCAATGCTTGTGTCTGCCGCTATTGTGATAGGCTGGGCGGCGTCGGGCAGCTCCACCTTGAGGCTGGCTTTGGCGTCGTAGTTGTTCAGGTCGCCAATCCACAGCGTGCGCATCTTGGCGGGATTGCTGTGCAGTGGAATATCCACAAAGCAGGAGAGAATGCCGCTCTCGCTTGTGGCGTTGCGGGTTTCAAACGAGCCGACGGCATAGCCGCCGCAAAGCCCTGTGCCGAAGTTTGTTACTGTGTACATCCGTTTGTCAAGGGCGCTTTCCTCGGTCGGGATGAAGGTGAAGTTTGCGGTACTCCACACCAAATCCCACGGCTCAAGCCCTTGTGCATGATCAACATCGTACAGCACCCGCAGCGTGTTCTTGTCGCGCAGCAGCGCCTTTACACTGACCGTGTGGCCGTTGATTTCGGCGGTCAGCGGTTCGTCCAGCACCTCGCCGTATTTCTGCACCAGTGCGTTCGTCTCGTTGGCGGCGCTCATGGGGTGGAAAAGCCCCAGCACCACCGCGCCCGCGGCCACTAAGCAGAGCGCTGCCGCCGCGGCTGCCAGCCGCCAGCCGCGCAAAACCCGGGGCTTCGGGCGGCGGGCCAGCACTTTTTGGCGCAGTGCTGCGGTTTCCTCCGCCGTCAGGGCGTCTGCCAGCGGCGGGTGGTCGTTCATCCAGCGTTCCAGTTCGGTCATAGGTCAGCCCTCCTTCAATAGCTTTTGCAGCGCCAGCCGTGCGCGGTGCAGCCGGGTGCGCACCGTTGCGGCAGGCATGTTGAAATGTACGCCCAGCTGGGCCGCGGTCTCGCCATACACGTACCTGCGCAGAAAAAGCTCCCCGTCGGGCGGCGGCAGCGCCATGATCTGCGCCATCAGCTCGCGGGTTTCCAGCTCGCTTTCCAGCGCAACGGCCAGCTCGGCGTCGTCGCGGTCATCCAGCGGCAGCGTCTCGCCCCGGCGCAGCAGCGCACGGTAGCGGTCAATGGCGCACTGCCGCGCCGTCCGCACCACCAGCCGCCGCCGATGGGTCTCGTCTGCGGGCAGGTGCGCCCCGCGCCAGAGCTTGTAAAATGTGTCGGCCTCGGCCTCCTCGGCGTCCTGCGGGTGGCCGGGCAGAATGGCCCGGCAGACGGACCGCACTGCGCCGCCGTAGTCCCGCAGCAGGGTGTCCAACTCGTGCTCTGTCATGGGCGTTGCCCCCTTTCATAAAGATTATACGACAAAAACGGGCGGGGTGTTTCAACTTTTTTGGCTTCCCCCTCGGGGGAAGGCTTCCGCACCGCCCCTTTACCGCCCGCCCGATTTGTGCTATAATACGCTTGATAATGGGGAAGTATTGGAAAAGAGGTGCATACATGCTGAAAGTAACCCTGCTGGGCACGGGCGGCACGCAGCCGCTGCCGGACCGCGCACTGGCCGCCGCCGCGGTCACGGTGGGCGGGCGCAGCGTGCTGCTGGACTGCGGCGAGGGCACGCAGGTCGGCCTGCGGCGGTACGGCGTCAGCGCGTATCGGCTTTCGGCGGTGCTGCTGACCCACTACCACGGCGACCACATTCTGGGCCTGCCCGGTCTTTTGCAGACTTTGGGCAGCCTGAACCGCACCGAGCCGCTGATGATCTACGGCCCCAAGGGCATCGAGCCTGTGGCGCAGGCCGTCACGGCACTGGCCGGGCCGCAGGCGTACCCGGTGCGCTGGCAGGTCGCAGAGGAACCATTCAACATAGACACGCTGAAAATCACCCCGTTCCCGCTGACCCACCGCGTACCCTGCTGCGGCTATGTGCTTGCGCTGCCCCGCGCCGGGCGGTTCGACCCCGCAAGGGCGCGGGCTGCGGGCATCCCGATGCCCTACTGGAAAACGCTGCAAAGGGGCGAGCCCGTCGGCGGCTGCACGCCGGAGCAGGTGCTGGGTGCGCCGCGCCGCGGGCTGAAGGTGGTCTACGCCACCGACACCCGCCCCTGCGCCGCGCTGGAGGCCGCCGCCCGGGACGCCGACCTGCTCTGCATGGACGCGACCTACGCCGATGACGCCGACCTGCCCAAGGCGGAGCTGTACGGCCACGCTACCTGCCGGGAGACCGGCGCACTGGCCGCCGCGGCCAACGTGCGCCGCCTCTGGCTGACCCACTACAGCGCCGCCGTGACCGACCCCGCGCCGGGCCTGGCCGCCGCGCGCACCGCGTACCCCGCCGCCGTGGCCGGGTATGACGGCCTGACCGAAGAACTGGAATTTGACAGAGAGCCATGACCGAGAAACGAAAAAATCTGCTGTTTATCGCTATAATTCTGGCACTGGCCGCGGTGCTGTGGCTGGCCGCCCACCACGGCGGCACGGGCCGCACGGCGGTGCTGCGCTACGGCGACCCGCAGGTCGAGCAGCGCATTGATCTGCGTAAAAACGCCGAATATGACATTGACACCGGCCTGTACACGATCCACCTGCGGGTGGAAAACGGCGGCATTGCCTTTGTAGACAGCCCCTGCCCCGACCACCTGTGCGAGGGCTTCGGCACCCTGAAAAACGAGGGCGACTGGGCCGCGTGCATGCCGGCGAAGGCAAGCGTTACCATTGAATAAATGTAGGGGCGGATTCCATATCCGCCCGCGGCACCTGCCGTAAGCTGCACGGGCGCATATAGAATGCGCCCCTACGGCAGCATATGTTTAACAAAAGGAGTTACTATGAACCCGACATTCAAGCAAGTAACCAAGACCCGCTACGTCCAGCTGGTTTCCGAGCTGGCGCAGGAGATTTTCGTCCAGCATTACACCAAGCTGACGCCCAAGGTCGCCGCTGCACTGGCCGATAAGTACCAGAGCGACATCCTGACCGACGACGAGATCCACAGCGGCGTCATCAACTACTTTTTGATCTACCTCGGCACCGAGCCGGTGGGCTATTTCGCGCTCGACCTCGGCCCCGCGGGTGCCATGTGCCTGAGCCGCCTTTTCTTAAAGGAAAAGGCCCGCGGGCAGGGCATTGGCCGCAGCATCGTGGCTTATGCGCAGAAGCTGGCCGAGGGCGATGGCCGCAGCCGCCTGTATATGCGGGTGTGGGCACGCGACCTGAAGGCTGAGGGCTTTGCCAAAAAGTGCCGCTTCCGCAAGGCCGAGACAGCCCCCGTGGAGGTCCTGCCCGGCACCACGCTGGACATCACGACCTGGGAGAAGCTGTGGCGGTAAACGCAAAATCTGGAGATACACCATGAAATTTCTGCACCTTGCAGACCTGCACCTGGGCAAACGGGTCAACGGGTTTGATATGCTGGAGGATCAGCGGTTCATCCTTGAACAAATTCTGACCCTCTGTGAAAAACACGGCGTCGAGGCCGTCGTCATCGCGGGCGACATCTACGACACGCCGGTGCCGCCCGCCGCGGCCTGCACGCTGCTGGACTGGTTCCTGACCCAGCTGGCCGCCCGCCGCATCCCGGTGCTGGCTGTCTCCGGCAACCACGACAGCGCCGAGCGGCTCGACTTTGCCAGCAGTCTGCTGGCCGAACAAAACGTACACATTGCCGGGCGTTTCACCGGCTGCCCCAAGCAGGTCGTACTCAATGACCGCCACGGCCCCATCGAGTTCACGCTGCTGCCCTTTGTGCGGGCGGCCACGGTGCGCCACTACCTGCCCGACGCCGACATCACCGACTACGACTCCGCCGTCGGCGCGGCGCTGGCCGTCTGTGAGCCCGCCGCCCCGCGCCGGGTGCTCGTCGCCCACCAGATGGTGGTCTCCGGCGTCTGCCCGCCGCAGCTCTCCGGCAGCGAGACCGCGCCCCTGACTGTCGGCACGGTGGATTCTATCGATGCAGCGCGGTTTGCGGGCTTCTGCTATGCAGCGCTCGGCCATATCCACCGCGCCCAGCGCGTCGGCATCGACGCCGTGCGCTACGCGGGTGCGCCGCTCTGCTACCATCTGGACGAGTGCGGGATGCAGAAATCCGTCACCCTCGTGCGGGTCGGCAAGCGCGGCGTGGAAAAAATCGAGCAGCTGCCGCTGACGCCCCGCCGCGCCATGCGCCACCTGACCGGCCCGCTGGCCCGGCTGACCGCCCGGCCAACCGACACCGAGGACTACATCTGGGCGACCTTGACCGACCCGACGCCGCTGCCCGACGCCATGGCGCAGCTGCGCGCCGCCTATCCCAACGCCATGCGGCTCGACTACCTGCCCCAAGGTGAGGTCGCGCACCCGCTGGACATGACCCAGGCCGTGCGCGGCAAGCCCTTTGTCGAGCTGTTCCAGGACTTTTTCACCAAGATGAACGGACGCCCCCTGACAGTGGAGGAGACCGTGGCTGTGAAAAGATTGCGCGAGGAGGCGTCAAAAAGCGAATGAAACCCCAAAAGCTGATCCTGACCGCCTTCGGCCCCTACGCGGGCCGCACCGAGCTGGACTTCTCGGCGTTCGGCGGCAGCGGACTGTTTCTGATCGGCGGCGACACCGGCGCGGGCAAGACCGCCCTGTTTGACGCCATCACGTTTGCGCTCTACGGCGAGACCTCCGGTGAGAACAGAAAAACCACGATGCTGCGCAGTGATTTTGCCGCCCCCGACGCCGAGACGAGCGTCGAGCTGGCCTTTACCCACCGTGGGCGCAGCTACACCGTGCGCCGCTGGCCCGACCAGCAGCGCGCCGCCAAGCGCGGCACCGGCATGGTCAAGGTGCCCGCCAAGGCCGAGCTGATCCGTGAGCCGGACGAGCCGGTCAGCGGTGCGTCAGCCGTGACCGACGCCGTGGTCAAGCTGCTGGGCATCGACGCCAAACAGTTTGCCCAGGTGTCGATGCTGGCGCAGAACGACTTTACCCGGCTGCTCAACGCGCCGTCCGCGGACCGCGCGGCCATCCTGCGCCGCATTTTTGACACCGCCGACCACCAGCGCCTGGGTCAGGCTGCCGTCGAGCACGCCCGTAAGGCCGACGAGGAATGTAAGCGTCTGGACGATGTACTTTTGATGCACGTCGGCACGCTGATCGGTGACGGTGCCGACGAGGAGACCGCCGCCGACCTGGCCGAAATGCAGGCCGAGCGCGACCCGTTTGCCGCAGGGGCTGCCGCCGAGCTGGGCAGGCTGCTGCTGGAGGCCGACGACGCCAACGAAAAACGACAGACCAGCGTTATGAACGAGCTGGACGAGAAGATCGCCCGCGGTGACGCCGGCCTGAAAATTGCCGAGGAACGCGCCGCCCGCCGCCGCCAGCTGGCCGGGCTGGTGGCCGAGGAGCAGCGCGCCGCCGATGTGGAGCACCAGACTGACCTCATTATGACTGATCTGGAAAAGCGCACGGCGAATGTGAAGGAAAATATTGCCAAAAACGAGGCGGACCGCGCCGCGCTGAGCCAGGCCGAGGCCGACCTGCTCAAGACCGACCACCGCATTGAGCTGGCCGAGGGGCTTTCCGCCGACTGCAGGCAGCTCTTGCAAAATCTGACGGACGCCGACAAGGCCGACGAGGACGCCGCCGCGCGTCAGGCAGAGTATGTGGCCGCACAGGCTGCACTGGACAGCGCCGAGGAAGAATACAGCACGATGCAGCGCCAATTAAACGCCAACCGCGCGGGCCTGCTGGCCAAGGACCTGCAAAAGGGCAAGCCCTGCCCGGTCTGCGGCTCCACCAAGCACCCGAAGATCGCCGCGCTGCCCAAGGACCACATCACCGAAAAGCAGCTGGAGGAGCGGGAGAAGGCGCTGACGGCCCAGCGCCGCAGCACTGCCGCGGCCAGCCGCACCGCCGGTGACGCCGCCGCCCACGCGCATGAGCTGCGGGCGGCTTTGCAGCGGGACGCGGATGGATTTTTCGCGCGCCGCGGGGACCGCTACACCGGCAAGCCCGCCGCCGAGCTGACGCCCGACGAGCTGAAAATTGCGCTGACCGCCCAGCAGACCAGCCTGACCGAGGGTCTGCGCGGCCTGCAGGCCGACCACCTGAAGCTGAAGCAAAAGACGGACCGCGCCCGCAGCCTAGCCAAGCAGGCCGACCTTTTGAACGGCCAGCTGGCCGACCTGGAAAAGCAGCGCTTTGCGGCCACCCGCCGCGCCGCCAACGCCAAGGCCGGGCACGCTGCCGCCAGCGCCCGCGTGCAGCAGATGCGCGAGACGATGCCCAAGCGCGACAACCCCGACGCACTGACCCAGCTGCAGGATGCGCTGGCCCGCCTGCGCCGGGACCGCGCTGCCGCCATGGCCGCCCGGGACGCCGCCGTGCACCGTCTGCACACGAACCGCGCCGCCATCGACGCGCTGCAAAAGACGATGCGGGAGAGCGCCGCCGCCCGCGAGAAGCGTGCCATGTGGGACAATCTGTCCAAAACGATCAACGGCAATTTGACCGGAAAAATCAAACTTCCGTTTGAACAGTACGTACAGGCGTTCTATTTTGACGGCGTGGTCGAGGCCGCAAACCTGCGCTTCACCCGCATGACCGACGGTCAGTACCGATTGCTGCGCCGCAAGAGCGAGGCCGTCGGCGGCAAGACCGCGCTGGACCTCGACGTGTTCGACGCCTACACCGGCAAAACCCGCCCCGTGGGCAGCCTGTCCGGCGGCGAGAGCTTCATGGCCGCGCTGAGCCTGGCACTGGGCATCAGCGACACGATCCAGCAGAACGCGGGCGGCGTCGTCATCGAGACGCTGTTCATCGACGAGGGCTTCGGCTCGCTGGACTCCGACAGTCTGGAAAAGGCCGTGGACACGCTGGCCGGGCTGGCCGGGGGCGATAAGCTCATCGGCGTCATCTCCCACGTCGAGGCGCTGCAGGACCGCCTGACGAGACAGATCCACGTGACCAAAACGCGGGCGGGCAGTAAGGCGGAAATTGAGATTTCTTAAAGGCTCCCCTTTGAGGGGAGCTCCGCCCGCAGGCGGTGAGGGGTGGCCGGGTGTAGACCTGTAAAGTGTGTGTCTCCCGCCCACCCCTCCGCCCCGCGGGCACCTCCCCTCAAAGGGGAGGCTTTTTAGCTTGCACTTATTTATAAAAAGTATTAAAATATGACAAAATCAACGCTGCAACAACAATTGGAAACCCTATCCGCGGCGCGTTACCCGCTGCACATGCCCGGGCATAAGCGGCGGGTGCCGCCCGCACCGGGGCTGGGCTGCTATGCCTGGGACCTGACCGAGATCGACGGCGCGGACGACCTGCACGACGCG
>OGHJ01003807.1_pt1 | contig 10413 bp, 11 predicted proteins | sample 1571351 | NCBI WGS metagenome assembly OGHJ01 (sample SAMEA2582037, study PRJEB24529) | metagenome | biome: Human gut stool | place: China | collected 2011 | reverse complement strand
GGGGAGGGAATTGCCCCTCCCGCGGGCCGGTCTGGGACCGGCCCCTACGCAAAAATTTAGCCACTTCTGGATTGCCCGTAGGGGCGGCCCCATGTGGCCGCCTGCAGGCGGCGAAATACCCCCCAAAAAACCACCCAACAAGTGAGAAGGATTCGAGGTTTTCAACCATGTATCGTATTAAAACGCTGAATAAAATTTCCAATGCCGGCCTGAACCTCTTGGACCAGACCCGGTTCCAGGTGGGCAGCGACGTGGAGAACGAGGACGGCATTCTGGTCCGCTCCGCCCCCATGCACGACTATGAGTTCCCCGACGCCCTGCGGGCCATCGCCCGGGCGGGCGCGGGCACCAACAACATCCCCATCGACCGGTGCAGTGAGAGCGGCATCGTGGTGTTCAACACCCCCGGCGCCAACTCCAACGCGGTGAAGGAGCTGGTGGTGGCCGCCATGCTTATCGCCTCCCGGGACATCATCGGCGGCGTGGAGTGGGTCCAGGAGCAGGTCCACACCCCCGGCGTGGACATCGCCCAGGCGGTGGAGAAGGGCAAGTCCGCCTTCGTGGGGCCGGAGATCTACCGCAAGACCCTGGGCGTCATCGGCCTGGGGGCCATCGGAGCCCTGGTGTGCAACATCGCCCTGGACCTGGGGATGGACGTGTACGGCTATGACCCCTTCCTGTCGGTAGACGCCGCCCTGCGGCTGGACCGCCACGTCCACGTGGTGAAAAATGTGGACGACCTGTACCGGGTGTCCGACTACATCACTATCCACATCCCCTACAACAATGACACCAAGGACTTCATCAACGCCGAGGCCATCTCCAAGATGAAGGGCCAGGTGCGGGTGCTGAACCTGGCCCGGGGCGGTCTGGTGAACGACGACGACATGATCGAGGCTCTGGAGTCCGGCCGGGTGGCCCGGTACATCACCGACTTCCCCGACGACAAGATCGCCCCGGTGAAGAACGTCATCGCCTTCCCCCACCTGGGGGCCTCCACTCCGGAGAGCGAGGAGAACTGCGCCCGCATGGCCGCCGACCAGCTGAAGGACTATCTGATCAACGGCAACATCAAAAACTCCGTCAACCTGCCCAATGTGTCCCAGGAGTGGAGCGGCATCTCCCGGGTGTGTCTGATTCACAAGAATATTCCCGCCATGCTCACCCGCATCACCTCCATTCTGGCGGACGAGGGGGTCAACGTGGAGAACATGACCAACAAGTCCCGGAAGGACTACGCCTACACCATGGTGGATCTGAACAGCCGCATCAAGGACACGGTGGCCGATGAGCTGCGGGCCATCCCCGGTATGATCCGGGTGCGTGTGCTCAACCACTGATAAAATGGGCCGGCTGCGCATCCAGTATAACGCGCCGGTGGTGCTCACCTTCAGCCTGCTCTCCCTGGCAGCCCTGCTGCTGGGGATGGCCACAGGGGAGCGGTCCACCTGGCTGCTGTTCTGCGTCTACCGCTCCCCCCTCACCGATCCCCTCACCTATGTGCGCCTGTTCGGCCATGTGCTGGGCCACGCGGGGTACGGCCATTTCATCAGTAACATCATGCTGCTTCTGGTGGTGGGCCCGCCCCTGGAGGAGAAGTACGGCAGCCGCCGGCTGCTGGCCTGCATCGCCATCACCGCCCTGGTGTCCGGGCTGGTCCAGTTCATCCTGTTCCCCGGTTCCGCCCTGCTGGGGGCCAGCGGCATCGTCTTTATGATGATCGTCCTGTCCTCCCTGGCGGGCATGCGGGAGGGGGCCATCCCCCTGACCCTGATCCTGGTGGTGATTCTCTACCTGGGGGGCGAGGTAGTGGACGCGGTGGCCGCACAGGACAGCGTCTCCCAGCTCACCCACATCGTGGGCGGGCTGTGCGGGGCCGCCCTCGGGTTTGCCATGAGCCGGTCCCACCCCTTTTCCCGATAATCCCAAAACGGCGCGTGCGTCCGGCGCACACGCCGTTTTGTCTCCGCGCATGCTGACCATGCGCCATCAAAACTTCACTCAGGAGGTCCTCCATGAGCTTTGACCGCGATCTTTTTCTCCCCGTCTCCCGGGAGGACATGGCCCGCCGGGGCTGGAATTCCTACGACATCTTGATCATCACCGGGGACGCCTATGTGGACCACCCCTCCTTCGGCCCCACCATCATCGGCCGGGTGCTGGAGGCGGAGGGCTACCGGGTGGCGGTGATGGCCCAGCCCGACTGGAGGGACCCCGCGGCCTTCACCGCCCTGGGTCGTCCCCGGCTGGGGGTGATGCTCTCGGCGGGCAACATCGACTCCATGGTGGCCCACTACACCGTGGCCAAGCGCCGCCGGACCGATGACGCCTATTCCCCGGGAAAGCGGGCGGGCCTGCGCCCCGACCGGGCCACCATCGTCTACGCCAACCGCATCCGGGAGGTCTTTGGGGACATCCCCCTGGTCATCGGCGGCCTGGAGGCCTCCCTCCGCCGCTTCGCCCACTACGACTACTGGGAGGACAAGGTCCGGCGGGCCATCATTTTTGACGCCCAGGCCGACCTGCTGGTCTACGGCATGGGGGAGCGGGCCACCCGGGAGATCGCCGCCCGGCTGGCCTCCGGCACCCCCATCTCTGAGATCACCGACGTAAAGGGCACCTGCTTCGTGGGCAAAAACCCGGGGGAGTGCGCCTACCTCATGGTGGAGGTCCCCTCCTTCGAGGAGGTGCGGGACGACAAGCGGGCCTACGCGCAAGCCAACATGGTGGAGTACAACGAGCACGACCCCATCGTGGGCAAGGCCATCCTCCAGCGCCACGGGGACCGGCTCCTCATCTGCAATCCCCCCGCCATGCCCCTCACCACGGAGGAGCTGGACGCCGTCTTTGAGCTTCCCTACGTCCGGGAGCCCCACCCCATGTACGACGACATGGGGGGCGTCCCCGCCATCGAGGAGGTCCGCTTCTCCGTCATCCACAACCGGGGCTGCTTCGGCGCCTGCAACTTCTGTTCCCTGGCCTTCCACCAGGGGCGGATCATCTCCTCCCGCAGCCACGAGAGCGTCATCCGGGAGGTCACCGAGCTCACCAAGCACCCCGGCTTCAAGGGCTATATCCACGATGTGGGCGGCCCAACCGCCAACTTCCGCCGCCCCGCCTGCAAAAAGCAGATGAAGGCGGGACTCTGCAAGAACCGGGCCTGCCTGTCGCCCACCGCCTGTCCCAACCTGGACGCCGACCACACTGATTACCTGATGTTATTACGGAAGCTGAGATCACTGCCTGGAATCAAAAAGATCTTCATCCGCTCCGGGATTCGCTTCGATTATATGATGAAGGACCCCAGCGGGGAGTTCTTCGCCGAGCTGGTGAAGCACCACGTCTCCGGCCAGCTGAAGGTGGCCCCGGAGCACTGCGTCAACGGGGTGTTGGACGAGATGGGCAAGCCCCACATTGAGGTCTATGAAAAGTTCCGGCAGAAGTATGAGCGGCTCAACCAGAAGTACGGCAAGGAGCAGTACCTGGTGCCCTACCTCATGTCCTCCCACCCGGGCTGCACCCTTCAGGACGCTGTGAAGCTGGCCGAGTGGCTCAACAAGTCGGGCCGCCAGCCCGAGCAGGTCCAGGACTTCTATCCCACGCCGGGCACCCTCTCTACCTGCATGTACTACACCGGCCTGGACCCCCGGACCATGAAGCCGGTCTTCGTTCCCACCGACGCCCATCACAAGGCCATGCAGCGGGCGCTGATGCAGTGGAAGCGGCCGGAAAAGCGGCCTCTGGTGAAGGAGGCCCTGCGGGAGGCCCACCGGGAGGACCTGATCGGCTACGGGAAGGAGTGTCTCCTCCGGCCCGACCGGCCCGCCTGGACCGGCAAGCCGGGCGCACCCGCCAAGGGCAAGACCCAGGGACGGAGCGGAAAGCCCCCCAAGCGGGAGGACCAGAAGCTCAAGCAGAAGGGCAAGCGGGTAGAGCACAATGACCCGCAGCCCAAGCGGAAGGCCGGCTGGGCAAAGCCCAAGGCCAAGAAAAACGCCAGGCCGGGGAAGGGCAGAAAATAAAGAAAAAAAGGGCGCGGAAAACTTTTCCGCGCCCTTTGCCGTCTAACGGGCATCTGAAATTGAGAGGTGACCTATGGAACTGCGGTATAACCTGACCCAGCAGGACTTTAAACGGGGGATTCTCCTCCATGAAAAACGGCTCAAAAAGCCACTGGACGTGATTCGGAAGGTAGAGTGGTTCTTTTTCCTGGCCATGGCGCTGTTCGGTGCTGTGATGCTGGTCATGCTGACGGTCATTTTGGCCGCCGGACGGTGGGAGGAGGACTTTGGCACCGTGCTCGGCCTGTCTGTCGTCACACTGGTGGGCTCTCTGGCTTTCCTGTGGGTGCTCTCCGCCCGGCGGAGAGCCTTCCACGGCGTTCGGCTGATGGCGGGGGAGGACGGCTTCTTCGGTCCCCGGACCCTGACGCTGACCAAGGACGGAGTGGCGGAGACCTTCGGCGTGGGGCGCCGGGTGGAGTCCTATGACGCTATCTCTGAGGTGTGGGAGAAGAAGGGCTATGTCCTCCTCTATCTCAAAAGCGGCGTCTGGGAGGTGGTGCCTCCCTGCGCCTTTACCGGAGAAGGGGAACGGGAAGCCTTCCTTTCCTGCCTCGCAGAGGCCCGGCAGGGCCGGCCGCCCCAAACTGCCAATGCCGAGACGGCGGCTCCGGCGCCGCCGGAGGAGGCCGTCTTTACCCTGCACTACGCCTGGACGCCGGAGACACTGATGCCCGCCCTCCTGCGGGCCAACCTGGCCTTCCTCCGCACCCGCCTCTTCTGGCGGCCTGCGGCGGTGTTGGTGGCCGTCCTCTCTGTCCCCATGCTGGTGTCTGGCGTCCTGACACTGATTGGTACCCTCACCGCCGTGCCGCCGGCACAGCTGAGTGAGATCATCAGCGCCATCGGTATCCTGGTCATCGGTCTGGCGCTCTGCTCCATCTGGCTGAACTTCGTGCCTGGCTTCATGGCCTGGGCCATCCGCCGGCAGGCGAAGAAGGACGCCTTCCACAAGCTGCTGGAGGGGCCCATCACCGACACCATCGGTCCCGGCGGGGTGGACAGCCTCCGGCCCGGGGAGCGGGAGCGCACCCTGTGGAGCCAGATCGGCGGGGTGAAGTCGGATGACTGGGGTCTGGTCCTCTTTCGGCGGGACAGGAAGATGCTGCTCTTCCCGGCCAGCGCCTTTGCCGACCGTGATGAACAGGAGCGGGCGGCGGAATATGCCCGCGGACAGACCCGCTGAGAGTATAGGACCTCTTCAAAATGGAAAAAATAGCGTGGAACACACCATAATCGTGTGTTCCACGCTGCTTTCCGTTTAGCGCTGGCCGGTCAGCGTGTCGCCGGCCTTCTCAATGGCCCGGCCAGTCCCTTCCGCGGCGTCTTTCACCGCGTCTCCGGCGTTCCTTGCGGCGTCCTCCACGGTATCCTTGGCCTCGTCCGCCGCGTTCTTCGCGTCTTCGATCATACTGTGCTCATCGCTGGTGAGGCCGTCCTCGTCCAGGTCCACCTGCCCATCTTCACCGGCGTGATAGTTGTCCGTCTCCATGGGCATGTCGCTGGTGGACGGCGTCTCACTGACCGATGGCGTCTCCGAGGGAATGACCGTCGTGTCGGGCGTGGGGGATACCTTGGGCTGGCTGGAGCAGCCCGCCGCGACCAGGAGCAGCGCCAGGGCGCAGATCAGCGCAAGATAGGGTCTTTTCATATCCTTGCCTCCGCATTGTTAAAGTAAGGTTCCCAACCGCTTTTAGTGTGTGCGGTAACGCACAGTCTAGCCCCGGAAAAATTTTTGAAAAATCAAAAAATAGGGCTTGCATTTCCATGTGGATTCTGCTATACTCCAATCAGTAAAAAGAATGATTACTGATTATAGGGAAGTGAGTTATGACTGGAAAGCGTTACTCCAAGCAGCGGGAGCTTATTTATCAATGTCTGATGGAGACCCACGAGCACCCCACCGCTGAGATGCTGTATCAATGGCTCAAGCCGGAAAACCCCAGCCTCAGTCTGGGTACAGTATACCGGAACCTGAATCTACTGGCAGATGAGGGACTGGTCACCAGAATGCCGTTCCCCATCGAGCGGTATGACGCCAATACCCAGCCCCATCCCCACTTCCGCTGTCGGAAGTGCGGCTCCGTCTATGATCTGGAGGGCGTGGAATACGACGCGTCCCTGGATGAAAAGGTCGGCGTGCTCAGCGGACACCAGATAGACCGCCATGATCTGGTCTTCTCCGGTATCTGCACCCACTGCGCCACGCGGCATTAAGGCCCGCATAATCATGTCCCGTTTGTCCGCGGAAGGCGGACCTAGTGATAGAAAAGAATGAATAAATTGGAGGTCAAATCTATGGAACTCAAGCTGTATCGTTGTGCTCACTGCGGCAATATTGTGTTCAAGGTTGTGGATAAGGGCGTGCCCCTGATGTGCTGCGGCCAGAAGATGGAGGAGCTGGTGCCCAACACCACCGACGGCGCCCTGGAGAAGCACGTCCCCCAGGTCACCCGTGACGGCAACCACGTCACCGTCCAGGTGGGTTCCACCATCCACCCCATGCTGGAGGAGCACTACATCCAGTTCATCGCCGCCGTCAGCGGCAACAAGGTCACCTTCCAGATCACCAAGCCCGGTGAGGAGCCTGTGATGAAGACCGGCGGCACCGAGCCTGTTACCGCTTACGAGTACTGCAACCTCCACGGCTACTGGAAGGGCCAGGAGTAATGAAAATATGAGCCGATAAATGGCTCATCCCACCTTTGAATCTGAACTTTTGAAAGGAGATTTTTCTTATGGAACTGAAGGGTAGCAAGACGGAAGCCAATCTGTGGAAAGCGTTTGCCGGTGAGTCCATGGCTCGCAATAAGTACACCTACTTCGCCAGCAAGGCCCGCAAGGAGGGCTACGAGCAGATCGCCGCTATCTTCGAGGAGACCGCCGGCAACGAGAAGGAGCATGCCAAGCTGTGGTTCAAGGCGCTCAGCGGCATCGGCGACACCGCCGCCAACCTCCTGGCCGCCGCCGAGGGCGAGCACGAGGAGTGGACCGACATGTACAAGGAGATGTCCGAGACCGCTCGTGAGGAGGGCTTCCACGCTCTGGCCGATGCCTTCGCCGCTGTGGCCAAGATCGAGAAGAGCCACGAGGAGCGCTATGTGAAGCTGGCCGAGAACCTCTCCAACAGCGAGGTCTTCAAGCGTGCCCAGGTCAAGGTCTGGTACTGCCGCAACTGCGGCCACCTGGAGTACGGCACCGAGGCCCCCCAGGTCTGCCCCGTGTGTGGTCATCCCCAGGCTTACTTCGAGATCAAGGCCGAGAACTACTGAGCAAAACCCGACGCATCCTAATAGAGGCGCCCGCTCATCGGAGCGGGCGCCTTTCATTGCCATTGGGAAAATGCGATTGTCAAGTTTCTCCGAATGTGATATGTTTATACGTATCAATATCACAATATAGTAGGAGGCACCGCTATGCCAGAAGAGATCGCCGCCGGGATCTACCGGATCCCGGTGCCCCTGGTGGGCAATCCGCTCAAGGAACTCAACGCTTACCTCCTGAAGGGTGAGGATGGAAACCTGCTCATCGACACCGGGTTTCGTCAGCCGGCCTGCCGGGAGGCGCTCTTTGCCGGGCTGAGGGAGCTCGGTATCCGCCGTGGGGAGACAGAGGTCCTGCTTACCCACCTCCACTCCGACCACTCCGGTCTGGCGCCGGAGGCCGCCGGAGAGCAGACCATCTATATCAGTGAGGTGGACCGCCTCAGCCTGGATGACCGGGCGTACCGGGATCGGTACTGGAACACGATGGAGCAGCGCTTCCGGGAGGAGGGCTTCCCCCGTCACCTGATGGCCAATATGAATGAGACCAACCCGGCGCGGTCTATGGCGCCGCCCGCAGGGGGGCACTATCTGGGGCTTGCCGATGGTCAGATCCTGGAGAAGGGCGGATGCCGCATCCAGTGTCTGCTCATGCCCGGCCACACACCAGGGCAGATGTGTTACTGGCTGCCGGAACGGGGTATCCTCTTCACCGGGGATCATGTGCTCTTTGACATCACGCCCAATATCACGTTCTGGCCCATTCTGCCGGATGCGTTGGGTTCGTACCTGGAGAGCCTGAAAAAGATCCGGGTCTTTGAGCCGGAGCTCACCCTGCCCGGCCACCGGAAGAGTGGAGACCTGAAGACCCGCGTCGACCAGCTCCTCTGCCACCATCAGAGGCGGCTGGAGGAGGCGCTGAATGTAGTGAAGGCCCATCCGGGACGGGGGGCCTATGAACTGGCCGGCCATATGACCTGGAAGATCAGGGCCAGCTCCTGGGCGGACTTCCCGGTGGCGCAGAAGTGGTTCGCCGTGGGCGAGTGCATGTCCCACCTGGACCACCTGACTGCGCTGGGACAGATCCGGCGGGAGGCGGCGGACGGCAAAGCGGTCTACTATGCCATCTGATGTAAAAAATGAGAGGAATGACGATATGGAACAGGCAAAGGTATATTTTTCTGATCTGAGAGCTCCCATCGGCACCAATCTGCTGAAGAAGCTGGAAAAGCTCATCCGTACCGCCGGCATGGGCGAGATCGACATGGAGAAGAAGCTGGTGGCCATCAAGATCCACTTCGGCGAGCCGGGCAATCTCTCCTTCCTCCGGCCCAACTACGCCAAGGTAGTGGCCGACGTGGTCAAATCCATGGGAGGCGTTCCCTTCCTCACCGACTGCAACACCCTCTATGTAGGCCGGCGGAAGAATGCCCTGGAGCACATGGACGCCGCCTATGAAAACGGCTTTTCCCCCTTCTCCACCGGCTGCCAGATCATCATCGGTGACGGCCTAAAGGGGACCGATGATGTGGAGGTGCCCGTGGAAGGCGCTGAGTATATCCAGACCGCCAAGATCGGCCGGGCCGTGATGGACGCCGACGTCTTTATCAGCCTGAGCCACTTCAAGGGCCATGAGGCCACCGGCTTCGGCGGCGCCCTCAAGAACATCGGCATGGGCTGCGGCTCCCGCCGGGGCAAGATGGAGCAGCACAACTCCGGCAAGCCGGAGGTCCGCCAGAAGAAGTGCGTGGGCTGCCGCCAGTGCGCCAAGCAGTGCGGCCAGGACGCCATCTCCTACGGCGAGGACCGGAAGGCTTTCATCGACCAGAACAAGTGTGTGGGCTGCGGCCGCTGCCTGGGCGCCTGCAACTTCGATGCCATCGTCAACCGGAACGCCAGCGCCAACGACGACCTGAACCGGAAGATGGCCGAGTACGCCAAGGGCGTGGTGGACGGCCGTCCCCAGTTCCACATCAGCCTGGTCCTGGATGTCTCCCCCTTCTGTGACTGCCACCCCGAGAACGACATCCCCATCATTCCCGATGTGGGCATGTTCGCCTCCTTTGACCCCGTGGCTCTGGATCAGGCCTGCGCCGACGCCTGCCTGCGCCAGCCCGTCATGCCCGGCAGCCGCCTGGATCAGTACCTCCACACCGAGGGCTGCGAGGACCACCATGACCACTTCTGCAACAACTTCCCCGAGACCAACTGGCGCTCCTGCCTGGAGCACGCCGAGAAGATCGGCCTGGGCACCCGAAATTATGAGCTGATCGAAGTGAAATAAGCCATCAAATCGAGAAAGGATGTTATCTATGGACGTAAAGGAGATCCTGAACCACTGTGACCACACCCTCCTGAAGCAGGAGTCTACCTGGGCGCAGATCAAGGAGATCTGTGATGACGGCCGTAAATATGAGTGCGCTTCTGTGTGTATTCCCGCCTCCTATGTGCGTCAGGCCGCCGAGTATGTGGGCAACGACCTGAAGATCTGCACCGTGATCGGCTTCCCCAACGGCTACTCCACCACCGCCGTGAAGGTCTTTGAGACCGAGGACGCCATCCGAAACGGCGCCGACGAGATCGACATGGTCATCAACATCGGTGATTTAAAAGACAAGGAATACGATAAAGTGGAGGACGAGATCCGCCAGTTAAAAGAGGCCTGTGGTGATCATATCCTGAAAGTCATCATCGAGACCTGTCTGTTGACAGACGAGGAGAAGATCAAGATGTGCGAGCTGGTGACCAGAGCAGGCGCTGATTTTATCAAGACATCTACCGGATTTTCCAAGGCAGGCGCTACGTTTGAAGATATTAAATTATTCTCTGAACACATCGGTGAGAGTGTGCGGATGAAAGCAGCAGGCGGAATCAAGTCCTTCGAGGATGCAGAGGAATTCTTACGTCTGGGCGCAAAGCGCCTGGGTACCAGCCGGATCGTAAAACTGGCAAAAGCAGAGAAGGAGAAGCTGAATGGAAATAAAGACACTGATACAGACAGCTATTGATGCACTGCCCAATTCTTACGTGCCATATTCCCAGTTTCACGTAGCTGCAGCGCTTCTGTGCAGGGACGGAACTGTGTATAC
>OGHJ01003801.1_pt1 | contig 10421 bp, 8 predicted proteins | sample 1571351 | NCBI WGS metagenome assembly OGHJ01 (sample SAMEA2582037, study PRJEB24529) | metagenome | biome: Human gut stool | place: China | collected 2011 | reverse complement strand
AGATAGGTCCCGAAGGAGGAGCCCAGGTCATAGAGCACAAACATCTGGGTCTGGGGGTTGAACTGGAGCTTGCAGTGGTTCCGGCTGATTCCCTTGGCGTTGGCCGGGAAGACGAAGTCGCAGGAGGCCGGGTCCCGGCCCAGCATGACGCCGTGGGTGGACACAGGGAAGGCCTGGCCGGCAAACTGGCCGCTGATGCCGATGATCTGTGGGTGGATCACGGTCTCCTCTCCTTTCTCTGGCTGAGGTCTGGATGGCTCGGGCGAATGGATGTGGCCGGGGGCGGAGCGGAGGGCCACGAAGGTGCCCGCCATCTGATCGTGGAGGGCTTTGCCCTCCCGGTCCAGCAAGCCCATGAGGAAGCCGATGCCCAGGATCACCCCCGAGAGGATGCGGCACAGGGCGCGGAGAAAGGCCCGGCCAAAGTCCAGCGGCACGCCGTCCCGGTCCACCACGATGAGGCCGCACAGCCGCTTGCCCAGGGAGGCGTGGAGGCCGCTGCCCTCAAAAAAGCCGAAGTAGAGCAGGTTCCCCGTAACGGCCAGCAGGGGAAAGAGCCCGTAGGGAATGGAGGCGCACAGGATCAGGGTGAGGAAGATCTGGTCCAGGAAAAAGGCGCCGATCCGGGCTCCCATGGGGCCCATCTGTCGATATGTCATGTTGGACACCTCCCTAGAATCGGAACAGGAATCGGACGGGACCCATGGAGATCACGTCGCCGCTCCGCAAACGGCTGGGTCTGTAGAGTCGCATGCCCTCCAGCAGGGTCTCGCACCGGGGGTCCAGAGCCTCAAGAAAAAGAAAACCGTCACGGAGGCAGATCAGGCCAGCCTGTGGTGGGAGCGTCCGTTCCCGGAAACGCAGGTCACAGCGTTTGTCCCGACCGATGGTGAGTGTCCCGTTCAGGTAGAGTTCCTGGCCATCCTGATCGCAGCGGCCCTCCAGCACCTCCAGATGGAGGCGGATGGCGCCGGGTGGAACGTCCTCTCCCGGGTCCGTGCGCCGGCACCGGCGGACCAGGAGCAGCACCGCCGCCAACACGGCCACCGCCAGGCCGGTGCCGCCTGCGATCCAGACCGGGTCCAGACGGTCGGCGTCGCCCGCCGGGGCAACGCCCCCAACGCCGCTGCCGCCGTCGCTCTCCGGCGGGGCAGCGGTTTCCGGTGCCGTCTCCGTGGGAGCCAGGCCGTCGGTCTGGGCGGGCGTCTCCCCGCCGGAGGTGGGCTCCGGCGCCTCCTGGTCCGGCGGAGCCGTACCTTCGCCGCCGGCGAGCAGCGGCGCGTCGGGGATGGCCAGGCGGAGGGAGGGCTCCTTCGCCCCTGCGGGGAAGAGGCAGAGGGATGCGTCTGAGAAAAAACGTTCCCCCTGGGAGGTGACGGGGAAGGCGGCGGTCCATAGCCCGCCTACATCCTGGACCACCGCCCGGGCGGCGGCGTCGGCGCTGACGCCGCCGGAGCCCACCACGGTGTGGACGCCGGTCCCCAGGGAGGCCAGGGCGTTCAGGGCCTCCTGGGAGACCTCCCGCCCGGTGGCCAGGCCCACGGTGTGGACCAGGACGGAGGAGTCCTCGTCCACCCGGTACCGGGCCATCTCCAGGGCCTCCCCGTCCTCCACCTCCTCGGTGACCCCGTCGGTGAGGATGACCAGGTTCACCAGCTCCCCGGGCGAGCGGTCCAAGGCTTCCAGGTGGTCCATGGCGGCCACCACGGCGGTGGGCAGGTCGGTGCCTCCCTCGTCGTAGGAGATGCCCCCCAGGGCGGTGAGCAGCTCGTCGCCGGTACCGCCGCCGGTGTCCACCAGCTGGAAGTCCACCCCAAAGGTGGCCAGGGAGAAGTGGGCATCTTCTCTGATAAGCCGCTTGGCAAAAGACGTCACGTTCCAGGAGAGCCCGCCCATGGAGTTGGAGCGGTCCACCAGCAGCAGATAGGATACCGGCGTCCCGCTATCGGAGACCTGCGTCAGAGGGCCTTCCGCCGGCAGGGTAAGGTCGGCGGTCCCCAGCTGGAGCCGGGGCTCCGCGCCGCCGGGGTCCTGGTTCAGCCGGGCGAAAACGTGTAGGCTGCCGTCCTGCCAGAAGGCGGCGGGGACGGAGTCCTCCCCGGCGGCGCCGGCAGAGGCGGAGAACAGTACCGCCAGCAGGGCGGAAAGGCAGAGGATGCGTCGCGGCGCGACCATAGCGGTCCCTCCTCGTGTTGGATCATGTGAGAAAAACGGTGAGCAGGGTCAGGTTGTCGGTGTCGGCGGTGAGCCGGGGCAGGGCCCGGAGGAGGAGCAGCTCGGCCCAGTCCCGGGGGGAGTCGGCCTTGAGGAAGTCCACCAGGATCTCCTCGTCGTAGAGGTAGCCCCACAGGCCGTCGGAGCAGAGGAGGAAGGCGTCCCCCGCCGCCGCCGGGGCGCCGCCGGTCTGGGGGAGGCACCGGGCCTCGTCCCCCACCACCCGCAGCAGGCTGGCGCGGTCCTCGTCGAAGTTCAGGTCCCTGCGGCCGATCTCGCCGGCCAGGTATTTTTTGTAGGTCACCGAGTGGTCCTGGGTGGCGTGGGCGATGCCGCCGCCGGAGAGGCGGTAGAGCCGGGAGTCCCCCACGTGGGCCCAAGCCACCCAGGGGCCGTCCACCGCCAGAGTGAGGGCGGTGCTCCGGCCGTGGCTGCCGTTCTGCCGGTCCTCCAGCAGGCGGCGGTTGGCCTCCAGGATGCTGTCCCGGAGGAGGCCGGCCAGGGGGTCTTCGTCCTGCCGGCCGGAGTCGGACCAGTCCTGGTCCCAGGGGGTGAGGAGGGCCTCCACGGTGCGCTCGGCGGCGGCGGCCCCGTCCTGGTGGCCGCCCAGGCCGTCGGCCAGGACGAAGAGGCCCCGGTCCCCCTCCAGGCGGAAGTCGGCCCGGTCCTGGTTCTCCGGGCGTCCGCCGGGGCTGGTGTAGAGATAGGCGTCCAATGTCATGGTCTCACCCCAGCTCCACCCGGAGGGCGTTGCTCTGCTCGCCCAGGTAGAAGGTGTCGCCGGCCTTCAGGCGGCAGGCCACGCCGGGGGTGAGCTTCTGACCGGTGGCCAGGAAGGTGCCGTAGGTGGACTTGAGGTCGGTGAGGAGGAACTCGCCGGTGCGGCCGTCCCACACCACGGAGCAGTGCCGGGCGCTGACGCCGGGGGTGCCCTCCTTGAACACGATGCTGCACACCGAGCCGTCCCGGCCCACCAGCACCCCCTGCTGTCCCGCCACGGACACCGTGGCGCCGCCGTGCTGGGCGGAGAGGGAGCGGAGGATGGGGTTGGCCTGGGGCTGAGGCGCGGGCTGGGCCTTGGGCCGGGCGGCGGCGGGCTGGGCCCGGCGGCTGCGGCCCACCAGCAGGACCACCACCACGACCACCACCACCACGACGGCGGCGATGAGGACCAGCAGGAGGGGGAAGTCGTTCTTGCCCAGCTGATAGGGCACGCCGTTCTTGTCCAGCAGGGGGATGAGCTCCTCCACGTTGAGGGCGTAGTCCACGCTGGCCTCGGAGGTGACCTCGCCGGCCTGGTTGTAGTGGGTGACGGTGACGCCGAAGGTGTTGATGCCCACCACGGTGCCGTCCTCGGTGACCAGCGGGCCGCCGGAGTTGCCGCCCTGGATGGACACGTCCAGCTGGAGGACCCGCCGGCCGGTGCCCGACTCGGTGAGCAGGCGGCTGACGCTGCCGGTGGTGACGGTGGCGTCCTCGGTGCGGAAGGAGGCCAGGGCGTTCACCGCGTTGTCGGCCACGCTGGGGTAGCCCACGGCGTAGACGCTGGCGCCCACCAGGTCCTGGGTGGGGAGCTCCAGGGGCAGGGCGATGCGCTTGTCGGTGGGCTGGTCCAGCTTGAGCACGGCCAGGTCCATGTCGGCATTGTAGTCCACCAGGAAGGCCTCTTCATAGTCGTTTTGCTCATAGACCACGTAGAGGCGGCTCTCTCCCTGGCCGCCGCCGGTGGCCAGGAAGTGCTCGATGACGTGGTGGTTGGTCACCAGGTACTGGGGGTCCTTGCCCCGCTCGCCCACGAAGAAGGCGGTGCCCCGCCAGGAGCCCAGGTACTCGCCCTCCAGATAGACGTCCTCCTGGATGTAGACCACACCGTCCAGCACCTCCCGGTCGAAGCCGGAGGCCAGGGCGGGGGCGGCGGAGGAGAGCATCAAGAACAGGGCCAGGAGCAGAGCAGTCATTCTCTTTTTCATTACTAAGACCTCACTTCCAGCGTTCAATATCCGCACTTGATCACCAGGGCGGTGTAGTTGTCCTGACTGCGGCGGGCCTGGGCCAGGATGTCCCGCTCCAGCCGGGCGCAGGCCTCGGCGGCGGTGGGCGCCTCCAGACAGGCCCGGAGAGCATGCTCACTGAGCACGCCGCCCACCCCGTCCGAGCACAGGAGCAGGGTATCTCCTCCCATGAGGGGGAGGGGGCGGAGGGAGCGGTCCACCAGCTCCACCTCCTCCATGCCCAGGAAGGAGGAGAGGCGGGGGCCGTCGGGGTCGTCCAGGCCGGTCTCCGGGTCCAGCCGGCCCTCCCGGACGGCCTCCAGCCGGAGGCGCTCCAGATGGTTGTGGTCCCGGTTGAGGCGGCAGAGGCCGCCCTCCCGGAGGAGGTAGAGGTAGCTGTCCCCCACGCTGAGCCACCACAGGGACTCCCGGAGGAAGAGGCAGGCCACCAGGGTGGTGCCCCCCTCCCCCTGAAAGCGGTCGTAGAGGGCGTCGTTGGTCCGGTCCACCCAGCTCCGGAGCTGACCGGCCAGGTCCTCCTCCGGGTCCAGGTCGGAGAAGGCGGAGAGGACCTGGGCCACGCAGGCCTGGCTCACCTCCCGGCCGTCCTTCAGGCCGCCCATGCCGTCGGCCACCACCGCCAGCAGACCCCTGCGCAGGATCTCGGTGACGTCCAGGGCGTTGGCGAAGGCGAAGGAGTCCTCCTGCCGCTCCCGGGTGCCCCGGCCCTGGAGGTTGGCCACCTGGTAGGAGAGGAGCCGCTCCCGGACGGGAGAGGGCTTCTTCCGCCGGTTAAAGAGTCCCATGGCCGTCCTCCGGGTCCGTCACGCCCTCGGACCAGCGGAAGCGCTTGGAGCACAGTGGGATGAAGACCAGCTTGGTCTGGCCGAAGTCGATGACGTCGTAGGGCTCCAGCACCACGGGGGTGTAGACCTCCTCGCTGTTGAGGTAGATCACGTTGGACCCGTCGGCGGGGATGAGGGTGAAACGGTTGTTCTTCTCGCCGTAGCCCACCCGGGCGTGGTTGACGTGGGAGATGGTGGGGTCGCCCTGGATGCGGACGTCCGACTTCTCCCCCCGGCCGATGGTGTTGATCCGGCCCAGGAGCCGGTAGTCCTTGCCCTTCTCGGCACCCTCGATGCACACCAGCCAGCCCACCACCGGGTCGATGCCCAGCTTCCGCTTGAGCTCGCCCTGGGTCTTGGCGTCCTCGTCGGCCCGCTTCTCCCGCTTGGGGATATAGTCCCGGGGGGGCAGGGTGTGTCCGCCCTCGGTGACCGTGGTCTCGGTCCCCAGGCCGGTGGGGCCGAAGCCCACCGGGGCGGTGTGCCCGCCGTCCATGACGGTCTGGCCGCCGCCGATGGGGGCGGTCCTGCCCCCGTCCAGCACGGTGGGGCCGCCCATGCCGCCGAAGCCGGGGGCGGGACCGTCAAAGTGGATGATGGGCTGGGTGCTGTTGCAGTAAGGACAGGCGGCGTAGAGATCTGAGTCGTAGATGTGACCGTGTCCGCATTCCGTGGCAGCCATTGTGATTCCTCCCATGTATCAATTTCCCGGTGACCCGGGCCTCCCGCCGGCGGCGGGAGGAGCGAAGGGGGCCTCTCTTTCTCTGTGTGCCCATCTCAGCACACGGCCTGCCCCCCATCGTCCGATGTGTGTCTGGCCTGTCCCCCAGCTCGTCCACCGCTGTTCAGTGGGGGCACAGATTCTGAGAAAAATAGCGGACCACCTTAGACGGGCGCATGTCCTGTCCGGCGATCCGCTAGCCTGCCCGGAGAGGGCCGTATACTTGCACTCCTCCATGCTGGTACCTTCCTGCGTGTCCCGACGAAACACCGGCACCCTCGCAATGCAATGTATGATAATTCATTTTATCATAGCTGTTTGTGGCTATGTTCCTAAAAAAATTAGGAGTTTACATTTCAAGTAGAAGTATTATATACTTTCTTTAAGACTTATTTTTGTGTAGGAGTGGATGGCCATGCTCATCCCGCTGCATCTGTGCTCTACGCTGCTCATCTGGGGCCTCTTCACCATCATCCTTCTCTCTGACCGCCGAAGCCTGCGCAACCGGCTTTGCTTCTGCGGCGGCATGCTCTTTAGTCTTGGTACGTTCAAAGAATATCTCTTTTACGACCTTGTCCCCCTGTTGGAGCGGTGCGGGCTGGAGACCAGTCAGAAGACCTTTCAGCCCTGGTACTCGATGATGACCAGCCTCCTCTACCTTGGTGCCATGCCGGCAGCCGTTCTCTTTGCGGTTCGCTTCAGCGAGGTGGACCGTTGGTGGCGGCGCCCACAGCGGCTGCTGGCGGCCATGGCGGTGCCGGCCATCGTGTTTGCCTGCTGCTTTCCGCCTTGGGAGACCTACCTTCTTCAGCGGACCAGTTTCCCATTTTGGCTGAGCGCCTGCCTTTACAACTTGACATATGGCATCATTTTCACGGCGCTGATGGCCCAGGCGGTACGCCGGGCAGTCACTCCCAAGCTCCGCCGGCAGAAAAAGACGGTGACCCTGCTGGTTCTTCCCCTCATGTGGTACTGGCTGGTGACCATCTTCGTCTTCCACACCCTCCAGCTCCATAAGCTTTTGAAGCTGTGGGAGTGGAACAGCCTGCTGGTAGCGGCGGCCATCTGCTTCTATCTCTATCTGGCCTTTCATGAGGGGGTCATGGGGGTACGGCTCAACGCCGAGCATTACCGCTGGGAAGCCGAGAGTCAGACAGCCTTTCGTGGCGCCCAGTTCATGGCCCACGCCCTCAAACACGACCTCACCAAGTTGGCCTGGTGCGCCCGGAACCTGTCGCAGGGGGAAAACCCGCCGCCGGAGGCGGCGGTAGTGTCCCATGCGGTGGAGCACCTTACCGCCCTGCAGGAACGCATTTGTATGCAGACAGGTGCCCTGGAGCTGCGGGTGGAGAATTGCACCCTTGGGGAGCTGATGGAAGGCTGGGGCCTGGAGGAGTACAGCAGCCGGGGCATGGCACTGGTGCTGGATCTGGAGCGGAAGGATAAGCTCCTGTGTGATCCGTACCACACCGCCGAGGTCATGCGGAACCTGTTGGACAATGCCTGGGAAGCGGCAGGCCCCGACTGCACGGTTCGACTGACCTTCCGCAAACGGATGCGGCTGCGGGGACATCGGGGCCGCTTCGACCGTCTCACCGTGTCTGACAACGGTCCGGGTGTTCCACCCAAACTGCGGGAGAGTCTGTTTCAGCCCTATCAGACCGACAAAACCGGTGAAAGCCACATGGGCCTGGGGCTTTTCTACTGCGCCAAGGTGATGCTCGGACATGGCGGCAGCATACGAACAGAAGAGAACGATGATCCAGGCTGTGTCATCGCACTGTACTTTCCCAGCGGGAGGTCATGATATGGAAAACGGACGTATTCGGGTCCTCATTGTGGAGGATGATAATGATTTTGCCTATCTCATCCGGGATCAGCTCTCCCGACAGGACGATATGGAGGTGGTTGGCCGGGCCTATGACCGCCGGAGCGCATTATCGCTGGCCCAGTCCCTCTCACCCCAGGTGGTGCTCATGGACCTGAGCCTCTCGACCGCACAGATGGACGGAGTGGAGACAGCGCGGGATATTCGTATCGCCACTGACGCCAAAGTGGTCATCCTGACGGTGTATGAGGATCCAAAGGTCGTGCTGGATGCCAGCTGCCGGTCCTTTGCCTCGGGCTATGTGTTCAAAAGCCAATTCGCCCTCATTCCGGAAACGGTACGGACCACTGCCCGGGGCACCACACCTCAGGAGTGCATGATCCTCTCCCTTGTTCTAGATCGTCTCTCCCCCGCCGAGCGGGCTGTTTTGGATTATATCCTGGGCCGGACACCGGAGCCTGTGTCCTCCCCGAAAACAATGGCCAACCAGAAGACCAGCATTCTGCGAAAACTTGGCCTCCACAGTCAGCGTGAACTGCTCCATATCTTTCGCGCCCTGCCTGCGCTGCAGAATTGCTGAGCGCCCTGGGCCAGACATCAGAAAAGGCATGCCGTCTGTTAAATCCAGACGGCATGCCTTTTCTTTCCGTATCTTTTTCTGAAGGTTTACTGCACGATGTAGTCCTCGTCTCCCTGCTCCAGCAACGAGGAGGAGAACAGGGTACGGGCCAGACCTACCAACTCCTCCGTATCCCGGGCAGCACAGGTCTCATAGGGGGAGTGCATGGCCAGCTGGGCCATGCCCACGTCAGCTGTCTTCACCGCCACATGCTGGGTGGAGATATTGCCCAGGGTGGTCCCGCCGGGAATGTCCGAGTGGTTGGTGAAGGTCTGGAGACGCACCCCCGCCTTCTTCGCCAGGACGCGGACCACGGCCGCGGAGACCGCGTCGGTGGTGTACTTCTGGTTCCCGCTGAACTTGAGCACCACGCCCCCGCCCAGCTTGGGACGGTTGACGGGATCACACCGGTCCCCATAGTTGGGGTGCACCCCGTGGGCGTTGTCGGCAGAGAGCATGAAGCTCTGGGGCAGCTTTTGCAGGTACTCGCCTGGGGTGAGCCCAAGACCCTCTGCAATTCTGCGTAGAGTGTCCTCCAGGAAAGCCGAGGCCGCCCCCTGCTTGGTGGAGGAACCGATCTCCTCGTTGTCCAGCACCACATGGACGGGAACACTCTCCCCCGGCTCACTCTCCAAAAATCCGGCCAGCGAGGAAAAGGCGCACTGGATGTCGTCCAGACGCGGGCTGGACAGGAACTCCCCCTTTGCACCCCAGACGCTGGGTGCCTGGCGGTTATACACGAACAGATCGTGGCTCAGGATATCCCCGGCGTCGACGCCGCACGCCTTGGCCACGGTTTCCAGCAGGGGCTCCGCGTCCGCCATACCGTAAAGGGGAAGCAAGTCCCGCTGCACCTTGTACTCATGGCCGCTGTTTGCGTTCCGGTCCATGTGGATGGCAAGACTGGGAATGAGCAGCAGGTCCCGGTCCACGTTTACCAGACGGGTAGACACCCCTCGCTCCGTCTTCACCAGGACCCTGCCCGCCACCGACAGGGGCCGGTCGAACCAGGGCGCCAGCAGGGCGCCGCCGTACACTTCCACGTTGAGCTTCTGATAGGCCCCCTCCACAGTAATTTCCGGGTTTTCCTTGATCTTGAGCATGGGAGAATCGCTGTGGCTGGCCATGATCATGAAGCCCTTAAATGTCTTCTCCGGTACCCGGAAGGCGATGATGGCCGACCCGTTCCGGGTGACGAAATACTTACCGCCCGCTCGGATGGTCCAGCTTGCGCTCTCCAAGAGCTGCTCATAGCCTGCCTCCAGCAGGCGTTTCTTCTGTGCTTCGATCACATGATAAGGGCTGGGATTGTACTGGATGAAGTCCAGCAGCTCTTTATCATAATTGTGTTCCATGTTTCAGTCATCCTTTCGGCCGACCAGGTTCGGCAGACCGCTGTCCGCGGCGTCGGCCCAACAGGCATTATACTCCCACCATACGACAAAGAGCAACACGGTTTTCCTTCGTTAGCCACCGGATTCCTCTACTACTGCAAACGTGTATTCCACACCGCCCACAGTCACCGAGCGAATCGTACTCAAATCCAGAGCCTGGGACAGAACCAACTGATACCGCTGCGTCCCGTCATACATGAGCGCCGACGTATTCTCTGCCGCCGACCAGCTTGCGGAGCCGTCCACAGGCAGATCCGCCACCGCCACTGATGTACCATCCCGGAGCTGGAGGGTCATCCCCTCCAGGGCCTCATTGACACCCACGGACCAGCTTTTGAGGTAAAGACTCCGCAGGAACCCCTCCTGGATCTCGGGCGGCAGCCCTCTGGAATTGCCCTGGATATGCCCGGCGCCGGAGGCAGCCAGCCATTCAGTGGCGTCGGGCGCCTCCAGCACTACCTCCAATTGCCTCACAGCGATAGAGAGCCGTGTGAGGTGCCCCTCCATTTCGTAGTCCGAGAGCAGTGGGATATCCTCCGGATGCAGATTAGCGGCCAGGTCAGCTGTGGTATTTACAACGGGGACGTCCACCTCGCAGCTGATGGTCTGGCCCTCGGTGATGGGAATGACCACCGCCCCATAGGTCTGCTCTGTCCGGCCGTCTTTCCTGAGCTGGAGGGTGAAGCCCACCTCCTGAACTTCTTCCAGCTCTTGGCTGCGCAGAGAGGCCTTTACCAGGGTGGTCTGGGTCTCCTGGTCGTAGCCCATCTGCTCCAGGAGAATGCTGCAGGCTGACAGGGTAATCTCAC
>OGHJ01003799.1_pt1 | contig 10427 bp, 7 predicted proteins | sample 1571351 | NCBI WGS metagenome assembly OGHJ01 (sample SAMEA2582037, study PRJEB24529) | metagenome | biome: Human gut stool | place: China | collected 2011 | reverse complement strand
CTGAATTTGCCGGTCTGGAACAGGAATATAATAAAATCGTTCAATCGGCGGCTCTGCTTTCTTAAACTTCAAAAAACTCCGCTGTATGCCGTTAATGTTAGTTGTGCAATGCACCGTTTTTCAATAAATTATATTTTCAAATACTCTGCGCATTTAATCTTTTCCTCATATTCCCCTGCCGGAATAGGTTTTGAAAAATAATATTCCCGCAAAAGCGAAAAAGCCCTTGCGGTTTACATTTTTACTTTTTCTTTTCTCTGCATTTTCTTGCTGTACATATTGCTGTCAGCACATGAAATAAGCTCTTGAACACTCTCGGTTTCACTTGTGTGCTGTGCGCAGCCTATGCTGACGCTTAAAGAATATGCCGAATTTTTATCCGTTATTTTTTCTACCGAATCGTAGATATTCTTTTTAATTTTCTTTATATCTCCGCTTTTTTTCAGAACCTGTATAACCGCAAATTCATCGCCGCCGTACCGTGCGCAAAAACCGCCTGTTGTTTTGCACAAAGTCTTCAGCACAGTCGCTACCGATTTTAATGCATTATCGCCTTCGTGATGCCCAAAAGTATCGTTTATCTGCTTAAAAGAATCAATATCGAGAAAAAGAAAATGTGTCAACACCGAATACCGAAGAATTGAACATAACGGTAAACAACGCAATAATACTGAAAATATTGATCTCCGAATAAAGCAGCGTCTGCATGTCTATCCTCCTACCTTGTTTTTAAGTTCATTCCTTGTTTGCCTACACACCGAAGCGGAATCAGGCACTCTTTGCCGCAAAGGAAAAAGAGGCGCATTTTTCTTTGGGGCAACCCAAAAGAAAGCGCGCCTCCGGATTCAGCAGCGAGCATAGAAAAAGTGTATAGTTGCAGCGTATGTATGTATGTATGTATGTATGTATGTATGTATGTATGTATGTATGATTTTGGCGCAACTCATAGCACTTGTCAAGTCCTTTCGCAAATTTTATGTTAAACTTTTGTTACATTACATTCTGTAAATATGTATAAAACCACTATTATATTATAATTCAAAGCCCGGCAAAAGTCAAGATTTTCTCATCGGCGGACGATATAATAAAAGTCGTTTTATCTCCTGTTTTCATGCTTGATTTTTACTCATTTTTACGTTATAATATATAGTTATATTATAATAAGCTCTTCGAGAAAAGGAGAACGCACATGAATATAAAGCTCAAAAATTTCACCGTATTTTTACTTATATCAGTCATTTTTCTTTTTTCCGGCTGTGCGGAAAATAAGAAAAGCGAAAATTCGGAGCTGCCGGCACTTACAATCGGCAGCGACATCTATCCGCCTTATTTTTATATGGATGACAGCGGAAATTTTGCCGGAATCGATGTTGAAATTGCAACGGAAGCATGCAAAAGACTTAAAATAAAGCCCAAGTTTAAGCAAATTACCTGGCAGAACAAGGACTCGTTTTTAGATGACGGCTCGGTTGACTGCCTTTGGGGAAGCTTTTCCATGAACGGCAGAGAGAACGATTATACCTGGGCGGGACCGTATCTGCACAGCCGACAGGTCGTTGTGGTCAATTCCTCAAGCGGCATACATACTTTTGCAGATCTGAACGGAAAAAACATTGCCGTTCAGAATGCATCAAAGCCGGAAAAGCTTTTCTTAACGGACTCGGTTGACGGTGTCTGCGTAAATAAGGTGTACAGTTTTCCGAGCATGACCAATGTATTTGCCGCACTGAAAAAAGGATATGTTGACGCGGCAGCGGGACACGAAACGGCTTTCCGCGATTATATGAGGAACATAAACGGCGATTTTCGCATTATCGACGGCGTTCTGCTTGCTTCAGAGCTTGGAGTGGCTTTCAAAAAGGACGCAGATAACAAAACTGTCGGGGAGCTGTCTGCCGTTTTAGATGAAATGCGCTGCGACGGAACGATCAAGAGCATTATCGAAAAATACGATATAGACGCAGACTATGCACTTAATGGAGGTTTGAGCAGTGAAAAATAATCCGTTTATATTTGTAAAGCAAAATTATTTTTTGGTAACGTTTCTCATTCTCATAGGTATTGTTCTTTTGACGGGAGCGCTTTGCTTCAGCATTCCGTACAGTCTGAACGAGGCGCACGACACAATGGAGCGAAACATAAGCGATCTTAAAAAGCAGTGCAGTGATTACAGCGATTTTCTCGCCACGGACGAAACAAAAAGTCTCGTGCGCCTGACAGAACAGGCGGAAGGTATCGGTGCGGATCTTCCGCTGCTTGCGGAAAACATAAGAAACGATTTTTTGAAACAGTATTGCAACAGCCAAAGACTTGATTGTATTTTGTTACTGGACGGCAATCTGAAACCGGATTTGGTATATTCCCCGATTGCGATGAGTTACGGCGACTGGAAAGATGAAATCGAATTGTCTGCCGTTTCCGCTATACTTGATTTTCCGAAAAAAATTTATGCGGCAAGAATTAAACAAGACGGCGTAACATACGACATTGCCGCTGCGGCAAGGCATGACGAAAAAGGTCTTGTTTTCTGTGTAATCCGGCAGAATGATGAGTTGCTGGGTTTTCACCGTTCTTCTGTCAGCAACCTTTTGGCTGCAAACGAAACCAATTTACGGGGTTCCCTGTTTATCACGGAGGGTGATGCAATCATCGCTTCCAACACCAAGGACAGCGGTTCGAAAAAATCCGATGTTGCGGAGCTTTCCTGCATAGATACAGCCCAAAAAGGAACGAATTTTATCCGTTTTCGCAGCGGCAGACAGCTTTATTACGGCGGCAGCGCAAGATACCGCAATTACGATATTTACGCTTTTTATCCGGCTGAAACCATTTTCATCCCCTGCGGAGTTACCATACTTGTTGTAATTTGTATTTATTTTTTGTTTGCCTTTCTTATAATAATTCTGCATATACGAATGAAAAACAACCACAACCGCGAAGCTGCAAAACAATATGAAATTATACAGGCAATCAGTCACGTTTACATTATGACTGTTTTAGTAGATTTAAAAAACGAAAAATACGTCTTGCTGAAACGACCGGATAATTGCGATAATGTTCCCGATACCGGTTCGATAAACGACGATACACGGGATAACTTTTTCCGTCATATAGGCAAAAAATATCGGGACGGATTTTTGCATTTTTACGAAATATCAACCTTAAACGCACGGCTTAACACGGCTGAATATATCGAATATGATTACAGGGATGTCACCGGTGAATGGCTTAACGATAAAATCATTCCGCATAAATTCGATGAAAACGGTTCGATTGTCACATTTATTCTGGCACGAAAGAGCATAAACGCACAGAAAAAATCCGAGCTTGAATATCAGCAAAGGCTTGAAAAGGCAATACGGAATGAGCAGGCGGCAAACCAAAGCAAGACGGAATTTCTCCGCCGTATAAGCCACGACATACGCACACCAATCAACGTAATACTCGGAATGTTGGAAATTGCCGACAGGAACAAATCCGATATAAAGGTTTTGGCAGAGTGCCGCGGTAAGTCGCGTATGGCGGCGGAATATCTTCTTGATCTTGTCAACGATATTCTCACATTAAATAAAATAGACTCCGACAATGCCACCGAAACTGACATAAAGTCCGTTTTCAGCCTTGACGAGGAGGTTCGGAATATGACCCTGCTGACAGATGAGCGTGCGAAAGCGAGAAGAATAAAGTTAGAGCTGCTTCACCTTGACACCGGAGATAAGATGCTTGTCGGAAATTCGCTGTATCTGCGGCAGATAATGATGAATATTATCACAAATGCAATCAAATACAACAAAGAAAACGGAACGGTAAAAATTTCGGTCAGCGAAACACCGAGCAAAAGCAATGCCGGATTTGCCGATGTCCGCTTTGTCTGCGAAGATAACGGCATCGGTATGAGCAAGGAATTTCAGAAAAAGATGTTTGAGCCCTTTGCTCAAGAAAACGATTTCGTTATCAGCAGCTCCGGCGGAGTCGGTCTGGGACTGCCCATCGTCCAAAAGCTGGTGAAAAAGCTCGGCGGCGAAATCAACGTGGAAAGCGAGAAGGACAAGGGCACGAAGTTTGAAATAACAATTCCGTATAAATATTCCGAAGCTCAGACGGGAAAAATAAGTATGCAGGGCAGTTCTGCGTCAATCGAAGGTCTTACCGTACTCTTGGCAGAGGATAACGAACTGAATATGGAAATTGCCGAGTATATCCTAACTGACGCCGGCGCAAATGTAATCAGAGCGTATAACGGCAAGGAGGCATTTGAAATATTTAAAAACTCCGAGCCGGACACAATAAACGTTGTTTTGACCGATGTTTCGATGCCGTTTATGGACGGTTTGGAGGAAACGCGAAAAATCCGCTCGCTTGACAGAGCCGACGCAAAAACGGTTCCGATTATAGCCATGACGGCAAATTTGTTTGACACCGACAAAAAAGCCTGTGCCGATGCCGGAATGACAGGATTTGTTCCGAAACCGCTTAATATAAGTGAATTGCTTTGCACAATATCAAAACAAGCATCAAATCGGGAATAAAAAACGTTCGGTCAGAGATTTCGCATCTTTGTACCGAACGTTTTTTATGTATTACTAAAATACTGCTTAATACAGCAAATATTCCGTTGTATTGTAGCAAAAGGAGTGTTTTAATGGAAAAACAAACAATCAGTGTACATGAATTATCCATACCCTTGGAAATCAGCTTGACTAAAGCTTATGCTTTGGTAAAGACTGAAGGATTTCCCGCTATACATACAAAAGGATACTTCTTTTTAGACATTGACAGACGCAGTGTAAATGATTACGTAATATAATTTTCACAGTTCTTTTTAACTGTTTATTCCGAAAACAAGTCTATTTTGCTTACTGCTGCGCTTTCCTCCGTAAAGTCAAAGCTTACCTTGTTTTCACCTTTCATCATATAGAAATCGGCAATAAAGGTCTTCTTTTCGCCGCCTGTACCCTGTGCCATAATCAGTGCGGCGCTGTTTCCGTTAACATACACCTTTATGGGAATCTGTACAAGCTCCTGCTGCTGTGAAGACACCTCCGCACGTACCGCATACATTTTGCCCTCATCGGTATTTACCTTATATTCCTTGTTCGGCTTCACATCACAAAACGACTCGGAAAGTGACATCTTTTCTAAATCTGCCACCTCATTTACCATACCCTCGCCATCAATAAAACGTTCAAAGGTTGGAGTTGTCATAATAACATTAAGTATATTTACGGCGTTTCTTAAAAGCTCGCTGCGGCTTATTTTTCCGTCAGATAAGGCCTGCATAATTTCAGCCGCCGCTTTCTCCGAATCGGCATTTACCATATACACATCATTCTGTGCATCTATTTGCAGGTATCTGTCCGCCGCTGCGTCACCGTCTTTAAAGCAAGTCTTTGCCCACCAATCGCTCATAACCAGTCCGTCATAGTGCCATTCATCTCTGAGTACAGTGGTGTTAAGCTCATAATTTGCCGAACAAAATGCCCCGTTAAGCTGATTATACGCTGTCATCAGCATTTTTGTATTATTATCTTTAACGATCATTTCAAACGCTTTAAGATAAATTTCACGCAGCGCACGCTCCGATACTACGGTATTTACCTTACCTCTGTTAAATTCCTTGTTATTCACCGCAAAATGCTTTATAGTCGCGCTTATTCCGGCATTTTTTAATCCCCTGCACATACCGTTTGCTATTACTCCCGTAAGATACGGATCCTCCGACAAATATTCAAAGTTTCTTCCGCAAAGCGGCAGTCTGTGTATGTTTATTCCCGGACCGAGAAGTGCGTCAACCTTATATGCGTAAATTTCCATGCCCTCATAAGTATAGAGCTGTTCTGCCAGTTCTTCGTTCCATGTGCAGGCTATGAGCGTTCCGATAGGCAGACTTGAAGCGGCATCTCCGTTGTCAAACCTTAATCCCGACGGACCGTCTGTCACGCACACAACGGGTATGCCGTAGTTTTGCAGTTCATATGTGACGCCGCCGATTGCTCCGCCGGTACCCGGACGTACCTTTGCGCTGTTCATGCCCTCGCCCTGTGAAAGGCACGCCAGTTCAAAATCTGTAAGCTGCGATGCAAATTCCTCTGCTGTGTATTTTTTGTCAAAAACATCTTTAAGCTTTATTCCTTTATCGCCTGTGAATTTGGGAGCATTTGTTTCAATCGTATGTGCTGTTCTTTTTTGTTCCTTTACCTCCTCATATTCCGCTTTTCCATTTTTATTTGTCAGCCGTTTAAATGATACCGACGGAGCCGGCAGAGTATTTAAACGTTCAGTTATTGCCGTTTCTTCCTGCAAATATGTATATTCCTTTGCAGCGCTTCTTATGTCCGTACCGATATAGATATTATATTCGCCCTTTTCAAGAACAAAACACGATTTATTACCTGTTGTTCCGTCATCATCATATGACGCCATGTCGGATATTTTAAATTCAATTTTTACCGTGTCGCTCTCCTGCGGATTAAGCTCCGCTGTTTTGCCAAACGCAACAAGTTCTCTTGACGGATGCGCAAGTTTTCCGCCGCACATCTCATAATATGCCTGTATTACTTCCTTTCCGGTACAGTCTCCGACATTCTTTACCGTTACCTCCGCAGTAAATTTATCGCCGATAACCTGCGGCTTTACAGTGTATTCAAAATTTGTATATGACAATCCGAAGCCGAACGGATACATAACTCTTTCCTTTGCAAAGGTTTCAAAATATCTGTAACCAACAAATATATCATCGGTATACACTACCTCGTCAACATTTTCAAATCCTTTGTATGACGGATAATCCTCTATGCTGTATGCAATGGTATCGGTGAGCTTTCCCGACGGATATCTTTTTCCGCAAAGAACGTCCGCAGCTGCCGCACCGCCCTCCTGACCGCCGTGCCACACATACATAACCGCATTAACATTAAGCTCCTCAGCCCATGTCATATCTATAATATTTCCGACATTAAGCACAACGCAGACATTTTTAAAATATTTTGTAAGCTTTTCAATCATCGTATATTCTTCGTCGGAAAGCGCATAGCTGCCTTTATCGGGCGTATTGTCCTTTGATTCACCCGCTGTTCTTCCGATAATCATAATTGCTTTTTCAGACTCTTTTGCGGCTTTTTCCACAATTTTATCGTCCAAAACCGCTTCTTTCTGCGACCACGGCTGAACCCATCCGTCTCCTGCGTCAAACGGATTTTGTTTAATCCATTTATCGTAAAATTTTTCTATTTCTTCATTCAGAACAACGTGGTTCAGCTTTTTAAGACTATCAAATATATTTGTGACATATTCTGTATTTACCATGCCGCCCGAACCTGTTCCGCTTTTGTAGTAAGCTCTCATAAGTCTGCCGAACACAGCGACGCTGTCACCCTTTCTGAACGGCAGCATACCGTTGTTTTTAAGCAGAACCGTTCCCTCTGCATTAACCGCGGCAGAAATTTCCGCAATTTTCTTAACCGGCTCCGGTTTAATGTCCCCCAGACGTATACCGTTTACTAACTTATCTTTTATTTTCATTTTTATCTATCCTTTCAGATAATTTTAATTTATGCCTTTATTTTCTTTGCCAAACTCAATTATACCACGCCGTCATTGCATAATCAATATGATTTTTATATATTTGGTATACATTTTTTGTATGAAAACTAAGACTATTTTTGATTATCTATTTATAACTCCTTAAATGCCGTTAAGCCTTGATTATATAAGGCTTTGCGGTATTTTTGATTATGGGCAATATTCTTATAACTTTTCAAAAGTTTTTATGTTTTCACTTTCAAAAGTATTAAACATATTTTACTATTTATGCGTAGATGCGTTCTGCTTCCCGTTTATGTATTCATAAAGCATATATTACCGCTTAGACGGATTCGGAAACGGGAGAAAAGGCAAATCGTTACCGTGAGTATTCGAAAACCGCATAAAACAAATAGTTTAGCGCAAAGAAAAAGCGTCATAATTTTATGGCTTTCACATTCATTATAGATGCATATATTTTCAAAAGTTTAAGCATAGATAGGTCATCCTATTCCCATATTTCAATCCCATCTTCCTTATAATTTTCTTCACCATTTTTATGCCTTTTTGAGCTTTTTTATAATCTCTTATATTTGTCGGAAATTCCGAACTCACCTCATTTGCTTGACTAATTTCATCACCAATAAGTTAAGTTCTTTTTATAAGTTTTGACTGATGAATCATTATAACCTCATTTGTCTTCCGGTTTTCAAATTGCTTTCCCTTCATAATAAATCACTCCTAAACCATAAATTTGTGTACAACACACTTTTGCAAAAAGCAAAAGAGACCCATTATTCCGTATGGAACAATGAGTCTCACAACATTTAATAGGTATAAGTGTTTATCTTGTATTGATATTATATAAGTCGATTTGTAATCGGTAAAAAGAAAAAGCCCTTGAAACAGTTAATTTCAAGGACTTTGGCTTTCACGTTCATTATAGATGCAGCCTCAAAAGCCTTATTTTATCAAGGTTTGCGAGCCTGTTCAAAACACATTTTCTGTTTTGACTTTTCGCCTCAAAAATTCGAACCAACGACTAATATTTTCTTTCCAGCTATACACCTATTTGAATGCTTTTTATTTCAAAATTACTAATCAGCTTTCAATCCAAAATAACCCGACACGATCTGCACCATTGAGAAACACATCAGATTATGCTTATATTATACACCATAATCCTTATTTTGTCAAGTATTATTTTGAACTCACTGAAATTCGGGCGCTGATAATTTTTCTTTAATTCTTCCTGTCATGCCATTCATTCAATACCGTTTCGACTTGCTTTATCAACAATTCTTTATCCGGGATATATGAGATGTTGAAATTTGTCTTTTTAGTTCTTTGATAGACCGTCCTGCTTTTTCAGCCTCTTTTTCGTAAAAGCTTCTTTTATCTTTATTGATATGCTTAAAAGTTCGCAATAATGAGACCAAGACAAAATGCCAGACAATGTCTGGCATTTTGAATCACTTCAATAAACTTCTATATAAGAACATCCTTCCAATTAGTCGGAAATCCCATAAGCTCCATTTTAACATTTGGATACTTATCGAGCAAAGTTTCAATTAGATCAATAAAATCATTCCAATGTCTATCCCTCGGAAGAATATTGCTTAAACACACCAATGTGGCAAATACTCTCACGCTGCTTATTCCCTGCTTTGTATACTGCTTATACAGCGCAGGTGTTTTTGAAAGATTTACATTATACAACCTTCCATAATGTGCGCATATATTTCTGACAAATGCTATATGCTCAATCCAGCTTTCAAGATATGTATATTTAACACCATATATCCGAGCTACCACTTTCTTGTCTTCCTGTTTCATATTTTTATAAAACTTAGACAAAGTTCCGAAACTGAACAATTCAATTAAGGCATACATCGGTATTTTATCAGTTTCATAGTTATTTCTGAAATTCTTAACGAAAGCAGATTTGCTATTTCTATCGACCTCATTATTAATTTCTGCCAAGAAGTGATTATGATAATCTTCATTTTCAAAATTAGCAGCGTCCTCATATCCAAAGTTGCCGTATTTATACGAAAAATGGTTTGCAATTCGACATCTCAAATTTATTTCTACTTTTTCAATTTGAGCAAACAATGCCTGTCTGAAATTACAATTGAACAGATACAATTCCTTTATCATATCAAATGTAACTCCCTGATTGTAATTGTCATTTTTCTTTTTGAGTCCTATGCTATATGCTTTTATCAATCTGAAATAAGACACATCATTAAGAAATTCTTTAACTGCTTCCTCGTCATTTATAACAAGACCGAGTTCTTTTAGATTCTCAACCTGTTCATCTATAGTCATAGGAACTTGATGCTTTTTCAATTCCATCTTTTCACTTCCGTATAAATTAAATGACCCGACGTGGTCCGCATCGTTGAGAGGCGTGTCGGGTTCTGTTAATGTTATTATACTCATTTTTAATGGAAATGTCAATACTTTTCACGAAATTAGCATTAATTTTTTTAATCAAACAGGCAAATTTTATTCCCTCACATACTTTTATATTCTACTAAATAATTATTATGTCTACAATTTCAGAAAATGACATTGTCTAATGCGTTGCTGGCATATCACCACAATTTTCATAGTTAATATATGCCTGTATAACTCGCTTATAGAATTCCATCACAATAACATTCTGCATATGTTCATCAAAATGCGTATAAATAGCCGGTTTTCGGCTTTTGTATCTCAACACTCGTCCGAAATACATACAGAATAGTTCTTTAACGCTTTTGTTATATTTTCTGCTTTCCGGAATATATCTATGTATCTCCTGCAAAATATATTGAGGCGAAAGTTTCACGCTTATAACCTCATAAAGCATAGTGCCTATCAGATTTGAAATATATGTTTCCCTATCCTCGTGAACACAC
>OGHJ01003791.1_pt1 | contig 10452 bp, 9 predicted proteins | sample 1571351 | NCBI WGS metagenome assembly OGHJ01 (sample SAMEA2582037, study PRJEB24529) | metagenome | biome: Human gut stool | place: China | collected 2011 | reverse complement strand
TCCTGCTGCGTTGGCGGCTGATCAAACAGATCCCCTGCGATCAATAACAGATCTACCTGTTGCTTATTCGCATGATCAATGACTCTTTGAAATGTCTCTTTGATCTCTTGTTCTCTGATCCTTCCAAATGTCTGCTCTCTCTCTGGTCTGGCTCCCCAATGAACATCCGCAATATGAATAAATTTCAAAAAATCACCTGCTTTCTGATCATCTTCTATGATCTTATTCTGTCATCATACGATCGATATTCTTTAATAATTCTTCGATCTGTTCTCCCGTTATATGATCCATGTGCACCCCGCCTGTACATACCACTACTTTTCCTGTTTCCCTGCATCGATTCTCAGCCAGTCTGCGGCATAGAAATTCGTCTTTGTGACCTGTCAGATTGATCACAGATGAAGTGACACTGATCGTTCCGTCACCACTCAACGAAGGGCGTGGAACTGCCTGAACAACACAGCCAATATGCGGTTTCTCACCACCACTTAGAATTAAAATAAGATCTTCTCCTATTGCTTTTTCACAGATCTCTATCGTAATTCCCGCAATTGTTTTGCTATATTTCATTTTGATCCTCCTTATTCTATTCCAAAGAGGACCTCACTAAAACTTCCTCTGAAATAAAACAGGCAGCCAGTTCAACACTGACTGCCCCTAAATTATGCCATATATCTTATCCCCATAAATTTGCTGGGTAGACACCTTCTTTGATCAATCCGGCAAATGCTTTCTGTACAGCTTCCTTATCTTCCTGATAAGTTACACCGAACCATCGATCCTGTGTCTCTAATACTTTGACGTTTGCACGTCCTTCTTTCAATAATTTGTCTACGATGTTTGGTAATAAATATTCTTTCTTCAGGTCTCCTTCTTCTACTTCACTTAAGAAAGTCTTGAAGTCTTCTGCAAGGAATTCTAAAAATTCTGGATATGCAGCCCACATATTCATAGAAACCTTATCCTCTGGACTGATCCATTCCTGAACATCTGGAAGATCACACTTGATTTTACCATCTTCCCCCATCATAATTCCTGTTGTCTCATGAACCTGGCTTAATAATCCATTCTCATCTACAACACTAACTCCTCGTGTGACAGTTCCATTGTCACTTAATGTATTCTTCAGGATAAATCCTGCCATTCCCATTGTGAATTCTCTTCCAAGATCTTCTCCAGATACTAAGAAATCATGAAGCTTCACAAAAGCTTCCTTTCCATAGTAATCATCTGCGTTGATGATCACAAATGGTTCCTTGACGATATCCTTGCAGCAAAGAACAGCCTGTCCTGTTCCCCAAGGCTTTGTACGTCCTTCCGGCAGAGTTCCCGGAATGTCGTTGATATCCTGGAAAGCGTAGTCTACAGTTACGTTGTGAGAGGAGCAAATGGAGGCAATGCGATCACCAATGACCTCTTTGAACTCCTTCTCGATATCCATGCGGATGATAAATACTACATGGTTGAAACCTGCTTCAATCGCATCATGAATCGAGTAATCCATGATGATATGTCCAGCATCATCCACCGGCTCCAACTGTTTAATTCCTGTTCCAAAGCGGCTACCGATACCAGCAGCCATGATAAGTAATGTTGTTTTCATACTCTCTCCTTACTGCGTTCTTTCCGCTTTATGTGGATACGCCTTAACACATACCGCACTTATGATTATTTGTTCCCATCTGCTATATTCTTAGATTCAAACTCAAATACCCACTGAAAAATCATACAATATTTTCTTTAGATAACTTTTAGGACATGTTCGTTCGAGCTATTTACATTTCATAGTTGTTCGGTTGTGCGCAATTTTCCCTATTTGCACATTTTATCGGGAGGTAACATTTTTCTTAAAAAAATCATTCTTCATTTTTACTGCTTCATTACTCAAGAAAATAATGCCAATAAGATTCGGAATAATCATTAAACCATTAAACGTGTCTGCCAAATCCCATGCGAACCCCAGTGTACTTTGAGAGCCAATTAAAATGACAATAACCCAAAAAATCTTAATCACGGGTTTCACCTTTTTTCCGAAGATATACTCACCTGCTCTTTCAGCGTAAGTGTAATAGCTAATCAAACAGGAAAAGCCAAAAAGAACAACTGATGCCAAGCAAATAAATCCACCAATACCGCCAGGAAGCAACTGATCAAATGCCCGCATTGTAAGTACTGCACCATCAAGACCGCTATTCCACAGACCAGAAAGAACAATTGCTATACCTGTCACACTACAAATAAAAACCGTATCCAGAAATACTTCAACTGGTCCCCATACTGCTTGCTCAATCGGATCATTTACCTTTGCTCCGCAATGCACCATTGCAGCCGTACCAAGTCCTGCTTCATTAGAATATATTCCTCTTGCAATACCATAGCGCATACAAACAAAAACAGAGCCTACAATACCACCCGTTGCTGCCTTCGGATTAAATGCTGCAGCAAATATTTCAGTAATAGCACCAGGAACCTGCGTAATATGAACCAGAATAATCAGTAATCCAGCAAGAATATATGCACCACCCATAAATGGTGCCACTACCTCACAAACATGACCAATACGGCCAATTCCCCCAAAAACAATAATTCCTACCACGACCGCCAAAACAATCCCTGTCGCTAGTGTTGGAACACTATAACGTTCATTTAAAGTTAAGGCAATCGTATTAGTGTCAACAATGCCCGAAATCACAAATGCAAATGGGATAACTAAGATTGAAAACAGCATTCCAAGCCATTTCTGATGCAGCCCCTCTGACAAATAGTACATTGCACCACCACTGACCGTTCCATCTTCATGAACTTTACGATACTTAACACCCAATGCAATCTCAGCAAATTTAGTGGCCATTCCAACAAATGCAGCCAAAATCATCCAGATAAGTGCGCCAGGTCCCCCCATAACAATTGCTGTTGCAGCGCCTGCAATATTACCAGAACCCACGATTGCAGAAACAGACGTCATTGCTGCTTGAAAACTAGTAAGTTCTCCCGGGGCAGTAGGTCCTTCATCCTTTTTCTGAAACGCTTTCACAATAGTCTGCTTAACTAACCATACTGGGTGCCTAAACTGAATAAAACCAAACCTGATTGTATAATAGATACCCGTTCCTAGAATCAAAAGCATAATGGGAACACCCCACACGATGCCGTTGACAACCTCATTTATTTTAACAATTGTTTCCACAGTGCGCTCCTCCACTTCTTTTTTAATCACTTTGCAGCACTTTACTTGCCCAATCCAAGTTTTATCACTCAATCATTGTAACAAGTTTATCTACACTCAGTCGGTGCGAAACTGGCACTCTGTATTCATCCTTCAGAATTCCAATTCCAAGCATCAAAACAATTTGTTCATCACTCGGAATATTAAATTCTTTTTGCAGTTTCTTCCATTTTTTGCACAGTAAAATCGGCCTCTGAATAATACAAGCCCCTATTCCTTCCGTTTGTAATGTAATAGAAAGATAGCCTGCAAAAATACTCGCACTTATTGCGTATTGAAACTGTTCATCATCTCTGTATTCACTGACTTTTCCAGTAATAATTATAAATTTATCTACCTTTTCAGCAAATCCACCAACACCTGCCACCCAATCGTTAAGAGCGTTCTTTTTTTCTCCCGATATCACATAAGTGCGAACGCCTTGTCGATTACAAGCGGTAGGACATCTGTAAGCCAATTCTATTGCTTTTTTTAGTGCCTCTAATGACACTTCACCGGCTTTAAAGTCTCTAATACTATGTCTATCCTGAATAGCTTTCTCAACTGTTATATGTTTTGAAGTATCTTTTTTTACCAAAAGCGTACCACCATATTTTATACCATCATCATGGTCATGTTGTCGCTTTAAGTTTTCATATCTACGTTGAATTTCAAGAATACGATTATCACTGCTATCACTCTTATGAAATTCCAAATACTCCTTCACAGCATCTAATGCCATATATACAACTTCTTCTTCGTAAAAATCACATTTAACATAAGAATCAAGCAATTCAAACATGTCCATTATCTTCTTGTAGCCAAAAAATTTTCTTGGTTTTTCCAGCGACAATCCTTTTTCGATAGAATGAACATTTCTAATTATTTCTCCCATCATTTTTCCCGGTAATGCGTTTTCTTTCTTTTCCTCAGAGAAATAAAAATTAATGTGCCTTATGGCATTTCTATAAATATTCAATTCAGTAAATATGTCCATCATTTTACTCCTTTAAGGCTTTATTTAAAAACTCTTTCGATTCATTTCTATAATTATCCAAGATTTTTTCAACTTCAAAATAACGAATTTCCTCGTTAATCTTCTCATACATATTGGTATCTGTATTTCTTTGTTCCAGTTTGAATTTTTTTAGCAATTCAAGTATTTTCTTTTTCCCGGTAGCAGCTACAATAAATTGCTTACGAAATATTATAGAAAAAATCGTTCCATGAAAGGTGTTTGTTATTACATAATTCGCCTTTGAATAATAAGAAACAAACAGAAAAGGATCAAACTCTAATTTTGTATCTGCATCACGTAAACTTTCGCCAAAAGAGACTATCTTTAAATTTTTACTCCTTGCGATTTCTTGTATTTGTCGCATAACTGAATTGGGAATTATTCCAAACCAATACACTAGAAGAAACTGTTGATGCACCTTTTGCGTAATAAAATTCTCATAAAAAGATTTATCCATTAGAAGAGTTGGATCACAAACTACATCAATTTCATTTTTTGTATATTTCTTCAGTGTTTCATATGAATAATCATCTCTAACACTGATTCCGCTAAATGTATCCAAACAACTTAAAAACTCTTTTTCTTCTTCAAATACATTTTCCATTGTATTTGCAATCGATGGAGCATATGAAACTTTTTTCACACCTTTAGGTGCCGTGTTCCCCCAGTAAATATTTCTTTTTCGATAGAAATAAGAATCGCTTAATTCCCATATAGTATCACTTCCGTAAATGACATAGTCCACATCCGATTCAATATCTTCTCGTACTGGAAAGTTTTGAATTGCCTTTTCAAATGATCTGTAAGTTCTTATATATCTCCTGACTCGACCAATTCTCCCTTTAACTATTGCTTTAACGCTAAATTCTATTGTTTTCCTTATATCATGTGATGTTCCGATACAGCTTCGCTTTAAATAAGTCACATTATGACCCATCATTTCAATATATTTTCCCAATGCATAGGCTTGCCAAAAACTCCCGCAGTTTTCGCTATTATATACGGTCACTATACAAACATTCAATTATTTCATCTCCTTTTTAAAGCATTTTTAACTTTTTGACTCAGCAAAGAAATTTCACTTCTATAAAACAGAAATGAAGACGCACCAATAACAAACATTGTAATCATCCCAACTACAACCGCATAAATCAACCAACTCAAATAGCTAGTTACATTCCATACGGGCATACATTTAATTATAAAAATAACTATAACTGCTTCAATAATATTAATTAAAACATTCTTACCCGCAATCCATATTTTACGCCGCAAAATATGGGTTGATGAATATATTGCATATTGAGTCGTTCTATAAACTAGCGCGCAAAATGTTCCAATAGTAACACCAATCAACCCCCATTTTATAACAAGAATAACCGAAATAACAATATTTAAAACGCACTCAACAATTGCACCATTTCTCGTTTGCTTAAAATGGCCAGCAGCCTCAACTAACATTTGATACGGTAGTCTCACGCAAAACAGATATTGATTCAAACACATCAATACACCGAACCAAATTCTACTATACGATATGTCATCTATTCCTTTTGTATATACCATTACAAAAGGTTCTATCAAAAGTGCTCCGCAAAGGAAAACAAAGCCTGCTGACGAAAACACTATAAATTCCATTAATTTAACATTTGTTCTAAGTAGATCTTCTTCCTTTTTTGCAATCATATTACCGAAAGCAGCATCAATTCCATTTGTCAATGTCTCTTCTATTCTTCTTAAACCATTTGCAACCATATAATAAACAGTATAAACAGAAACTTCTCTAATGTTTGCGAACATCGTCAGAACTATGACATCGGTATTATTATTTACAAATGCAGCAACCTGCTGAGCAAAAGCATCCCATCTCTGTGAAATTGCTGTATTATTAACAGCTACATTTTTATTTATATGGTATTTTTTTCTCACATAAAGATTAAGAATGATTGGATTAATAATGAAAACAATCGCACTACCCAGCTTAACAACGTGAATTGTAGCCCCGCTTAAAATCAAAATGGCCGCAACAATAGTATTTAGTATTGTTGTCGCGATTGTTAAGATTGAATATATGTATTGTCGTTGATCTGCTTGAATTAACATTTGATATGTTATCCCAAAATAGTTTTGAGCAACTGTACTAATTCCTAAAATAATTACAAGTGAAAAAGAAAACCAATAGTCAAACTCATCCAAAACCATTAAAGGATAAACTATAGCAAACGCCAGCAATAGAATACTGAAAATTGCGGATACTTTTTTCATGAATTGTTGAGTTGCATTAACAATTCCACTAATTTGATTATTATCTCCGTCAGCAAGTGGTTTATACAATGCTGCTCTCGTCACACCTCCAACTCCAGCACGTAGTAAAATCACGCAGTTCAAGAATTGGGTAATAGATGACGTTATTCCATTATAACTAGAGCCAAATTGACTCAATATTAATCGTGGCAAAACAAAGCCACATATAATTGTAACTAATTGACTTAGCAATGATGATATTGAATTAATTAGTGCTTTTTTACTTCTCACATTGGATACCTCACTTTTTTCAATTACACTTGACGCTCTTTAAACAGAGATTTTTATCCAACTTCCCACCAATTCATTCCACTCATCTGGTTCAAAATCATCAAATCCAGACGCATCAAAAAAAGTGATCTCACCAAAATAAAGCTGCCCTTCAACATAATACCAATCTACTCGGACTTGATGTAATCCTGCTGCTAAAATTCTAGACATCTCCAACATCTCTTGTAAACAAGCCGGTCTTTCAACCTGTATATCTGACAAAGGTACTCCTTGTGTTATTGCAAGGTGCTCCCATTCTGTAGTATAAAAATCCTGTGTATGACTTGCGAAACGCCCACTGTGAACTTGGATCAATTTTGGTTCGCCTTCAAAGCACATTACTTTATAATCTTTTAATTCAAATCCTGATTCATCAACCATATACTTTTCTGCCAAAATACGCGGTTTCACATTTTTATACGGCCATTCACGTCCTTGAAGATAGTAATTATTTTGCAACGATTTGTTAATCTTGGTTTTTGCGGCTTTCATATCTAATTTTTTTTTGTCTTTACATATAACAAGTCCACCGCTGTCATGTGTGCACTTCAAAACGAACTTATCCGGAAGCTCTCCAAAGTCAATATCTTCAAATTTGTCCCACACCCCTAATGTTGGAATAACATACGCAGACCCAATTCTACTCGTCACAAAGTTCTTTACTTCATACTTATCAACCATTACAGAATATTCTGGCTTTCTATCATGCAATTTCAACCATTGTAACTTCTCGTTAAAGCGTTTTGGATTTTTTAAATTTAATTTTTTCCCCATCTTCTGCCAATATATTAGCTTCAGATACAACTCATCACTTAAAAAATCAAAACCACCTCTATGATTAATAAAAGATATTGCTTTTCTAAAAACATCCATTTAAGTATTACCTCTCTTCTTATCCAAAAAATCAAATCTTATGAGTAAAACAATAATGAATAATAAATACATTGAAAGATGTGTATCCCATGGAAATCTACTATAGTCTGAAATGACAATGGATACAAAAATCGCATAAATGCACCCCTCAATATAACCACTTGATTTAGTCTGCCATCCCCAGTAGAAAATTCTCAATATTGGGATATACCATAACAGCAGTCCGACAATTCCAAAATCTGCTGCCAGCTCTGAATAATTGCAATGAGAATAAACCGGCTTCATATATACACCCATAATTGTAGGATGGTCTCGTAAAAAGCAAACAAATCCATCCACACCGTATCCAATCCATGGTTTTTGTTTGAACATGATAAAAGCTATTGCTTTATAGAAATCTCTTCCCATTGCACTAGTATCAGATGAATCTTTACCAAGTACTGTATTAATCGCGTTTTCAATTCTAAGCCAAATCACATCATGCAGATACGGAATTGATTGTACCAAAAATACAACTACTATCATACCAAGGACTGCAAGTGCAATCTTTTTTATCGCCACTTTTGCATCTTTCTCTAGCAGTATACAAATTGCATAAATCACTATAATCTGCAGAATGGATGTGCGAGATCCTGTGCAGACAGTTAAAAACAAGAAATATACACACAATAAATTTCCATATTTCATGTTCCAGTATTTTTTTAAATATGCACATAAGACGGATAGTGGGGCTGCCACAGCGCCTATCTGATTTCTGTGTTGCCCAATTGCAACACCAAAAGAAGTTGTTCCAATCGTTCCACCCGAAAGAACAGTCGTAAAAAGTGCCATTACGCCCATTACACTACAAGCAATAATAAAGCTCTGCATTATCGAGATTACTCGCTCTTTAGAATTTGCATATATAAAAATCACAAATCCCATAATGCATATTCTAAACACTGTAATCAGCGTTTTCGAACCACTATATACGCTATATGCCCAACCTCTTGACAAAAACATTAATACGGTAAAAGCTCCGTACCACCCTATATAAAAAGGAAGATTACTAATTTCACTTTTTCTTACATAGCCACGTTTCAACAGAGGCATCAAGACATATGCTATTAACATTATTTGTGCAATCAACTGAACATATGTGTTTGTATACAGGCAAAACATTAGAGTAAAATATAGGGTAAACACTGTATTTGGTGTTATAATCTTATCGCCATCTACATATAGCCTCATTATTTTTTTCCTCCAAAGCTATTTTCGATTAGCAAATGCCATTTCTCAATTATTCTATTCATTTCCAGCTCATCTCTAATCGTCATAGATTTTTTGGAAAACGCACATCTCAAATCTTCATCTTTAGCTAATCTAGTCCAAGCTTCCACAATTTCCTTTTTACCTCCAACAGGAACCAAAAAACCATTCTCTGCATTTGTAATGTATTCTGCTGCTCCTCCCGGAGGGCAATCAGTACATACAGTTGGTATTCCTATAGCTAATGCTTCAAGCATTGAATTTGAAAGTCCCTCATAATCGCTTGTCAGAGTAAAAATCATTGCGTTAGACATAATCTCATGAATATCAGTACTATGCCCCGGAAAGTCAACGAACTCCATTAGCTGTAACGATTTTACCATATCTAGAAGTCTATTAAGTTCGGGACCCTTACCATATATTTTTAATTTGAATTCCGGATGCGTTTTATGGAATTCAGAAAATGCCTCTAGCATCAATGGGATATTTTTTTGTTCTGTCAACCTACAGGCAGTAATTATTTCTCTTTTACAATTAGTACCATTCCAGTATGGCAAATCACTCGTTAATGGGTTGCCTATAACAACCCCCTTTTTTCGAATTTCCTCCTCAAAACTATTTTTTGCATCCCTCGTCTGAAAAACTATTGCATTCGCACGTCTATACGAAAACAAACACATTGTTCCTTTTATACGTTGTTTTAAAACTTTTGCAGGGTCTATTCTCAAGGAATAAATAATTGGTGCTACGTTACTTAAATTACAGTATAACAATTCGTTAATCACAAATGAGATAATTACATCTGCCCCAAATTCTTTTATAACCTTCTTAATTCTCTTATTTCGTTTTTCCAAACGTTCAATCCCATTCTTAGCAGAAACATCAATATATGTATACTGAACATGATCATTTAGGACATATTCTTTATCCGATGAATAAGCCGCTACAAATAATACTGTATAGTATTTTGACAATCCATTTGCTAATATTGAAGCAACTCTTTCAGCACCGCCATCGCCTAGCCCTTGAGCAACAATCGCTACTTTTTTCATATTATACCTTTTACACGCTTTCCCTCTATAAATATCTCAATTTTCATATTTATCTAGACACAAAGTTATCATTTTTCCATCTGCTGTGCGATATCAGCATCCACGATTTCCTCGCCGGTCTTATGCTTCAGCTGCTCCTTGCTCGCCTCACTCAGACCGTTGTTAATCACACAGTTCATATCGCAGGTGCTGCACTTGTCCAGTTCTTCCTTAGTGACTTTGCCATCACGGTAGTCACGGCAGATCTTCAACTCGTACATGCTGTACGGATGCTTGGTGAACAGAGCCTTGAACTTATGAACCAGAACCCAAGTAGCAGGCTTCCAGATGTACTTGTGCATAGCCGGAGAAACAGAACCGATCATCCAGCAGTCACGGTCGCAGCAACGAACCTTTGCACGAACCTTCTCTGCTTCCGGGCTGTTCCACAGCTCGTCCCAAGTCTGGTTATTAAGGTTGCCCATGACCTCTTTATCCTTGGT
>OGHJ01003787.1_pt1 | contig 10468 bp, 11 predicted proteins | sample 1571351 | NCBI WGS metagenome assembly OGHJ01 (sample SAMEA2582037, study PRJEB24529) | metagenome | biome: Human gut stool | place: China | collected 2011 | reverse complement strand
TTTTAATTGAAAAAACAAAGTTTTTATAACTTCCGCCTTTTCAAAAATATACTCTCTGCCGTCAGCAGTATAACAAAAAACACAATTCCTATAAGACACGCCGCGGTGATATATGCCCACGCGGTTGCGTACTGTGCAATAAGAATGTTTTCGCGTATCTGTCTGCCGACGCCTGCGCGGTACTCGGCGAAATATTCGCTTACCAGCGCGGTGATTACGCTTGCCGGGACGCTTACCTTAAGCGCGGTGAAAACATACGGTATACTGTTCGGAAGCCTCAATTTGAAAAACACCGTTTTTTTGCTTGCCGCGTACGACTTCATAAGGTCGAGCGAAAACGGCTTTAATTCGTTTAATCCCCTGTGTGCGTTTATGCTCATCGACGCCATACACATAAGCGTTACAACAATGATTTTCGCAACCGTGCTCCGTATTTCCGCCTTTCCGCTTATGTCCTTTGTCCAGTTCATAATAACCGGCGCCATTGCGACAATCGGGATTGCGTTGAATGCCGAAATCACCGTAAGTCCGCCTTTGCCGAATCTCGGAGAAACGGTTGCGCCTATCGCCGCAAGATAACCCAGAACCGAGCCTAAAACAAGTCCTGCCAGCGTTACAAAAACGGACGAGCCGACGTTCTGCATAATTTTGCCATTGTTGTCTGCCATAATCTGAAAAATTCTTGTCGGATACGGAAGTATGTATTCGTCGGTTTTAAGTATTTTGTGCAAAATACCGCTCTGCCACATAAAAACGATAACTGCGCCGAACAAAAGCGGATATAAAACCGATGTAACCGCGTCTATGCGTTTTTTTGTCATTTTGCTCACCCCCGTTTAGTTTTTCTGCGTCCGTTTGTACGGGCACAGAATGTATTCCAAAAGTCCCATAACGCTGAAACTCAAAATGCCGATTATCGCGCTGAAAAATATAATCTGCCAGAAAACGTATCTTGTCATAGCGCCTTTTAACGCCTGCGACAAAAGGCAACCCAAGCCGACACCGCCCTGAAGCGTATCTACAAGTATTGACGCCGTTATTGCCATAGGTGCGGAAATTTTAAGTCCCGTGAAAAAATACGGCACGCACGACGGGAGCATAAGCTTTGTGTAAACTCTTATTTTGCCCGACGCATATGAATACATCAGCTCGTGTTTTTCTTTTATAACCGATTTAAACCCTGCCAGCGTGTTTGTCGCAACGGGATAAAATGTTAAAATCGCCGCTATTATAATTCTGCTTTTGTTGATGTCGCCCGTCAGCGCGTTTATAATCGGTGCCATACCGAGAATAGGTATCATCTGAATAAGCATAAGATACGGGAACGCGATTTTTTCAATGCCCTTCCAAAGACTCATCAAAAGCGCAAGTGCAAATCCGCACACAATTCCGAAAAGATAACCAATTCCCGCTCTTGACAGCGTCGCCGCCGCGTTTGTCATAACCATCTGAAATGCAGTTTGTCCGCCGTTTATGCTTTTTTGGCTGAATACCGATTTTAATATTCCGCCAAGATGCGGAAGAATGTTTTCGGGTGTTCTTTTGGTGTGTGCGACAATCACCGCAAAAACCTCCCACACCGCTATCAAAATCAAAATCCATAAAATTGTCATAAAATATTTTGTATTTGCAAGTTTTTTAAGTTTAGCCATATGTAAAACCACCTTTGAAATGCCGTTTTGTCAAACACCCTCAAAACTGTTTCGCACCTTTGCCACAAGCTCGGTAAATTCACTTGTTGCTTTCATTTCCATTGTCCTCGGACGCGGAAGGTTTATATCTACCACCGCCGAGAGCCTGCCGGGGTGCGGAGAAAGAACGCAAACCTTGTCGGATAAGAAAACCGATTCCGAAATATTGTGAGTTACAAAAATAATGGTTTTGTTGGTTTTTCTCCATATTTTTAAAAGGTCTATGTGAAGCTTTTCACGCGTAAATTCGTCCAGTGCCGAGAACGGCTCGTCCATAAGAAGAATTTCGGGCTGAATGGCAAGCGCCCTTGCAATGCCCACCCTTTGCTGCATACCTCCCGAAAGCTGACCGGGATAGTGATTTGCAAATTCCGAAAGTCCCACAAGCTCAAGCATCTTTTTCGCACGCTCCTCGCGCTCGGATTTCGGAACGTTCATTATTTCAAGCGGAAGCATAATGTTTTTTATAACCGTCCTCCATTCGTAGAGCACCGCGCCTTGAAAAACAATTCCGTAACGGCGTTTAAGACGCGCCTCGCACGGTGTTTCGCCTGCTATTTTAATTTCACCGCTCGTCGGTTTTATAAGGTCGGCGATTATTCTCAAAAGCGTTGTTTTGCCGCATCCCGACGGACCGACAAGCGAAACAAATTCGCCTTTTTGTATATCGAGATTTACGCTTGTAAGCGCCGTCACGTCCCTGTTGTCGTTTGTGCGGTAAACCATTCCGATATTTTTAAGCATTATTTCAACATTTTTGTTTTCGCCCATTTTTAATATCCTCCTTTGCGGCAAACAAAAACGGCAGACAAAGCGTCTTTTGTTAGACGTCCTTGTCTGCCGTGTTCGTTTTTTAAATTATGTGCTTATAATACAACAGCAGGTTTGCAATGTCAACACATTTTTTTAAATTTGTTGCCTTAACACAAAAATAAACCTTTAAAAATATGCTAAAGCACAATTTCGTGCGGATTTAACAACTTTAAAAATCATACTTTGGCATGACGACAAAGCGGAAAGTATCCAAAGGAAACGACGTTGCACCGATAATCGCAAACGACCGCACATATACGCCCGTCCGCTTTATTTCGGAAGAGCTGGGCGCAGACGTTGAGTGGATTGAAGCGGAACAAAAGGTTGTTATAACAAAGCCTTGAAATATCGGCAATCACGGCATATAACGCCTTTTATGCGGTAAATTTATCCAAAATTATGCTAAAATAGTTTATAACTATTGAAAAAAGAAAGTTGATATGATATAATCGTTTATATTGTATCAGCTTTTCTTTTTGAAAACAATTAACGTATGATAGGCATCAGATGATCGAACTCCGTATGCCTAAACCAAGGAGATGTAAATAAATATGAAATTAGGTATAGTAGGTCTTCCGAACGTCGGAAAAAGCACGCTTTTCAACGCGATAACAAAGGCAGGCGCGGAATCGGCGAACTATCCGTTCTGCACAATCGAGCCGAACGTCGGCATTGTTGCGGTTCCCGACGAAAGACTAAACGTTCTTGCAAAAATGTATAATCCGCAGAAAATCACCCCTGCAACGGTGGAATTTGTGGACATTGCAGGTCTTGTAAAGGGCGCGAGCAAGGGCGAAGGACTCGGAAACAAATTTTTGTCGCACATACGCGAGGTGGACGCGATTGTTCACGTTGTAAGATGCTTTGACGACACAAACATTGTTCACGTTGACGGCAGTGTAGACCCGGCGCGCGATGTGGAAACCATAAATTTTGAACTTATTTTTGCCGACATTGAAATGATTGACAAAAGAATTGACAAAACAAAGAAAAACCTTAAATCGGGCGATAAGAAATATCTTGCCGAGCTTGCGGTTTACGAAAAGGTTAAAGAAACTCTCGAGGCAGGACTCCCTGCGCGCAGTATTGACTTTGACGACGAAGAGGCAAAGTTTATGAAAGACGTTGCGCTTCTTACATCAAAACCCGTTATTTACGCCGCAAACGTATCGGAGGACGATATGGCAAACGGCATTGAAAACAATAAATACTACAAAACGCTCTGCGAAATTGCCGAAAAAGAAAAAGCGGAGGTTCTCCCCGTTTCTGCAAGAATTGAGGAGGAAATTTCCGAGCTTGACGACGAAGAAAAACAGGCATTTTTGGAGGAACTCGGTTTAAAAGAGTCGGGATTGGACAGACTTATTAAAAAGAGCTATTCGCTTTTGGGACTTATAAGCTATCTCACCGCGGGCGAGCCGGAGGTAAGAGCGTGGACGATTACAAAAGGCACAAAAGCGCCCCAGGCGGCAGGAAAAATCCACACAGATTTTGAAAAAGGCTTCATACGCGCCGAGGTTGTTGCATATAATGATTTGATAGAGTGCGGATCTCACGCGGCGGCGAAGGAAAAGGGTCTTGTAAGGCTTGAGGGCAAGGATTACGTTATGAACGACGGCGACATTGTTTTGTTCAGATTTAACGTATAATGCCCATAGCACACTTTACGCACGATTGCTAAAACATAAAATTTAAAGAAAAATTTAGAAAATCGAAGAAAAAGAGAGGTTTATCGGTATATTTTGTAATTTTGCCAAATAGCAACAACTGGTAAACCTTGATTTTTTTTGCCTTATGGAGTAATATAATCACAGTTGGTTAAGCACTAAGCATTAAAGAGTGCTAAACATAAAATCAAAAATTTTTGGGAGGTAATATATATGAACATCAAACCGTTAGCAGACAGAGTTGTTATCAAAATGGTTGAAACCGAGGAAACCACAAAAAGCGGAATTATTTTAACCGGCTCGGCTAAAGAAAAACCGCAGGTTGCAGAGGTTGTTGCGGTAGGCCCCGGCAAGGTTAAAGACGGCACACTTGCAAAACCCGAAGTTAAAGTCGGCGACAAAGTGCTTACAAACAAATATGCAGGTACGGAAGTTAAAATGGACGGCGTTGAGTACACAATTCTCGGCGAGGATGACATTTTGGCAATAGTTGAATAATTGAATAATAAATTATAATCGGAGGTAATAATTATGGCTAAACAGATACAGTACGGCGAAGAAGCAAGACGCTCGCTCGAAGCCGGCGTAAATCAGCTTGCAAATACAGTTAAAATCACACTCGGCCCCAAAGGCAGAAACGTTGTTCTTGACAAGAAATTCGGTTCTCCCCTCATCACAAACGACGGTGTGACAATCGCAAAAGAAATCGAACTTGCAGACCCGTTTGAAAATATGGGCGCACAGCTTGTTAAAGAAGTTGCAACAAAAACAAACGACATCGCAGGCGACGGCACAACAACCGCTACTCTTTTGGCACAGGCTCTTATAAGAGAAGGTCTTAAAAACGTTGCGGCGGGCGCAAATCCGATGATTGTAAGAAAAGGTATTCAGAAAGCCGTTGACGCGGCGGTTGAATATATCGTTGCAAACAGTCAGAAAGTTTCGGGCAGAGATGACATCGCGCGTGTTGCGTCGGTTTCTTCGGCAGACGAAACAATCGGCAGCCTTATTGCAGACGCTATGGAAAAAGTTACAAACGACGGTGTTATCACTGTTGAAGAATCGAAAACAGCGTCTACTTACAGTGAAGTTGTTGAAGGTATGCAGTTTGACAGAGGCTACATTTCGCCTTATATGGTAACGGATACCGATAAAATGGAGGCTGTTCTCGACGACCCGTACATTCTTATCACAGACAAGAAAATTTCAAATATTCAGGAAATTCTCCCCGTTTTGGAAAAAATTGTTCAGCAGGGCAAAAAGCTCCTTATAATCGCTGAAGACATTGAGGGTGAAGCGCTTGCAACATTGGTTGTTAACAAGCTCCGCGGAACATTCACCTGCATCGCTGTTAAAGCTCCGGGCTTCGGCGACAGAAGAAAAGAAATGCTCCGTGATATTGCAATCCTTACAGGCGGTGAGGTTATTTCGGACGAACTCGGCTTTGACCTTAAAGAAACAACTCTTGATATGCTCGGTACCGCTAAACAGGTTAAAATCCAGAAAGAAAACACCATCATTGTAGACGGCGGCGGAAACAAAGACGACATCAAAGCAAGAGTTTCGCAGATAAGAAGTCAGCTCGAAGAATCTACTTCGGAATTTGACAAAGAAAAACTCCAGGAAAGACTTGCAAAACTTTCCGGCGGTGTTGCGGTTATCAAAGTAGGTGCGGCAACAGAAACCGAAATGAAAGAATTGAAACTCCGTATTGAGGACGCTTTGGCGGCTACAAAAGCGGCGGTTGAAGAAGGTATCGTTGCAGGCGGCGGCACAAGCTACATCAATTCTCTTGCAAGCATAGAAAAACTTATCGACACGGTTGACGGCGACGAAAAAACGGGTGTAAGAATTGTTCTTAAAGCCTTGGAGGAGCCTGTTAAACAGATTGCCGCAAACGCAGGTCTTGAGGGTTCGGTAATTATCGACAAAATCAAGAACAGCAAAAAAGGCGTTGGTTTCAACTTCCTCACCGAAGAATATGTTGATATGGTTTCGGCAGGTATTGTTGACCCGACAAAGGTTACAAGAAGCGCACTTCAGAACGCGGCAAGCGTTGCAAGTATGGTTCTTACAACAGAAAGCCTTGTTGCGGATAAAGAAGACCCCAATGCAAACGTAGCTGCGGCGGCAGGCGCTGGTATGGGTGCTCCCGGAATGGGAATGTACTAAAATCAAAAACGTACTGAAAACCAAAAATTTAACCCCGAAGTTTTTAAAAACTTCGGGGTTGTTTTTATCATCTTAAAATCAGCATCACAACAGGCAACGCGATTTCCAAAACGCACACACCTATCGTCGCCGCGCACGAAAGATAGTGTTTGCTTTTCGCCTCAACCACCGCGTAGCTTGCGGTGTAAACCGCTGTGAGAATTATCACAAGCGCATAGATTACAACCATTTTTAAACATCACCATCACTTTTTACTGTCGTTTATATTATCCTTTAACACTCCGAATTTCGCGACGTTCACTTCAACGTTTACGTCAAATTCCGCATTTTTGTATTTTTCCGCCCAGCCGTATTCGTCCCACGCTTTCTGCGTCAGAAAATTCCGCTTTGCATAGCGCGAAAAATTTTCGGTGTCGGTTTTTAAAAATGTGCTTGTTTTGGACAAATATGACCGTAAATTTTTCTTCAAATCCTCCGAAACAAACTTTTCCAAGCCGTCCGAACCGAGCTTTTCCGACACCTTATCGGGCAGATAAACCGTTTCGCAGTCGAGAAAAAGATTTATCCCGATTTTCGGATTTTCACCGCATTTAACGTTTATTTCGGGCTTTCGGAATTCGGACAGCGACACCGCAAGCACCTCGCCGTCGGTCATTATTGAATATGCGGTTTTCTTTGCGGATTTAGTCATCAAAAGGTGATAAATATTTTCGTGCAGACTGCCCTCGTCAATCATTTTGTCGCCCGAAAAATATGCAATTCCCGAAATCATCGCCTTGTTTTTCGCCTTAATCGGAATTTTGTCGACATCAAAATCGTTTTCGCCGAGCGGATTTTCGCTCAAACTGTTATCGGAATTTTCAAGCGCGTTCTTGCTCATAACGCCCAAAACGGGCAGAACCATAGTTTTGTCCGCGCCGTTTGACGAATAGAAAAAGTCGGACAAATACGAACGCACGGAATAGTTTGTGTTGTCGGTTTCAAAAATTTCTTTGAAATATTTTTCGGGATTTATCTCCAGCACGGGGCTTAAATTTTCGAGATAATCTCCGCAGTTTTCGCTGACGGCAACAATGGTTTCCGGGCGGATTTTCAGTTCGCGCACAAACGAGTCGGTAAAATTTTTAATTCCCTCGCGCGCGACGTCTGCGGAAAAAATAATCAGCTTTGTGTGCGACAGATTGATTTTTTTGCTGATGTTATTGTTGACAATATCGAGCGCCGAGTAAAAATCTGCCGCAACTGCCGAAACGTTCGCCATATTTCCGCTTCCGCCCTTTGTTTCGCCTATCGCGTTTACGTTTGCAAGCGAAACGGTAAACTTATATTTTCCGCCGTCCGCCTTGTCGATACCTGCCGCGATAACATATGCGTAATCGTCGATTTCCTTTCGGTCGGCACAGCCCGAGAGGAGAAGCAAAATCACAGAAAGAAAAATCAAAATCACTTTTTTAAGCATTTTTCCTCCTCCTTTTGAAATACTCGGTCACAAAGCTTATAAACGGCACTGCAAAGGCAAAAACCGAAAAAATCCACGTTGCTGCGACATAAAACCGCGACACCTCGTCGGTGCTTTTGAAAAATGCTGTAATTATTACGATTATCACAATGAGCGACGGGATAAGCGCCTTAAAATCGGTGGAATTGTATGTTTTTTTGAACGAGTAAAGCGTGAAATAAAAGCTTGTTCCGAGGTATAAAAACGACGAATATATCCACAGCAGGAAGAAGATTCCCTCGGTGCGCTGAAAAAATATGTCCATTTCGGTGGACGACGCAAGCTGTAAAAGGGGCATATTAAACATTTTCGACACGGGATACGGCACGCAGAGGTTGTATATAAACGTTGACGCGATGATTACCGCCGACGAAATCAAAATCGCTTTTATTCCGACCTTTGACGCGTCCTCTTTCTTTTCGAGGTATCCCGAAAGAAAGAATAAAAACAAAATTTCGTTATACATATAAATGTTTTTTACACCGAAAATTATACTTTTCGCACCTCCGCCGAATATCGGAAACAGGTTTGACACATCGGCATTTTTGAGCGTTAACGCATATAAAATCACAAGCAGTGAAAGCATAGACACAAGGCACACCGAGCAGAATTTTGTCACCGTGTCAATGCCGTTGTATGCGGTTACAAGCATAGTTACAACGATAAATGCCATAACGTAAAATGCGTGCGAATTGGGGTATGCAATAGTTATTATCGCGTCGGCATAAAGTTTTAACGACAGCGCGGTGTAAACCGTTGACAGCACAAAAAACAGTGTTCCGATTACACTTTTCGCAATTTTGCCGAACGAAAATTCCACCGACGAAAAAATGTCGGGGCAACCGATTTTTTTGTAAAAGAAAGATATTGCAAGAAAAATCACAATGCCCGACACCGCGCACAAAACCGCCTCCATATATGCCGCCGAGCCTGAATTTTTCACGAAAATATTTATGTCGGAAAACAAAATTTTCGACACAATCATAATTGTTAAAAGCCTTGATAAGTCCTTTGACGTAACCTTCATTTTTCTGCCTTTCCGTCCGAAAACTCGAACCTATCTTTTTTTATATTTCCATTCGCGCGAGATTTTCGCCTGCTTGAATTTTTCTTCGGGTTTAAGATAGTCGGGGCGCCGTTCTTTCTTCCACAACGGCACGACAAACAGCGACGCGAAAGCATTTTTGCTGTTTTTCGGTGCGATTGGCGAGGTGTAGTTTACGCCGAACGATTTGAGCGAGAACAGCACCGCGAGATTTACAAAAAGCACCGTTAATATGCCCAAAAATCCGCCGGCCGCCGCTCCGATTATATACACAAAACGCAAAAGTCTGAACGAAAACGCGAACGAATAGCTCGGCACGATAAACGAGCAAAGCCCCGTTATGGACACGATTATTATTGCAATCGGGCTTACGATATTCGCCTCAACCGCCGCCTGTCCGAGAATAAGACCGCCCACAATTCCGAGCGTCTGCCCTATCGGGTCGGGCACGCGCACACCCGCTTCCTTTATCAGTTCAAACGAAATTTCCATCATAATTATCTCCACCGCCGACGGAAACGGCACGAGATGGCGCGCGTATTCGAGCGAAAAAAGTATGTCGGTCAAAATTAAATCCTGATGATAATTCGTTATTGCAATGAACAGCGCAGACGAAAAAAGCGTGAGAAAAATCGCAAGCATACGGATAAGGCGGAGCATCACCGCGAAAGGATAGCGCAGATATTCGTCCTCGGCGGTTTTGGTGAAATCCAGAAACGTCGCCGGCACGACAAGCACGTTCGGACTTCCGCTGACCACGATTGCAACTCTGCCCTGCACCAGCGCTTTGCACACCCTGTCGGGGCGCTCGGTGGAGAAAATCTGCGGTGCGGGAACAAAAGAATTATCTTCAATATACTGCTCCAAATCGTGCGACGTAAAAATGTAATCGACGTTGATGTTTTCGCATCTGAACCGCACCTCGTCGATAAGGTTTTTGTTTGTAACGCCTTTTATATAGGCGATTGACGCGCCTGTTTGGCTCTTTTTGCCCAGCGAAATACTCTCCATAACAAGGTTTGAATTTTTCACCGTTTTGCGGATAAGCGCGGTGTTTGTGCGGAGCATTTCGTTAAATCCCTCGTGCGGACCCAAAATCACCTTTTCGTTTTGGGGCACGTCAACTCCCCTGTGCTCCCAGCCTTTTAAATCAATGGAAAATCCCACTTCGAGCGTGTCTACAAAAAGCGCGCACAACCCGAAATTCACCTCGTCGCAAATCGGCTTGATTTTGCTCATCACGCTGATTTGATTTTGAGGCAGGAGCGCGCCGGTAATGATTTTATCCAGCGCCTCTCCTTTCGGAACAACGGAATTTTTAAGATACATAAACGGCTTTAAAACGCACTCGTTCACGCTGTCGCCGTCGGCAAGTCCGTCGCAGATTACAAAAAACGCGTCGTAGGATTTCGAGCCGACGAAAATTTTAAAATCGCGCACCACAATATCGCCGTTGAGCGGAACGGAAAACGTTTCTTCAACGTACCGCTTGTTTTCGGCGATTTTTCGGCTTACCTTTTCCATATACATGGTCAATAGAGCTGTGAAATGGTGCCCGAATACTCCACGGGGTTATACCATG
>OGHJ01003786.1_pt1 | contig 10470 bp, 9 predicted proteins | sample 1571351 | NCBI WGS metagenome assembly OGHJ01 (sample SAMEA2582037, study PRJEB24529) | metagenome | biome: Human gut stool | place: China | collected 2011 | reverse complement strand
ATCAATGACTTGATTTATTAATTCCTGATGTCCGTATGTGGTTTCTTCCTTCATTTGCTATGTTTTGATGCAAAGGTAGGGGAAACCTTTGGAAGAAGAATTATCCATTCTTGCTAATTTTTAAATAAACCATGTCCCGCAATTGTTTTCCGTCCTCATACATGGGATGGTCGTAGTTCTTGATGAAGAAATCGGGTATCCGGTGGGAGTAGGTGAAGCCGCACCGTTCATAAAACGGTATGGTATAAGTACTGTCTCCTGTGCCCACTAACATCGTCTGATAGCGGTCTTTGTAGTGCTCCAGCAGAAACTTTATCAACTGTGTTCCATATCCTTTGCGCTGATAGTGCGGATAGGTTGCAATGTTCTTTATTTCGTATGTTCCGTTTCCTTCATCGGTGATTACGCAGGCGGCTTTTAAGTCTCCGTCGTAAAGGGCAAACATTTCTCCGCGTTCCAGATAAAGGTCAATCATAGATTCCTGCTCGTCTGCGAGAAGCAGGAGTTCGAGGAATTCTTTCTTGTTCTTTAAGATAGGTACGATATTAATCATATAGTATTGACTGAATTGTTTTCAAATTTCCCAAAGATAGGTATTTGAAACGGGACGGACAATTTTTTTGTGTTAATTGGCTGCCAATCGATAAAATTCTGTAGTTTTGTAACTTCTGAATTCAAAATTTATACTAACACACAACAAATATGAAATATAGAACTTGCCTGACAACACTTCTATACAGCTTCCTTTTAGGACTCATCCTGCCCGCTTCGGCACAAAATTCTCTTCAACACCAGAAAGACTCTTTACGTCATGCCCTCGAACATGCGGAAGGCATTGATAAGTTGCAGATTTACAACAAACTGTACTACATCTATATGGCAGAAGCCGGCGATGACCAGAAAATGGATACGCTGATGACGCTGTTTGAGCAGGCGGAAGCCGAAGCCATCAGGCAAGGCGACACACAAATGCAGGGAATGGTGTACGGCAATAGGATTATCTCCTATATAAACAGGAGCGAGCACGACAAAGTCATAGAAAAGGCGCCCGCCTATCTCGACTTTTATATCCGGCACGACTTGTGGAAATTCTATTATCAGATACACATGCAGCTTATCACCGCCTACAACCTGAAAGGAGATTATGAACTGGCCGCCGCCGAAGCCGGGAAAATGTATACCCGTGCCCGGGAGCGCAAGGACAAGGCAGGAATGGCAACCGCGCTCTATGCCACCGGCATCATCTATAACCTGCAGAGGAGGCCGAAAGAGGAAGAAGACTGCTTCCGGGAGAGCATCAGCCTGTTGTGGGAAGTTTCCGGTTACGATAATATCCTGACGCAATCCTATGCCTTCCTGTGCGTGTCGCTTCGTGCACAGGCACGCTATGACGAGCTGCTGCAACTGGTGCCCGAATATGAAAAAGCCATCGCCCGCTTCGAGAAAGCCACCGGCAGGGTGCAGCCCGAAGCTCGGGGAAATCTTTATGTGGCACTGATGAACACCTATATAGATATTAAAGAATATGACAAGGCGGGCATATACCTCTCCAAACTTGAAGGTAGCGTCAACAACAGCATGTCGAAATTCGAACTGCTGCGGGCAAAGGCGCTGATATTGCAGTCGCGGGGAGATTACCGCACGGCACTTGCCGTTATCGACAGTGCCGTAATACAGGTTCAGGAATCGGCTTTCAACCTCAATGCCGTGCGTAAGATAAAGATGGAGATACTGGCACGGGCGGGGCGCAATGATGAAGCGTTCAGTCTGCTGGACGAAATCATTGCGGCGAACGACAGTATAAATAATGTGGAAGTCAACGCCCGCTTTGACGAACTGCGCACCCAGTATGAGGTGGAAAAGCACATTGCCGAGAAAGAGCGTAATTTCCATTATTTCCTGTTTGCCCTTGGCATTTGCCTGGTTTTGGTGTTGCTCCTGGCAGGCGTCTTCTACTATAACCGGATTATTTCTACCAAGAACCGCAAGCTGTACGAGCGAATCAAGGAACAGGACAGGCTGGCGGAAGAACTCACCAGAATGGCACAAGCCTGCGAAAGTACCGCATCGTCGGAAGCCCTGCCGCAGACATCCGATACTGCCGCCACCGTTGAGCAGCACCGGCTGGTTGCCCGTTTGCGCGAGTATCTGCTCTCCGGTGATAACCTTTCTAATGCCGAGATGAACCGTGACGAGATTATCTCCGCGCTCGGCACCAATAAAAACCTGCTGACCGATGCCGTTAGAGCCGTGGCGGGGAACTCTCCCATGGAGTATATGCGCATGCTGAAACTGGACGAGGCACGCAAGATGCTCGACCATCATCCCGAACTTACGATTGAGGCGATAGCTTTCAGTTGCGGCTTCAATGCCCCGAGCACCTTCTACCGTCTGTTCCGAAAACAGTACGGCATCAGTCCGGCGGAATACAGGAAACAGGCAAATAAATTATAAACATCTACTTATCAATCCCCCTAAAATCAAAAGCACGGTCCATCCGTGCTTTTTTTGTGCCCACATGCCCCAGAAGTGTCTGAGGAGGGTGTGTTGCAATATAATTGGGACAAAATGCAATAAAGTCGGGACAAAATGCAATAGTGTTTCATCCGTAAATCGCTTCTTTTGCAGCATGATTTCTAAAGAACAAGAGCGATGAACGAATACATGTACCTTCTTATTGTGGCATTCATTTTTTGTATGGTGATAGCCATTTTTTGCCTCTTCCTGTATTGCCGGAAGATTGAGCGGAAGTGCAACCACTGCATTGCGAAAAGCCTTCGCGAACTGGACCGTATGTTTAAAGAACTGGAACGCATGCAGGTGGAAAGGGAAACTATCGAAAAGATATTTAAAATGAGGATAAACTTATGAAACACTTACAAAGACATCTACTGGTTCTGCTCCTGGCGCTGCTGCCGGGAGTGGCAAGTTTCGCCGGAGAAGCGGCGGACAGTCTCTACATCTTTCGCTTTGTGCAAGGAAAAGATGCGTTCTACGCCCCCTGGCGTGACAACGGTGCGCAGCTCGAAGCACTCCTGACCCTGCTACGTGCACACCGGGAGACCATTCTTTCGGGCAGCATTCCGGTGCGCGTGGATGGATATTGCACCGGACAGGCCCCGGACGAAGAGAACCGGTGCATGGCTGCCGTGCGCAGCAACCGGGTGAAGTCGGAACTTATCGGACGGGCAGGAGTGACGGAAGCCTGCTTCGTGACCACCAACCATGCCGTGGAGTACGCAGAAGGAGTGCGGAATGTAGTGACCGTGAAGCTGTGCATCCCCGCCGATATCAACGAAACGAAAGAAGATTTACCCGACGCGGCTGACACGGATTTAAAGATTGTTCAGCAGGAGCAGAAAGTTGTTCAGCAGGAGCAGATAGCTGTTCAACAGGAGCAGAAGGCTGTGCAGCAAGAGCAGAAAGCTGTTCAACAAGAACAGAAAGCTATTCAGCAAGCCCAGAAGCCTGCCCGGCAAGCGAAGAGCGAAGCGGCAACCCCGGAACAGCCAACACCCACCTGCCGGAAAGAACGATCCCTTTCCCTCCGCACCAACCTCTTGTATGACGCCTTCCTGCTGCCCACCCTTGGCGTGGAATGGCGCATCAGCCACAGCATCGGCCTCAAGCTCGACGGCAGCTTCTCCTGGTGGGACGGCAATCACGGCAAAGTGCAGAAAGTGTGGCTCGTCAATCCCGAAGTGCGGTGGTATCTGCTGCGCGACAGACGCTTCTACGTAGGCGTCTCCGGCAGCTATGGCGAGTACAACATATATAAGTATCTGCCCGGCAAACTGCTGAAAGGCGACACCGGCTATCAGGGCAAACTATGGAATGCGGGCATGACGCTGGGTTACCAATTATCCCTCTCCCGCAGTCTCTCCCTCGACTTCAACCTCGGCCTGGGCTATACCCGTTCCGCCTACGACAGCTTCGGCATGACCGACGGCGTGCGCATCCATAAGCAGCAAGGCGGAACAAAGAACTTCTGGGGCCCCACACAAGCAGGCATCAGCCTCGTGTGGACTATCGGAAACAATAAGTAAAACCATCTAAAACCAACGCATATGAAAAGGAACATCAGACAATGTCTTATCGTAGCAACCACAGCGCTATCCCTTGCCGCCTGCGACGTGAAAGACCCCATCTACAACACCCCGCACCCGGAGCAAGGGGCAATTACCCTCGTTACCGACTGGAGCGGCATCGGTGAGGGACTGACCGCACCCGCAAGCTATACGGTAGAAGCCGGTGACTACTCCGCCACCCTCACCGGCACCACCAACCTGCTCGAACCTCTTTTTGAACCGGGCAGCTACCACCTGCATGTCTACAACACACCGCAGCACATCACCGTTTCCGGCATCACCGCCACCGTCGCCGGGGCTTCGGGCAATGTGGACGGTGCGGGTCCCTTCGTGCAGGAGATGCCCGGCTGGCTGTTTACGGATGCGGTGGATGCCGTGATAGAGCCCGATACGGAGCAGACATTCACCGCCGTGATGCAGCAGCAGGTGCGGCAACTGACGCTCGTCATCGAGCCTACGGGCAGCACCACGGACAGGATAGAGCACATCGAGGGCTACCTGTCGGGCGTAGCAGGTACGCTGGATTTCTCTGCCGACATCTACGCCACACCCACGAACGTGGAATTGCAGTTCGCAAAGATAACCTCCGGCACCAATGCCGGGAAGTACGCGGCAACCGTGCGCCTGCTTGGCATAGCGGGTGAGCAGCAGAAGCTGAACGCCATCATTCGCTTCACGGGCGGCAGCCCCGAAGCCCTGAACCTCACGAGCGACCTCACCACGGAGCTTGCCGCCTTCAACGCCGACAAGCGGAAGCCCCTTACCTTGGGCGGGAAAGTAGTGGAGACGCCTACCGGAGCCGACTTCTCCGCCACCATTACCGACTGGACACCGGGCAACGGCGAGAGCGGCGAAAACGGCTCGGCCGGAATGGAAACGAACAATTAAATGAATTATCACTATCAATAACACTAAAAAAAGTAAGATTATGAAACTTAGAAACTTATCAATCATTGCCGCAGCAGCCCTTGCGCTTGCCGCCTGCAACAACGACAACGAAGTAATCACCGACAACTGGAACGGCGAAATCCGCCTCACCAGCGGCATCACCTCCCAGACCCGTTCCTACGGCCTCGACACACAGCTTGGCGCAGGACTGCAAGTATCTGCCTGGGTAGACGACAGCAAAGGTGCCTCCCTCTACCGGAACAACGTGCTCACCGCCGACGGCACCGGAGGCTTCACTTACGCCACCGACATGTACTACATCTCGCCCGACCCCGTGAACATCTATGCCATCCATGCCAACCCTGCCCCGGCGGGAGACAGCTTCCCCGCATCGGTGTCCCACGAAGTGAAGGCCGACCAGACCACGCAAGATGCCTACGCCGCCTCCGACCTGCTCTATTCCACCAAGCGGAACGTGGCCCCCACCGCCTCTAAGGTGGCTCTCACTTTCTACCATTTGCTATCTAAAGTAGAAGTAGTGCTGAAGCGCGGCAACGGCGCCCCCGACCTCACCGGTGCTACCGTGACCCTGGAGAACACCGCCCTGAAAGCCACCTTCACCCCCGAGAAAGGCGTCGATATGAGTAGCGAGGACGAACGCCAGGCGATGATAGCCCTCGCTGCCGACCCCGCCGCTCCGATTACCATCCCCACGGTGGTGACGACAGACTTTAACGCCACCAATCTCCAGTACGCCGAAGCCATCGTGGTGCCCCAGGAACTAACCGCAGGCACCGTCTTCATCCGCGTGAAGCTGGCAGACAACACGAATTTCGTCTACAAAATCCCCGCCGGAGATGCCTTGAAGCTGCAAAGCGGCAAGCGGTACATCTATAAGATAACCGTGGACTATAAGGAACTGAGGCTGGAAACCGAAATCAAGAACTGGGAAACCGTAGGAGCACCCGTAGAAGGCTCTGCATTTCAGGAGTAACCCATAAACTATAAATATAAAGAAAAAAATGAAGAAGACGAACATACCAATATATATAATGTACCTGTGGGCAGCCTTGGTTTTGGCTGCCTGCACAGGCGATGACGACGCGGCATGGCCCGAAGGCGGCGTGCCGCTGGAACTCTACGCCGCCGTAGAGGGATATTCCTCCGCCAACGCCCAGACACGGGCTACCACTGAAAATAGGTGGGAAGGGGGAGAAGTGGTGGTGCTGCAGATTAAGAGCGGGGATAGGACTTGGGCATTAGCCCTCGACGTCGATTCCGATGGAAAGCTGATTACAAATGATGTCGTCTGCACTTGGAGAAACCCGGATGAAGAAAAGGAGATTTATGGAATATATTATTCGCCGACAGTTTCTTCTTCTTCATTCTCTGTACTGGCCGACCAGAGCAATGAAGGATATCAGGATAGCGACTGCATGGTTGCTCCCCAAATCCGCATCACCGTAACGTCCCCCGATAAGACCCTCGTCTTCCGCCACGTCACGGCTAAAGTGGTGGTACACCTCAAAGCGGGCGACGGCGTGGACGACGATGAACTGCGGACCGCCACTGTAACCTTTGAAAACCTTGCGTGCACGGGAGGGAGTATCAATTTCAGCAATGGAACCGCAGAGCAAGTGTCCCCCGGCATCGACCACATCACCCCCAACGAAGTGACCCCTGCCGCCGACGACTACATACGCACCGTGCGCGCCCTGCTTCCTCCCCAAGATATGTCGGGACAGAAGTTCGTGAAAATAGTCATCGGAGGAAAGACCTTCTACTACACCCCCGCCGCAGGCGAAGCGAACTTCTTCAGTGGCAAGATGTACGAGTACCGCCTCACCGTGACCTCGGAAGGTATCGAAAATATCGACATGGAAGAAGGAGGAGGTACGTGGCAGCCGGTCGAGTAGAACAGTAGCAACTAAATTCATCAATAAAAAAGAAACCGTATGAAACAACATCATTCCATATTTCCCCCGGCAGCATCCCTGGCCTGCGCCCTCATCCTGATGCTGGCGGCATGCACGTCCGATGCACTGGACGAACTGCCCCCTGCCGGCACCGACCCCGATGCCCGCCCCCTCACCATCACCGTGAGCGACGGCGGCATGTACGCCACCGGGCAAACCCGCGCCCAGGAACGCGGTTACAGCACCGTCTTCACCGAAGGCGACTGCATCGGCCTCTACGTGGTGAAGGACGGAACCCTGGAGGTGAAAAACCTCTGCCTTACCCTACAGGGAGGCAAGTGGACGCTGCCTGTCGGCGCTTCTCAGCTTTTCTACTCACCCGATAAGAGTTATCATGCCTATTATCCCTACCAGAACGATAGCGATATGAACGGCAAGGTATTATTGCCCGGCGACGAAGACTTCTTTAAGTCTGTAGTCGAGACTTGGCTTGTTAACCCCGACCAGAGTACCTACGCCCAATACACCGCCTCCGACCTGATGACGGCCCGTGGCATGTATAACAACCATACGCTCAGCTTCGCGATGGAGCACCGCATGTCTCTGCTCATCCTTCAGGTGCCTGCTACGAAATATACCTATACCGAAAAGATAGACGGCCAAGAGATTTCTAAGAGTTATTACCGCTACACGGCGGTGATCAGTGAAAATTCATATTGGCAGGAGAACCCCTGTACGGCCCGCCTGCTGCTGAACACTACAGACCCCACACACTTGAATCCGGGACCGTATAAGTATTACTACAACGGAACTAAGGAGACTTTCAATCTTAAGTATTCCCAATTAAAACTTCAGCCCGGAAAATACACCGTTCACACGCTTGGCGACAGTAAGGTGACAGAAGAGTCCCGGTCGTTAAAGGCGGGTGACTACTATATGCAGGACGGCAGCATCCTGCCCGGGGATGAAGTTAGCAACCTGTCCCGTGATGAACTACGGAAGAGTTGTCTCGGCGTAGTCTTCTGGGTGGGCGAAATCGAGGGGATACACTGGACGCAGACCGGCACCCTAGCAGGCGACCGCCTGCTGATGCGCGACCATCCGGAGTGTGTGCACGGTATGGTCGTTGCGATGGATGATACCTCCTCTCAGAAGGTGAAGTGGGCCACCGGAAAGGGGGCGACTGAGGGTATTTATGAGTGGGCCGAATCATTCAAGGACTTCACATCCGGAGAGCAGGCCGATTGGGAAGAAATACTGGCATCCGATATAGCTTTCGGTTATTACAGCTCCCGTTTAATGGCACTTTACGGCTCTCGGAACAGCGACACCACCTTTCCTGTCTACGATGCGATAGCCACTTATGCTACCACGCACCCCGCTCCCACAGGTAGCAGCGGGTGGTTCTTACCGGGCAGGAATGAGCTTGCCACACTGTGTTTCGGTGTGCCTATTCGTTTTGCTGACGATTACACGCAACTGAATATGCTCAAAAAAACAATCAATCCCCAGATTGATAAGGCGGACGGTGATAAGCTTACCGGGGAGTATTGGAGCAGCGACGAAACGGGTACTGTTGTCTGGCGTGTAAATCTTGACATCCCCGGGTATGGCGTAAAGCCCAAAACCGATACCTATAAAGTCCGTGCCGTGCTGGCCTTTTAGCGGCCTGCGTGCGGAAGCTGCGAGATAAAACGATTTATTAACCCCCGTCCCGCCAAAGAAAGGAGGACACACAGCTACAGGACGGTGTGATAAACCTGGTTATAAGTAGATTAATCAATAAAATCAGTACCTGCCATCATCAGAAAGGAGGTTAATGCAGGTGCTAAAGAATAAAATATAAACCATTAAAAAAAGAATATTATGAGTTACGGATGTTACTTAGAACTGCTCTTCTATTTCTATCCGATACCCCTCTTTTCCCGTGTCTCCGACAAGGCATTCCCGAGTCAGCGACATGACCGCCCCGAGTCGGCGACAAGAGCGCGTCGAGTCAGCGACACGGGAAAACGGGTTCCGGCTCATTTTTTTTATTCATTTATTAACACTTAAAACAATCAGAATTATGCCATTTTGGAAAAAGATGCTTAATCAGAAACAAGCGGTTTACTACCCCCGCGCGATAGTGCAGGGCAAACCCGTGGAAACGGAGACCATTGCCAAGGACCTGGCAAAAATCTCCACAGTGAGTAACTCCGACGTTCAAGCCGTGCTGGGCGACATTGCAGGCGTGATGCACACCCGCATGAGCCAGGGCAAGAGCGTCCACATCAAAGGACTGGGCTACTTCCGCTACGTGCTCGACACCACCGGCGTGAAGGACCTCAAGGACTTCGACTTCGAAAAGCAGGTGAAAGCCGTCCGCGTGGAGTTCGTCCCCGAACGCACCCGCCTCAGCAGCGGCGCCTACACCCGCGCCCTGGTGGACAGCGAACAACTGGAATGGATTGAACTTTCAGCCACCACCGAAGATCAGGACCCGTCGCATGGCGGCGATGGCGGGATTGAAGAAAATCCGCTGGGATGAGAAAAAGTCCGGAGCGGTCACCGGACTTATTTTATGCACACAGGTTTAAGAATAATGGGAATCGGGGGTTGGCATTCAGGGGGCATTTGTAAAAAAACTACGCTGGAAAACAGAACGTCCCGCCTGCTTCTCAAAAAACGAAAATCGGGCGAGACGAAAATGAATAATATCTTGCTATTTATAATTCTTCTATATTTTTGATGGCTAAACCCGTCACCTGGTGGATGACTTCGGAGGAGATATTCAAGGCTTTCATCGTACGGGCATTCTCTATGTTTTTCTCCTGCTTTCCTTGCTCAAGCCCTTCTGCAAGCCCTTCTGCAAGCCCTTCTTGTCTGCCTTCTTGTCTTCCTTCCTCTCTACCTTCTTGTCTACCTTCCTCCGCCGCCGTGCTCAGCACATCATTCTGAATCATTACGGCATTGATATGTTCGTCATACGCCAGTTGTTCCGCCCTGTCCATATTGTAATAAATCAGTTTGCGGCGTGCTTCTTCCAGTCCGGGAGCTTTCGTATCGGGGCGGATGATGCCGGTCTTCAGATACTCTATCCACTCCTCAAGCGGGGTGACGGCCACCTTGTTGAACTCATTCACTCGAATCAGGAAATATTCGGGGAAGATTTCGGCAGGAAGTTTGCGCACGATGGCATCCTTTTCTTTGGTGGTGACCTCCAGAAAATCGCCCGTATGCACGCCCACAAAGGAGTTCTGACCGTGGTACAGGTAATCGTTGCCCTTGCCGATGTCGAAATAGAGAATGCTGATGGAGTACACTTTCTTCACTTGGGAGTAAAGTTCTCCCAGTTCAATATGCTCCGTGATGGCCTTGGCAACGCCGAAGAGGATGCGCTCCAGGTAGTATATCTCGCGCGTGTTCTGCACCTCGACGATGATGATTTCATCCTTACTGTTGCGCGCCTTGATGTCCACACGGTTGAACTTATCGTTTTCACGTTGCTGGTTGCCCTCGCTTTCCAGTATCTCGACGATGCGGATAGGCTCGCCCAGCAACACGGTGAGGAAACCTTCGAGCACGCCGAAGTTGGC
>OGHJ01003781.1_pt1 | contig 10497 bp, 10 predicted proteins | sample 1571351 | NCBI WGS metagenome assembly OGHJ01 (sample SAMEA2582037, study PRJEB24529) | metagenome | biome: Human gut stool | place: China | collected 2011 | reverse complement strand
TCCAGTATCAGGTCGTCACCCTGATGACCACCAACGGCCAGGCCCCGTTCATCACCGTGTTCATGTACCTGAACGAGGCCGGCGACAACCAGCGCCTGAAGTCCGACCTGGCCATCGTCATTGAGGAAATGCTGCGCCAGCGTTACCAGGGCGTCAAGAACGAGGCCGGCGTCTGGATCACCCCCGCCTTCCCCAAGCTGATCTACGTGCTGGAGGATGACAATATCTACGAGGGCCAGCCCTACGACCAGCTGAACATCCAGACCGTGGTGCGCCACGGCCAGATTCTGTAACCGCTGTAAAAGCCGCAAAAAATAAACCGGGACGTTTTGCCGCGTCCCGGTTTTCTTTTTGCGCACCGTATGCTACAATGGGGGGCAACAAGCAAGAAGGAGTGTGCCCCTATGAAGAAAATTGCGATTTTGGGCTGCGGCCAGCTGGGCAGCATCGTGGCCGATGCCATTGCCAGCGGCCTGCTGCCGGATTATACCCTCTGTGCAGCGATGAGCCGCAAGCTGCCGGACGCCGAGGCCCTGTGCGCCAAAGCGGGCGGCGCGGCCTGCGTCACCTTGGACGAGGTGCTGGCCCAGAAACCGGATTACGTGGTGGAGACCGCTGCCGTGCAGGTGGCCAAAGAAAGCTGCCTGCCGGTGCTGGAAGCCGGGCTGGGCTTTATCCCCATCAGCATCGGCGCTTTTGCGGATGCCGATTTTTACGCCAAGGCCTGCGCCGCGGCCAAGGCCCACGGCGGGCGCATCTACCTGCCCCACGGCGCAGTGGGCGGCTTTGATGTGCTGCACACGGTGGCCCTGATGGCCAAGGCGAAGAACCAGCCCATCACCGCCGAGATCCACACCCACAAAAGCCCGACGTCGCTGAAAAACACGCCGCTGTTCACCGAAGAGCTGATGACCACGCCAGAAAAGACGGTGCTGGCAGGCACCGCTGCCGAGGCCATCCAGGTATTGCCCACGAAGGTGAACGTGGCGGTCGCCGCCGCCTTGGCCAGCATCGGCCCCGACGCCATGGGTGCAAAAATTACCAGCGTGGAAGGCTTTGCCGGTGACGACCACTGCATCACCATGGAGACCGACGGCCTGAAAGTGACCTCCGACGTCTACAGCCGCACCGCCGAGATCGCCGGCTGGAGCATCGTCTCCCTTCTGCAAAACCTCGCCAGCCCTGTGGTGCTGTTTTGACCTACTTTCTTTGGAAAAGAAAGTAGGCAAAGAAACTTTCCATATAACACAACACAAAAGGGCGATGCCGGAGAACTGCATCGCCCTTTTGTAATGTCGTATCGAGGATAAACCGTAGAGCATTTTGGCCCGTTCGGACACCTCGATATGAGGTGTCCGCCGCAGGGCGGCGGAACACCGAAAGCGCAAACGAAAAATTATTTCTCGCGGCGTTTCGTCAAATATTCATCCATTTCTTCGGCAACCTGCTTGGAATATTTAACAGCTTCCACAACGGTCCGGGCACCCAGCACCACATCACCGCTGGCAAAAATCCCCTCACGGGTGGTGTGGCCGTGCTCGTCGGTGGCAAGCAGACCGTGGCTGCTCATCTCCAGGCCGGTGGTGGTGCTGACGATGCGGTTCTGCGCGCCCTGGCTGATGGCAATGATGACGCTGGAGCAGGGGAAGAACTGCTCCTCGCTGGTGGAGGTAATGTTGCCTTCCTCGTCCATCTCCACTTTCTTGTAGTAAACGCCGTCGTCGGTAATGCGGGTGGGGCGCATGCCGTAGTAGAACTCCACGCCGTCGGCCTTGGCGTAGTCCACCTCACGCACGCTGGCGGCGGTCTGGTAGCGGCGGGCTTCGTTTACAACATGGATCGCCATTTCTTTTTTTCCTTCTTATCTCTTCTTATTTCCTCGCGCATAAAAATCGACATTCCAGCGCAGGCTGTGCTATAATTTTGGTAAATAGACCGTTAGGGGGTGCCCGTTATGGCAAAGACCGCGGTGCTGCTGCCCCGGCAGAAAATACAGCAAATGGCAGCAGGCTTGATTGCACAGTATCCGAATCTATCACCTTTCTGTATCGAGTATACCCATACCGACGCAGCTTGTCAACGCGCGATAAGGTTACAAAATGATGGCTGCGAGCTGATTTTGGCCCGCGGCCTGCAGGCGGCGCTGGTGTAGTCCGCACCCGGGCTGAAACGCTGGGCCGCTGAAAATAGGGAACCGCTATGAACGCCGATTCATCAAGGGCGTCGTCGTCCCGATCCTGACCATTGTGGATGAGGACGAGAAGATCGATCAAGAAAAACAGCGTGCCCAGGTGGATTACGTCATCGTGGGCGGCGTCACCGGCATCCTGGCCTTTGGCTCCAACGGCGAGTTCTACATGCTGGAGGAGGATGAGATGGAGCACGGCCTGCGCATCATAGTGGACCGGACCGCCGGGCGTGTGCCGGTCTACTTCGGCATCGGGGCCATCAACGCCAAAAAGTGCTGCCGCCTGGCCAAAATGGCCATGGCAAACGGCACGGCGGCGGTCAGCGTGCTGCAGCCCATGTTCTTAAAGCCGACCCACGATGAGCGGTTTCTCCACTTTAAAACCATTGCCGGGAGTATTCCCGATACACCGGTATTGCTGTATAATAATCCCGGACGGATCGGCTACACGCTGACTACCCCGGCGGGTGCCGCCCGGGACGGGTTTGTGCGTACCATGACCGCCGCCGGACTTTTATAAAAAGGAGTCTTTGCCATGAATACCACCCTGCGTGCCCAAGCTGAAACGATTGTAACTGCCAGCATTCACGCCGTGCTGCCGGATGAAGCGGTGCGCCGCGCATTGCAGGGCTTTGCCCCGGCGGGGCGGGTGTTTTTGGTAGCCGCGGGCAAGGCCGCCTGGCAGATGGCCCATGCCGCCGTAGAAGTACTGGGCCGGCCGGACGGCGGCGTGGTCATTACCAAATACGGCCACGTTAAAGGCGAGATTCCCGGCGTGACCTGCTATGAAGCCGCCCACCCGGTGCCCGACGAAGCAGGCTTTGCCGCTACCGAAAAGGCGCTGGCGCTGGTGCATGGGCTGACCGCGCAGGATGCTGTGCTGTTTTTGCTCTCCGGCGGCGGCAGTGCCCTATTGGAAAAGCCGCTGATCCCTGGCGCGGAATTGCAGGACATCACGTCCCAGCTGCTGGCCAGCGGCGCGGATATTGTGGAGATGAACACCATCCGCAAGCGCCTGTCCGGCGTCAAGGGCGGGCGGTTCGCGCTGGCCTGCGCCCCTGCGCAGGTGTACAGCATCGTGCTCAGCGATATTTTGGGCGACCCGCTGGATATGATCGCCAGCGGCCCCGCCTGCCCGGACAGTTCCACCTGCGCCGAGGCCAAGGCTATCGCCGCACGGTATGGGTTAAAGCTTTCCCCGGCGGCTGCGGCGCTTCTGGAGCAGGAAACACCCAAAGCGCTGGACAATGTGACCACCAAAATCACCGGCAGCGTGCGGGAACTGTGCGCCGCTGCGGCGGATGCCTGCCGCAAAGCGGGCTACACCCCCGTGCTGCTGACCGACCGGCTGAACTGCGAAGCCCGGGAGGCAGGGCGTTTTTTGGGCAGCATCGCCCAAAGCCACGCCGGGCAGGGGCAAAAGCTGGCCTTTCTGGCGGGCGGCGAGACCGTGGTACACCTGACGGGCCACGGCCTGGGTGGCCGCAACCAGGAATTGGCGCTGGCCGCCGCCCCTGCGCTGGCAGGGCTGAATGCCTGCGTTTTCTCGGTGGGCAGTGACGGCACCGACGGCCCCACCGATGCGGCGGGCGGCTACACGGACGGCGATACGGATGCCGCCCTGACCGCCCACGGCCTGACTGTGCCCGCCGTGCTGGCAGATAACGACGCCTACCACGCCTTGCAGGCAGTGGGCGGGCTGCTGGTCACCGGCCCCACCGGCACCAATGTAAATGATGTAAGTGTGGTGCTGGTGCAGGGATAACCACACAAAACAAAACGTCCCCGGCGGTCCCATCGCGAACCACTGGGGGCGTTTTGCGTTGTTTTGTAAGGTTACTTCTGCTCGGCCAGCCATTCCACCGCCGACAGGGCGGCAATGTTGCCCTGCCCGGCAGCCTTGATATACTGGTAGGGCTTGCCTGCCAGATCGCCGCAGGCGAAGCAGCCCAGCAGGTTGGTGCGCATCTGGGCGTCCACGGCTACATGGGGGCCGTCGGTGGCAAGGCCCGGTACCAGTTTGTCCGGCGCTACGGCATCCCGCAGCACAAACACACCGTCCACGGGGTGCAGATCTTTGTCGGTCTGCACGCCCTCGGCCCTCATCGTGCCGGGGATGGATAGCACCCTCTCCCGCACCACCGTTACGTTGGGGTCGACATTGACCTCGTGGGGTATGACCGGGAAATACAATACCCGGGCGCAGGTCTCGGCCAAAAAGTCGGCCTCGCGGCAGCTCTCGGCGTTGTAGCCCAGCACGGCCACTGCCTTGCCCTTGTAAAAGTGGGCGTCGCAGGTGGCGCAGTAGCTTACGCCGCGGCCCAGCAGCTCGTCCTCACCGGGGAAAGGTTTGCCCATCACGACGCCGCCCGCCAGAATGACTGACGAGGCCTCATACATAATATCCGGCGTCTGGATGCCGAAGTAGCTGCCCATGGCGTAGACGGTCGTGACCTGCTTCTCGGTGATCTCCACGCCCATCACGTCCAGATGGTGCTTGAGTTTGTCGGCCAGGTCGGTGCCGGTAATGTCCGGCAGACCGGGGTAGTTGCGGATGGTATGGGCCTTGGTCATCTTGGTCGTCAGCCCTTTGCTGCCAAACAGCAGCACCTGCTTGCCGCGCACGCGGGCGGTGATGGCCGCCGATACGCCGGCAGGCCCAGTACCGATAATGGCAATATCAGCGCGGGTGGTTTCGTTCATGGCAGTTCTCCTCTATACTTTCTGTATACGCTTATACTTTCCCTATTCTACCACAAAATCAGGCGTGTGCAATATTTTTTGTAGCGATGATGTCCACGCCTGTGCCCGCCACATTTTCGGCCAAAACCTGGCCAATGGTTATGGGGGCGGGGACTTCCACGTCTTTCAGCGCGCGGACCACATCAAAAATCTTGCCTTTGGGGATGTCACTGCGGGTCTTGCAGCTGACCATGGCCAGGGTGCCGCCGGTCACGCGGACGGTGCTGGTCACGATGCGGGTGGGGGCCGTGACCTCCTTGCGGGCGTAGGCATCGCCCCGGGGGCAGGTGTTGCCGGTGACGGAGGCGACCGCGCCGTCCTCCATCGTTACGATCAGCGGGCAGCCCATGGGGCAGCCGATACAGGTAAGTTCGATTTTTTTCGTTTCCATAATCAGGCCTCCTCCAGCGTCACAGTCAGGCACGAGGCGTCAGGATGGGCGCGCAGGTCGGCCCCTTTCAGGCGGACGGTCTCCATCTCGCCGGGGGCCAGCACGGGCCGCTTGCGGCTGAAAATGCAGGTATCGCCCAGATATACGGCGATCTTTTTGTTCTTGAACACACCGCCCACGCGGAAGCGGATGGTCACGGTATCGCCGGCACAGGCCGGGCGCACCGTGGCGGGCACGGTGTAGCGCACGCCGTTCTCGCAATGTACCGGGATGGCCGGGGCGTCCTGCTCGCCATTTTGCAAATAAGCGGCGGCCTGGGCACCGGCAGCGCCGGCTTCCTCGGAAACATAGTCCACCAGATCATGCACATGCAGCACATTGCCTGCGGCAAACACGCCGGGGATGCTGGTCTCCAGGCTTTCGTTGACCAGCGGCCCGCTGGTGATGGGGCTTAACACCACACCGGCGGCGCGGCTCAGCTCGTTTTCAGGCAGCAGACCGCAGGAGAGCAGCAGCGTGTCGCAATCGTAGTGTTCCTCGGTGCCGGGGACGGGCTTGCCGTTTTCTACACGGGCCAGCGTGATGCCCTCGACCCGCTCCTTACCCTGGATGTCCACGACGGTGTGGCTCAGCTTCAGCGGGATGCCGAAGTCATCGAGACACTGCACAATGTTGCGCTTTAAGCCGCCGGAGTAGGGCATCAGTTCGGCCACCACCTGCACCTGGGCACCCTCCAGCGTCATGCGGCGGGCCATGATCAGGCCGATATCACCGGAGCCAAGGATGACCACCTTGCGGCCAGGGAGATAGCCCTCCATGTTCACCAGCCGCTGGGCCGTACCGGCGGTGTAGATGCCGGCGGGGCGGTAGCCGGGGATGTTCAGCGCACCGCGCGGGCGCTCCCGGCAGCCCATGGCCAGAATGACGGCTTTCGGGTGCAGCTGGAACAGGCCGTCCGTTTTGTTCATGGCGGTCACGGTCTTGTCCGCTGCCAGGTCCAGCACCATGGTGTTGAGCTTGTAGGGAATCTGCAATTCCTCAGCTTGGGCGATGAACCGGGCCGCATACTCGGGACCGGTCAGTTCCTCTTTAAAGGTGTGCAGGCCAAAGCCGTTGTGGATGCACTGGTTCAAAATACCGCCCAGTTCGCTGTCGCGCTCTAAAATCAGCAGGTTTTCTACACCGGCCTTGCGGGCAGCCACAGCTGCCGCCAGCCCCGCGGGGCCGCCGCCGATGATGACGAGATCTACGTTGTTCATATCCAGCCCCTCCTTTTAAAACGCATCCTTGTTGGTGCCGACGATGATTTTAGATTTGCCGCCGGCCTTGGTAATTTCACTCTGGGGCACGCCCAGTTCGCGGGCCAGAATTTCCATCACGCGGGGGCTGCAGAAGCCCGCCTGACAGCGGCCCATACCGGCACGGGTGCGGCGCTTTACGCCGTCCAGACTGCGTGCACCGGGCACGCGGTGGATGGCATCAATAATTTCGCCCTCGGTCACGCTCTCACAGCGGCAGATAATCTGCCCGTAGGCGGGGTTCTCTTTGATAAGGGCGGCGCGTTCTTCAAAAGGCAGCGTCTTGGGGTCCAGGATACCCTTGCGGGTTGGTGCAAACGTCGGATCGTCCTCCAGATGCAGGCTGTTTTTCACGATGTCGGCCACCATGGCGCCCACGGCGGGGGCGCTGGACAGGCCGGGGGACTCGATGGCAGCGCAATCCACAAAGCCGGGGGCAATCTCGCCAATGAAGAAATCGTGCCGCGGCTCGTGGGCGCGCAGGCCTGCAAAGCTGGTGATAGTCTGGCGCATGGGCAGGTCCTTCACCGCCAGGCCGGACTTCTCCCGCACTTCGTTCAGGCCTGCCGCCGTGGTGGCGGTGGCCTCTTTGTCATCCACATCAATGGCCGTGGGGCCGACCAGCAGGTTGCCGTGCACGGTGGGGGTAACCAGCACGCCCTTACCGTACTTGCCCGGCAGCTGGAAGATGGTGTGGTGCACATGCCCTGCCGCCGCGTGGTCCAGCAGGAAGTAATCGCCGCGCCGGGCAATGATTTGCATCGGGTGGGCGGCATCCACGGCGTTGTGCAGCTCGTCCGCATGCACACCGGCGGCGTTCACCACAAGGCGCGTCTCAAAGCTGCCCTTGTCGGTCTCCACGCGCCAGCCGCCCTCGATGGGGGCAAAGCCGGTGACGGTGGTATCAAACTGGAACTTTACGCCATTTTTTGCGGCGTTCTCGGCAAAAGCATAGGTCAGGTCAAAGGGGCAGACGATGCCGCCGGTGGGTGCCCACAGGGCGGCCACCGCGTTATCGGAAACGTTCGGCTCCATCTTGACCAGCTCGTCGCGTTCGATAATGCGCAGGCCCTCTACGCCGTTGGCCACGCCGTTTTCGTACAGCTTTACCAGATTCGGGCGGTCCTGCTCGCTCAAACACACCACCAGGCTGCCGCACTGGTCGTAGGCAAAATCCAATTCTTTGGCAAGGGCAGGCATACGGCGGCTGCCCTCCACATTCAATTTGGCCATCAGGCTGCCGTGGGTGGCATCGTAGCCTGCATGGACAATGGCGCTGTTGGCCTTGGAGGTGCCGCAGCAGACATCCTCCTCCTTATCCAGCACCAGAATATCTGCTTTACAGCGCGATAATTCCCGCGCTGCGGCGCAGCCGGAAACGCCTGCACCTATAATCAGAACGTCCAACATACTTATTCTCTCCTTCTGGCGAAATCCATCCGGAAAATCACCTATAATACCAGTATAGCGTGCAGAAGTTTTGCCGTCAATAGCCTGTTTTTTGTTGTTTTTGTACAAAGAATACCCCATAAACCACACAAAGCAGCACCTGGTAGATCAGGCGCTGCCTTGCGGCTTTGAAGTAATAAAGAAAATGTCTGCTTCGCCTGCGGCCTACAGCATCGGCGGGGTGGTATCCCGCAGAACCAACCGGCAGGGCAGGCAGATGGTCTTTTCCACATCGGATTCGTGGTTTAAAAGGCGGATCATCTGCTTGGCGGCCGCGCGGCCGGTCTCGTGCAGACTGTTGTCGATGGAGGTCAGCTGCGGGTAGCAGATGGTGCAGTAGACGCTGTTGTTGCAGCCAATGACGGCGACTTCGTCCGGGATGCGCTTGCCGGTGACCTGCAGCGCGTGCAGGCAGCCCACGGCGGTGGTATCCTCGGAAAAGACGATAGCATCGGTGTTTGGGTCCTGCTGCAGGATGTGTGTGGTCACGAACTGACCGCCCTCGATGGAACGTTCGGCCCGGTAGCAGCGCTCCGTCAAACCGTATTCCCGGATGGCACGGCGGTAGCCGTTCAGCTTGTGCTCCTCACTCTCGGTCTCGTCATCATTGACAAAGGCAATGTTGCGCCGCCCGGCCTGGGCCAGCCGCTTGACGGCGTGGTAGGTGCCGTCTTCCTCATCGGAAAGGACACCGTAGGCGTTGGGCAGCGGTAGAACCGCGTTGGCAAACAAAATCGGAATATTGGGAACATATTTGGCAATGTACTCGCGGCACTGTGGTGTCACGAATATGGAACCGACGAAGAATACGCCAATGATCTGCTGGGCGTTCAGCGTACGCAGATACTCGCCGGTGCGGGCGGGGGTGCCGCCCAGGTTGCACAGGATGGTGCTGTACCCGGCGGTGGCCATCGTGCGCTCGATCTCATAGGCGATGGCGGCGGGGGGTACATCACGGATGTCCACCGTCATAACGGCTACGCAGCGGCTTTGCCGGGTGGCCAGGCCTTTCGCTACCTGGCTGGGCTGGTAATCGCAGCTGTCCAGCACGGCCTGCACCTTGATGCGGGTGGCTTTGCCCACCTTGCCGCCGTTCATCACCCGGGAGACCGTGGCAATCGAGACCCCGGCTTCCCGGGCTATATCATAAATAGTCAAGAAATACCTCCTGTGGGATGCAACACTTTGTAAGTGCTTTCAACATATTCATCATAGCACACCCCAAAAACCGATGCAATTCTCGCATTTGACAAGATAATAACAGGGTTTTCTAACAAAATGACGAGAATTTACGGCATCTGTTATTTCCTACACAAAATTTCGGCCAGGCTTGTGTCTTTTCTGCACAATTGCCCGCAAGCAATTACAATTTCCTTGAATCGTTAAATTTGGGAACAAGAGAGGGCAAAAAACATTTTGGCGGGATATTTGTCTAAACCGGGCGCTTTTTTCTCTTGTATGGGCTGTGGCGGCGTGATACAATAAACTGGTCTTTGATTTTGCCCTTTTTGTATAAGGAGATGTACGCATTATGGCTACCGCGCAAAGCCGCGTTACCGATATGACCCGGGGCGACCCGGTACGGCTGCTGCTGAACTTTTCGGCACCGCTGTTTTTAAGCAACCTGCTGCAGCAGTTCTATAATCTGGCGGATACCGCTTTGGCCGGGCATATCCTGGGGGACGCTGCCCTGGCGGAAATCGGGGCTACGGCTGCCCTGTATGGGCTGATTATGAACTTTGCTTTCGGCATGAATAACGGTCTGGCGCTGACGGTCAGCCGCCTGTTTGGCGCAGGTGATGAAAAGGGCGTGCGCCGCGCCACGGCCTGGATGCTGGCGCTGGCCGGGGTTACGGCTGCTGTGCTGACGGTGGTTTTCGTTGGTGTGCGCCGTCCGCTGCTGGTGCTGCTGCAGGTGCCGGAAGCGTCGATAGATGGGGCCCTTGCCTACCTGACGCTGATTCTGCTGGGCATCCCGCTGACGATGGCTTATAATATGGAAGCCGCCCTGCTGCGGGCCATTGGCAACAGCCTGACGCCGCTGTACTTTTTGCTGTTCAGCACGGTGCTCAACATCGGGCTGGACATCGCCTTTATGGGCCCGCTGCAGCTGGGCGTGGGCGGCGCGGCGGCCGCCACCGTGGTAGCCCAGGGCATCAGTGCGGTGCTGTGCGGGTGGTACATCATCCGCAACTACCCGGCCCTGCACTTTACCCGCAACGCCTTTGCCAACGGCAAAAAATTTGCCGCCAATATGTTCTGGGCGGGCCTAAGCATGGGCCTGATGAGCGCCATGATGTTCGTGGCCTCGATCTCGGTGTCGCTCGGCGTCATGAACCTGCTGCCCATCCCTCCGCTCGACGGCGGGCGCTTCGTGATCGAGGTGTTCCAGAAGGTGTCGCGGCGCGTGGTGTCCATGCGCGCGCTCA
>OGHJ01003778.1_pt1 | contig 10509 bp, 10 predicted proteins | sample 1571351 | NCBI WGS metagenome assembly OGHJ01 (sample SAMEA2582037, study PRJEB24529) | metagenome | biome: Human gut stool | place: China | collected 2011 | reverse complement strand
GGGCGTCGGTCCATTCCCTTTGTGAGCGCCTGGACGGCTGCTTATTGCTATGAAGGCCTGGCCCGCGATTCTCTTCTGCGGTTTAAGTTTGGGGGCTGTGAGAGCTATGCGGCGGCCTATGGCAGGGCCTTGGCAGCCCGGATTCAGGAGGAACTGGAGGGCGAGTTTGACCTTCTGACCTACGTTCCGGTGAGCGCCCGCCGCCGGTTCCACCGGGGCTATGACCAGGTCCGGCTGTTGGCCGGAGCGGTGGGCCGGGAGTTGGGTCAAAAGCCAGTCCGGACCCTCAGGAAGCGCCGTCACAATTCTGCCCAATCCTCCCTTTCGGGGCGGGAGCAGCGGCGCGCCAATGTGCTGGGGGCCTACCAAGCGGTGGGGCCCGATGCATGGGCGGGCAAGCGGATTTTGATTTTGGACGATATCATCACCACCGGCGCCACCGTTTCCGAGTGCGCCAGAGTGTTGCAGACCGCTGGCGCAGCCAAAGTTCTGTGCGCGGCGGTGGCGGCCCGCAAAGGTGGGCCAAAGGAACTTGACAATATGGGAGATACACCATGAAAATACTTTCCAGAGATTTGGGTGTGGATTTGGGGACGGCCAATATTTTGGTCTATGCCGACGGCAAGGGGGTGGTCCTGCGGGAGCCCTCTGTGGTGGCGGTGGACGTGCGCACCGATGAGGTGCTGGCGGTGGGCGACTTCCTCTTCCAGCAGAAGTGCGAGAAGCGGATGCAGGAGCTGATGGCGGGCGGCACCACGGTCATTCTGGTGTCCCACTCCATCGAGCAGATCGAGCGGATGTGCTCGAAGGTCGCCTGGCTGAGCCATGGCCGCCTGAAGATGAACGGCGACACCGAGACGGTCTGCAACGCCTACAAGGCAACGCAGCGCGGCGAGGCATAAGCGATGAATGTACGACTGAAACGCGCCAGAGAGCTGGCGGGCTATGCCGTCCAGCTGACGAAGGACGAGGGCCTGGGCACCATGCTGGTGCGGGGCGCGGGCTTCGTCCGGCGCCACTGCTTTGGCAAAAAGGCCCGCTATCTGCCCGCCAAAAAGGTGCTGGAAGCCCAGCGCGCCGAACGGACCGGGAAGACGGCAGACACCTGCGGCCTGCCGACCATCTCCATCCTGACGCCGCTGTACAATACGCCGGAACGATACCTGCGGGAATTTCTGGATTCCTTCCTTGGGCAGACGGCCCCCAACGGGGAGCTTTGCCTTGCCGATGCGTCCGATGCGGAACACGCCGGGGTGCAGCGGGTCGTGGAGGAATATCAGACGAAGAATCAACGCATCGTATACAAAAAGATCGAAAACAGGGGCATTGCGGCCAACACGAACGCGGCCGCAGCCCTTGCTTCGGGCGAATATCTTGCGCTGGCCGACCACGACGACATTCTGGCCCCCCATGCGCTGTACACGATGGGCAAGGCAATTTTGCAGCTGCGGGCGCAGGGAAAGCCAGACGGCTTCCTTTACAGCGACGAAGCGCTCTTCTCCAAAACCATCCAGCGGCCCATCGTGGCGCATTTCAAGCCGGATTATGCCCCGGACTACCTGCTCTGCTGCAACTACATCTGCCATCTGGCCGTCTTCCGGAAAACGCTGTGGGAGGCCGTGGGCGGTGAGCGCCCGGCCTGCGACGGCAGCCAGGACCACGACCTCTTCCTCCGGCTCATCGAGCAGGTGGGCGGCGCGGCCCATGTGCCCCAGGTGCTCTATTACTGGCGGGTCCACGCCGGGTCTACGTCCGGCGGCACCGAGGCCAAACCCTACGTGGCCGAAGCCGCGAAAAAGGCGCTGGCCGACCATCTGGCCCGCACCGGCCGGACCGGCACCGTGGAGGATGGTCTTTTCCCCAGCACCTACCGCGTGAAGTGGGACATCGAGGGCGACCCGAAGGTCAGCATCCTCATCCCCAACAAGGACCACACCACCGATCTGGAAAAGTGCCTGCAAAGCATCTGGAAGAAGACGACGTGGGACAACTACGAGGTCATCGTCATCGAGAACAACTCCACCGACCCGGCGACCTTTGCCTACTACGAAGCGGCAAAGCAGCGGTACGACGGCCTGCGGGTCGTCACTTACCCGGAACAGGGCTTCAACTTCTCCGGCATCAACAACTTCGGCCGGAAAGCGGCTGCGGGCGAGTACCTGCTGCTGCTCAACAACGACGTGGAAGTCCTGAACGGAGACTGGCTCACCGAACTGCTGCGGCAGTGCGCCCACAAGGGTGGTGCCGCCATCTGCGGTGCCATGCTCTATTATCCGGACGATACGCTGCAGCATGCGGGCGTCATCACGGGTCTGGGCGGCTATGCGGGCCACAGCCACAAGTATAAGCAGAAGGGCGGCAGCGGCTACCTGTTCCGCACCGCCACCGTGCAGGACTTCTCCGCCGTGACGGGGGCCTGCCTGCTGGTCCGGGCCAGCGTCTACGACGAAGTGGGCGGGCTGGATGAGCAGTTCGCGGTGGCGTTCAACGATGTGGACTTCTGCCTGCGGGTGCGGGATGCGGGCTACCGCATCGCCTGGACGCCCTATGCACAGCTGGTCCACTACGAGAGCAAGAGCCGCGGCGGCGACGAGAAAGACCCGGCCAAGGCGGCGCGGTTCGCGGCGGAACAGCAGCGGCTCTATGCCATCCACGGCAAAGAGGATATCCTGGACGACCCCTACTACAACCCCAACCTGACCCGCGACCGGGAGGATTTCTCAGAGAGCGACGATCTGCGGCGGCTGAAAGAGGGAACGGTGACCGTACGTTTTCGCGGAGGCGACGCATGAACATCAAAGGCCATTTTGAGACCATCACCCGGCACAAGCTGCTGGTGATGAAATACTGCTTTGAATGCGGTCTGTACGAACAGGGCCTGGCCCACGACCTGAGCAAATACAGCCCCACGGAGTTCATCCCCGGCTGTATCTACTATCAGGGCGACCACAGCCCCAATGAGGCCGAGCGGGAGGCCAGAGGCTACTCCTCGGCGTGGCTCCACCACAAGGGCCGCAACAAGCACCATCTGGAATACTGGATCGACTACAGCACCAACAAATCCGGCATGGCGGGCATGAAGATGCCCCTGCGCTATGTCTGCGAGATGGTCTGCGACCGGGTCGCGGCCAGCCGGATCTACCTGGGCGACCAGTACACCGACGCCTCGCCGTGGGAATATTACGACCGCAGCAAGGGCCACTATATGCTCCACCCGGAGACCCGCGCCCTGCTCGAAAAGCTGCTGAAAATGGTGCGCGACCTCGGCCAGGAGCGGACCTTCGCGTACATGAAGTTCCTGCTCGGCTGTCAAACGGATTACTGAAAAAAGACCTCTCCGGCTGTGTTCGGAGAGGTCTTTTTGTCTGTCCAGTTTGTCAGTCCAGTGTGACCGGAGCTTCGGGTTTGTTGGCCGTGCGGGCGCTTGTGCGGCCTTCCGGTTCGATCTCACCCGCCGCAGTCAGGCTGATCTTGGTCAGGGTCGGGCCGACCAGCTCATACACGAGCACCGAGAAGAGCACGACGTTCCGCACCATGTGGCCGTCGGAGAGCTCGGCGGCTTCGGCCGCCATGCCCAGTGCAACGCCGGCCTGGGGCAGCAGGGTGATGCCGAGATACTTCTGGATGTTGTCGCTGCAGCGGGTGGCGCGGCAGCTGAAGTAAGAGCCGGAGATCTTGCCCAGCGAACGGGATGCGATGTACACCACGCCGATGAGGAGCACCAGCGGGTTCGAGAGGATGTTCAGATCCAGCTCGGCACCGCTGAGCACGAAGAACAGGATGTTGACCGGCGAGACCCAGCGGTCCAGACGGTCCATCAGCTCATCGGACGTGGGGCAGATGTTGCAGAAGACGGTGCCGGTCATCATGCAGACCAGCAGCAGCGAGAAGCCGCAGTGCACCGGCCCGATCTGGAAGGTGACCATGGAGAGGCCGACCGTCAGCAGAACGAAAGCCACCGAAAGGCTCATGCGCTTGGAGCGGGAGTGGAAGTAGATCTCCAGTTGGTTGAGCACGAAACCGGCCAGCGCACCCAGACCCAGCGAGAGGACGATCTCCACCAGCGGCTCCACGATGACGCCGAGAGGGTCGATGCGGCCCTGCTCCAGCGCGTTCGCCACGCCGAAAGAGGCAGAGAAGAGGACGAGGCCGACGGCGTCGTCGATGGCGACGACCATCAGCAGCAGGTGGGTCAGCGGGCCGTTGGCCTTGTACTGCTTGACGACCATCAGGGTCGCGGCCGGGGCCGTGGCCGCTGCGATCGCACCCAGCGTGATGGCCGAGGCCATGGAGATGACATCCGGGCGGAGCAGGTGCAGGACGACCAGCGCGAGATCCACCAGTGCAGTGGTGACGACGGCCTGCAGGATGCCCACCGTGATGGCCTGCCGGCCCATGCTTTCCAGCGTGGTCAGACGAAATTCGTTGCCAATGACGAAGGCAATGAAGCCCAGCGCCACCTGGGTGATAAGGCCGTAGCTCTCCACCTGGGCCAGGCTCCCGAAGCCGATGCCCCAGCCGCTCAGGCCGAGACGCCCCAGAAAGAAGGGTCCCAGCAGCAGGCCCGCCACCAGATACGACGTCACGGCGGGCAGGTGGGCGACCTTGGCCAGCCGGGACATCAGAAGCCCTGCGATCAGTGCGAGGGACAGACAGATGAGTAATTGTTCCATGTTCATTGCGGGAGCGCGTTTTACCATTCGGCTCCCCGATCCTCCCTTTGAATGTGCTGCAAGCGGGGCGGATGCCGGGCCGCCGGGCGCTGCGTGTTGAAATGATGCCTAAAAATTATACTCCATTGTAAGTAAAAAAGCAACAACAGTTCATCTGCTTCAAATCTGAAGTTTTCTTAACATGCTGGGATACAAGCAAAAACCGGGCTGCTGAAAACGACAGCAGCCCGGTTTTGGAAACATTTGTGCAAAAAAGCAACAAGAATGGTCTCAATTGAATTTGAAGATCTTCTGTGCGATGCGGTAACCGCCCACCACGATGGCGTCGCCCTTGGGGAAGTTCAGGTTGGTGATGCCGCCGAAACCGTAGCGGATGGCGCGGTAGACATCGGGTTTGGTGTTCTCCTTGAGGTACTTCCACAGGTCGGCCTTCTTGGTTTGCGCCTCGGCGCTGCCATCCAGCAGCAGGAAGATGTCGCTGACGGCCATCATCGTGGAAAGGTAGTGCAGCATATAGGCGCGCAGGCGCTTTTCGTTCCTGAGGGCGTCGAGGTCCTGGCAGTCGATCATGTGTCGGGTCACGCGCAGCTGCTGATCCACCCGCTTGACCATGACGCTCTCGTTCACGCTCTGGTCCGAGCGGCCGATGAAGTAGCGGTAGAGGTCAAGATCCATGTAGTACATGCTCTTGACGTAGGGCAGCGGCTGGTAGACGAAGATGTTGTCCACATAGAAGGTGTGCTTGGGCAGCACCATGCCGCAGTCCCGCAGGACCTGGGTGCGGTAGATGACCGAGTGCATCAGCAGGTTCTGGTCCGGGCGGAAGTGGCCCACGTGCATCCAGCTGAACAGGCGGTTCTCCGGGAAGACGTTGGTGTAGCGCACGGTGTGGCGGGTGTTGTCCTCCACATGCTCGTAGACGTAGTTGCAGATCATCAGGTCGGGGGCGGTGCCGCGGGCCACAAGAGTTTGCAGCTTGTCGCTCACCATCCGATAAACTCTGTCTTTTTATTAATTCCCCGCATACTTTCGCCGGCACCGCGGTGGAATTTACGTGCAACGGAAACCTCCATCATCAGAAGTGGAATTCCGACAACAAACAGCGCAACTAAGTAAATTAACAAATATGTTCCGCCTCCGTGCTTTGCGGCAAGTCCCGGAAAGCGCCACGCATTTCCAAGTCCAACGGCGGAACCAATCGCCGCTAAAATAAATGTTGCCTGTGATGACCACTTTGACCTTTTTTCATGTTTCATAACAATCTCCTTTTCTAATCCTCTACAATATTACTAATCCAGACTCCCTTTTGAATCAGGATATATCCCACAGCAAGTTTGATTAAATCTGCTGCCTGTACAATCGCATATACGCCCAGAATGGAAAGACCTGTGTAGTAGCATAATACCGCCGCAACCGGAAGCGGTACAACCCACGAATACACACTGTCAAACAAAAACGTGATAAATGTTTTTCCCCCGGAACGGACGGTAAAATAAAGGGCATTCAAAACACCCTGCACCGGGAAAAACAATGCCGTGATAATAATAAACCACGTTCCGTAATTTCGCACCTGGCTCGTTGTATCATACAAATTCGGAAAAACTCCCGAAATGGAAACTAAAAGTATTGTAAGTCCCACACAAATCACACCCGCAAATTTCATCAGTGAGTATGCATTTTTCTTTGCCTTGTCGTATTCGCCCGCTCCGAGTGTCTGACCGCTCAAAATACCAACGGCAGAACCGAGGGAAATAAATACAACATTCAAAAGATTACAAATGGCATTAGAAATCTGAAGTCCTGCCACAATCTCCAAACCGCGTGTCGAATAGCACTGTGTCAACGCCGCAATGCTGCCCGCCCACAAAAACTCGTTTAAGAAAATAGGAAGTCCTTTTTTTATCATTTCTCCCATAATTGCCTTCGGCACAAGAAGCGTCCGGTACAATCCATTGATAAATGTAATTTCCTTCTTTTTGCAGTGCGTCCAGATAACCACGACTAACATCTCAACCACACGCGCCATCAAAGTAGCAATTGCTGCTCCCCTCACTCCAAGCTCAGGGAATCCAAATTTTCCATAAATAAGAAAATAGTTAAATACCACATCAATTACCACAGATGCAATGCCTGCTACCATCGGCTTTATACTTTCTCCGGTCTCTCTCAGACTGCTCGCATAAATCTGCGTCACGCCAAACGGAACAAAAGTAAATAACATAATTGCGAGATATTCTTTTGCATAAGACATCGTAAGCGACGCATTCACAACTTGGCTTTCACCGTGAAGATAAAGACCAATCAAATTCTCTCCCGCCAGCAAAAAGAGTAAAAGTCCGGCTATAATACAAATCCCGCAAATCCACATTTTCATGCGGACCGCATTACGGAATCCCTCTTCATTTCCCTGTCCATAATACTGGGCAGCATAGATACCGGGCCCCGATATTCCTCCGAAAATAGCAAGGTTAAAAACAAAAATAAGCTGTCCGACAATCGAGACAGCCGTCATCGCTTCTGTTCCAATGCTACCAACCATCACATTATCAATTAACCCGACCATGTTGGTAATACCATTTTGTATCATCATCGGAATCGCAAGCTTCAATGCCCTTCTATATATCATTTGATTTTTCACTTCTTTTGCACCTCTGATTTCTTCTCGTTTACCAGCCGCATCTGCCGCAGTTTTCACAATGCGTACATTCCACTTTGTGAATTTTCGCTTCCCATTCACATAATTCGATTTCCTTATCTTTTAAATCGAATTCCCTCTGCTGATATTTTGTCTCAATCTGTATCCTATCTTCCGCAAGTAAAGTAATCGTGAGCGGATAAATTGTAACCTCTTCCGGCCGCATACAATTTTGAAAAATCACGGGCGAAAAAACTTCCCATTTACCACTTTTTTCATCGAAAATCCGCAACTGTTTCTCTTTCGTAACCATTTTACCATCATACCACAAATCTTTCAGTGTGGAAAGCATAAATTTACCCTTTTTTCGCACACGCTCATATTCATAAAAAACAGCCTTTTGAGGCACTAAAATTTCACAGCTTTTTTCCACAAATTCTTCCTCCGAAAACATAGGAAAAAAAGTGTCTCCTTCTACCTTTTGCAAAAGTTTCGTTACATATATTTTATCGGTATTCCTAAGCGCTTCTTCATATACCGATGCTCCGCCGCAGATAAAGATATCCCGCCCGGTGTTTTTTTCTTTTTCCCATACTTCTTCTAAACTTTGCACCGTGTGGCAGTTTTCCAGTTCAACCTTTTTCGTTCCGGACAAAAGATACGTCATCCGCCCGGGTAACGGGTGCCCAATCTCATCATACGTGCGGCGTCCCATCACAATAGCATTTCCCATCGTCAGCATTTGAAATTTTTTTCTATCCTCCGGCAAGTCCCACGGTATTTTTCCCTCTCTGCCAATCACCCGGTTCTCACTCATCGCCACAATAATCGCTATCATCGGTTACCCCTTCTCTCTAACTATATCATCATATTCTCTCACACTATCGCATCGCATGACATTTGTCAAGTATCGTGACAAATGTACTTATATTTTCAATATACCTTGACAGACGAGGTATATTATGATTTAATAACACTAACAAAACATGAAGGGAGGATTGTTCATGTCAATTGCATCGGACTTGATTCGAGGACATACCGATACCATCATTCTCGCCCAGCTTTTGCAGGAGGACAGTTACGGATATAAGATTAATAAACGGATTCAGGAACTTACGCAAAATGAGTATGAACTAAAAGAAGCTACTTTATATACCGCATTCCGGCGGCTTGAAGAAGCCGGTTACATCTGTTCTTACTGGGGAAATGAAAATACCGGTGCCAGAAGACGCTATTATACCATTACACCGGAAGGCCGCAATGCCTACCGGAAGTTATGCAGCGAATGGGAGATTGCAAAGGGATTTATTGACGTCTTAATTCATTCGGAACCGTCAAATCCCAAACAAGTATAATGAAATGGCACAATCTATTTTATAAGGAGGATTTTATGGAGAACAAATTACGAGCTTACATGGACCATTTATTTCAGGATGTTCCAAATACAAAAAAAGCAGTTGAAGTAAAAGAAGAAATTTTGCAAAATATCGTGGACAAATACCACGACCTTGTGGCAGAGGGAAAATCAGAGGAAGCCGCTTACAACATTGCCATTGCAAGTATTGGTGATTTGGATGAACTTCTTGCTTCCCTGAAAGATTCGTCCCAGATGCCAAACCAAATGGACTCGGAAAATTATATGGCATGGCGTAAAAAATCAGCCATCCGCATTTCTGTTGCCATCATGCTTTATATTTTGTGTGTTACACCGCCAATTATTACAGACAGTCTGCATCTGCCGGACGCCATTGGTGCTTGTGGTCTTTTTGTTTTTATTGCCATCGCAACCGGAATTATTATTTACAATTCCATGACAAAACCGCGCTACACGAAAATGGACGACACTTTTATGGAAGATTTCAAAGAGTGGCAGAGTAAAAATGACACGAATAAGCAGGCAATGCACGCCATTAAAAGTGCTTTGTGGGTATTCATTACCGCCCTGTACTTTGTGATTAGTTTTACTACTATGGCATGGCACATTTCATGGGTCATCTTCTTAATTGGTGCCGCACTTGAATCCATTATCAAAGCTGTTTTTGAGCTGAAAGCAAATTAGGAGGGACCGATTATGAAAAAGAAAACTGCCATCTGGATAAAGATTATTGTACTTGGCATTTTGACACTCGCCCTCATCGGTATTTTAATTGTGGGGATTCTTGGCAACACCTTCCGCAACTTTCCGGTATTTGGCTCTTTTTCCAGCTATGACAATGCTGATTTGTATCAGGTGGGAAATGCTGATATTTCTGCATCCGAATTATCCAGTCTTTCCATCGACTGGGTAAGCGGCTCCGTAAAAGTTGATGTTTATGACGGAAATGTTATTCAGATTCGAGAAGATGGTGCAAGCGACCTATCGGATCGTGACAAAGCTCATTATTATTACCACGATGGAACTTTAGATGTCCGCTACCGGGAAAGCGGCAGCTTCTTCTCCTTCTTCCACAGCTTAGGGAGGAAGAACTTAGAGATTTTGATTCCACGTTCACTTGCTTCCAATTTATCGGAAATTTCCGGCGATGTAGTAAGTGCCGACACTACAATTAATGGTCTTTCCACAAAGAATTTTTATCTGGATACCGTAAGTGGAAACCTTACTTTTAATGGAAGCGCAGAACGGATTAACAGTGACAGCGTGAGTGGCGACTGCCATATTACCTCATCCGTTACACCTCAAAAAATTGACATGGAAAGCGTCAGTGGTGACATTTCAGTTTCGATTCCAAGTAACTCTGAATTCGAGGCAGAAAACGATTCCGTTTCCGGGGATTTAACTTGTAGTTTTGCCGGAACTAAAAAAGATGATAAGTTTGTCTGCGGCTCAGGTATTAACCGCTATGATTTTGACACCGTCAGCGGGGATGTTGAGATTTTGCCAGTGGGGTGATGTGATATTTTTAGTTTCCAACCAAATACTTGCCGCGCTCAAACTGAACCTTCAGTTCCGAAACAACGCTTTTTCTTGAATTTATCTCATAAGGTTGCATTGTTATTTAATTATCAGGCTTCATCTAGCGAAGTTTGATGACAAAAGCCCCTCTTTCTGTTAATTTGTACCTTTTAGGTTGCTTTTTTCTTATAAATTTACTTGATAAAATTTAAATGCGACACAAAAATGCAACCTTATGAATCAAATCAAGAAAAAAGCGTTGTTTGGAGGTATTCCCCATGATTTCATTTTCAGATATGCATCATATG
>OGHJ01003776.1_pt1 | contig 10513 bp, 10 predicted proteins | sample 1571351 | NCBI WGS metagenome assembly OGHJ01 (sample SAMEA2582037, study PRJEB24529) | metagenome | biome: Human gut stool | place: China | collected 2011 | reverse complement strand
AAGCCGTTCCATCCATAGGGGCGGCACACCTGGGCCGCCCGCCCGCAACAGGATTCTATTCCCGATCCTCCGACCGCCCCACCAGATAGTCGAGAGTGACCTGGTGAAAATTCGCCATTTTTACTAACGTAGAGGCAACTGGTTCCCGCTCTCCAGACTCATAACGACGGTATGAGCGCAAAACGATTCCCATTTTCTCAGAAATAGCTTCTTGTGTCAAATGTTTTTCTTTCCTCAATTTCACTAAATTTTCTGAAAGCGTCGTCATTTTTATGCACAACCTCAAAAATGATGATTGACAGGACCGAACGGGAAACTTATAATAAAAACAATCCCAAATGGTCCGAATCGTTAGGAGTGTTACACATGAATGATCTGTTAAATACCCTCTACGACTACGTCCTGACCCAGTCGGAGTCCTACCTGGCGGTCTATCCCGAGTACCGCGACTTCTGCCGCCGGGCGGCGGAGAAGGAGCGGTCCCTGCGGGCAAACTTGTCTCAGGAGGAGGAACAGCTTTTGGAGGACATGCTGGGGGAACTGTGGCTCCGGCATCAGGCAGAGCAGGAGGCTGCCTTCCGTGCCACCCTGGCGCTGTGCCGGGAGCTGAACCGTGCCGCCTTGGCGTAAGGCCGCCCGCGTGGGCTTATTGTACGCCAAAATCCCCATATTTTATCCCCAAACTATGTAAAGCTATTTTACCGTCCACGCCATGGGAATAAACAGTTTTGAAAACTGCTCGATGGCAAAGGGGGCGGTCATGCCGATTCCCACGGGGCGGGCCCCGTGGGAACCCCTTTTGATTTTAAATGCTCGGGCGAAGTGAATTCGCCCCACGCCAAGGTTTCCGCCTGCGGCGAAAACGCTTGTACGCGCTGCGCGCGTCCTATCTGCGATGGGGCCCCATCGCCGGCCCTACTTCACGGTCCAGGCCATGGGAATGAACAGCTTCGTAAACTGCTCGATGGCGAAGGGATCGGTCATGCCGGCGATGTAGTCGCACACGGCCCGGTCCACGCCCTCCTCCAGGCGGATCTCCTGAAAGTCGGGGGGGAGCTCGTCCGGGTTTTTCTGGTAGTGGTCGAACAGCCGCCGGAGCATCTCCTGAGCCTTGCCCTCCTCGCCCTTGGCCAGTGGGTTGGTGTAGACGCTCTCGAACATGAACTCCCGCAGGGCGGCCATGGCCTCGCCCACCTCCGGGGACTGACAGATGGCGTCCTGGTTCCGGCTGGCCGTGATTACGTCCTCCACCAGGGCGTTGATCCGCTCCCCGTGGGTGAAGCCCAGAATTTTGGAGATGGCCAGGGGGATGTCCATGGGGTAGATGATTCCGCCCCGGAGGGCGTCCTCGATGTCGTGGTTGATGTAGGCGATCTGGTCGGCCAGGCGGACCACCTGGCCCTCCAGGGTGGCGGCCTGCTGTCCCCTGGTGTGGCAGACGATGCCGTTGCGCACCTCCCAGGTGAGGTTCAGTCCCTCGCCCTCCTTTTCCAGCCGGTCCACCACCCGCAAAGACTGCTGGTAGTGGGCGAAGCCCCCGGGCATGATGGAGTTGAGCAGCCGCTCTCCGGCGTGGCCGAAGGGGGTGTGGCCCAGGTCGTGGCCCAGGGCGACGGCCTCGGTCAGGTCCTCGTTTAGGGAGAGGGCCCGGGCGATGGTCCGGGCGATGCGGTTGACCTCCAGGGTGTGGGTCATGCGGGTGCGGTAGTGGTCCCCCTCCGGCTGGAGGAATACCTGGGTCTTGTGCTTCAGCCGCCGGAAGGACTTGCTGTATACGATGCGGTCAATGTCCCGCTGGAAGCAGGTGCGGATGGAACACTCCTCCTCCGGGCGCTGGCGGCCGCGGCTGTCTTTCGCCCGGCAGGCGCGGGGGCCCAGAAGGGACGCCTCCACCTGCTCCCGGTGTTCCCGGGGCGTCATGGGCAAAACCTCCTTTCCCACGGGCAAAAACCCTTCTACTACAATATACGAAAAAACAAGGGAATTTCCTTCTTGGTTCCAAAAAAATTTTTGAAAATTTTTCGTCTCACTGACCCGAGCGGTCCCGCAGCCAGCTGGGCAGATTCCGTGCTTTGGCGCTGGAGACGATGCCCATGGCGGCGTACAGGGTGATGATGGAGGAGCCGCCGTAGCTGAAAAATGGCAGCGTGAGGCCCATCACGGGAAAGACAAACAGGCACATCCCCACATTGGCCGCCACCTGAATGAGCAGCATACCCGCCATCCCCATGGACACATAGGCATGGAATGGGGAGCTGGCGTTCCGGGCCACCCAGATGCACCGGAGGATGATGAGGGAGAGCAGCAGCAGCAGGAGAAGGCAGCCCACCATGCCCAGCTCCTCGCCGCACACGGCGAAGATAAAGTCGGTGTGCCGGGCGGGCAGGGCGCCGGTGGTGGAGTGGGTCATGCTCCCCTGGAGATAGCCTTTTCCAAAGATTTGTCCGGAGCCGATGGCCAAAAGAGAACGGGTCTGCTGAAGGCCCACCCCCAGCGGCTCGAAGCTGTGATCAAAGATCACGCGGATGCGCTTGATGAAGTACACACTGTCCCAGGCCGCGGTATTGGGCAGCACGAAAATCCAGAGCACCGCGAAGCCAATGACAACGGCGCCGATTGCCAGCACGAACCAGCGCAGCTTCACCCCAGCACTCCATGCCATGGTGGCGAAAATAAAGGTATACACCACGCACATGCCCATGTCGCCGCACACGGCGGCGATGAGCCCCAGCATAAAGGCGGCGTAAGCGCCGATTTGAAGGACCGAGAGGACTGAGCCGATGTCCCGGCCCTGACTTTGGATTTTTGTGATCAGAAGGGCGAGCAGGAGAATGAACGGGAGCTTATCGATCTCGTTGGGCTGTATCTCCATGGGAAAACCGGGAATGTCCAGCCAGTTCAGATTGCCTGCGTCGTGGTCGGTGCCCAGTGGGGTGAGCAGCAGGAGGATGAACAGGACGCTGGCCCCAAACACCAGCTTCCAGTTTTTCTCTACGAACAGCTGAAAGTCGATGAAGGTACACAGGATATAGATGACGGCTCCCAGAAAAATGGCCACGCATTGGATGATAACGGCCCGGTTGTTTTCATTGTATCGTGTAGCTGAGAAGATCAGCGCCACGCCATAGGCGCTGGCCAGCAGGCACAGGAGCAGAAGGAGCTTGTCCCCTTTTTTCCAGAACTCCTGAAAGGGGGAGAGCAGGGTGTTCAAAAGTCCACCTCCCGGTCAAATGGAATACGGCCCTATATTTTATCACTTTTTTGTGGAAAGGGAAAGGGTATCTGTGTTATAATCAAAAAGATTCTGAAAACATTTTGTGAACGCGGGGGAGATCCCATGGAGTATATTTCCAACAGCACCCAGGAGACCGAGACCCTGGGGGAGCGCCTGGCCGCCCGGCTGCGGCCGGGGGATGTGATCGCCTACACTGGCGACCTGGGGGCGGGCAAGACCGCCTTTACCCGGGGAATGGCACGGGGCCTTGGGGTTGTCGGCCGGGTGACCAGCCCGACCTTTACCATTGTCAACGAGTACGAGGGGGGACGGCTGCCCCTGTTCCACTTCGACCTGTACCGGATGGACTCCCCGGAAGAGCTCTTTGACATCGGCTGGGAGGACTACCTGGCCCGGGGCGGCGTGTGCGCCGTGGAGTGGAGCGAACACGCCGAGGGCGCCTTTGAGGAGGAGCCCATCTGGGTGGACATCCGGCGGGGGGAGAGCGATGAGCAGAGGGTTATCTCCATCCGCAATGCTCCAGACCTTCTTTAAAAAGGAAGTTTGGAAAGAAATTTTGTGCGGGACGGCGTTTCACAAGGGTTTCGCCCTGCGGGGCGAGGTTCTTCTCTGTGATTCAAGGGGGAGTTTCGCCGCCTGCGGGCGGCGAGTGACTTTCTGGCCGTCCAGAAAGTCACCAAAGAACCGCTGGGGACGCGGCCGACGGGCACTTCGTGCCCATAGGACCGCTTTCCCCAGACCCCGTTTACGGGGGATGCGCACCTGCGAGTCGGCAGAAAATTTCCGGCGCGCAAAATCTGAGTGACTTTCTGCCTCTCCTTCCGGCCCACTGGGGCCTGACTGTTCCAAAATTGCGGCCAGTGCGGTTTCCCTTCCGCGCCTGGCTTTGCCGAGCCAACGCTCCCGGTGCGTATTTGGGAGGGAGCCCCAAGGGGTTCCCCTACCCAGTCCCGGAAGACTTTCTTGAAACCCGTAGGGGAGGAACTGAAGGTAAATCGGCCGAAGGCCGAGAGAAGCCACTCTGGGGTGTGCCCCTCCCGCGTGCTGGTCCCAGAACGGCACGCAAGGATTTGTACTTGGAACGTTGGCTCGTCAAAGTTAGGCGCATATCTTGAATCTCGTTGGTTCTAAATTTTGCATACCCAGGGCCCGGTGGCCCGGCGGGAATTTAGACACCCACTCAAATTTTGCGCGCCGGAAATGACGCACCGATTACCAGGAGGGCGTCCCCCGTAAACGGGGTCCGGGGAAAGCGGCCTATGGGCCTAGGCGGAGCGCAGCGCAGCCGTAGCCCATCGGACGCGTCCCCGGGGGCGTTTTGGTTCCTTTGCCGCCATGGGCAAAGGAACTCGCCGCCCGCAGGCGGCGAAAATCCCCGAAACGGCGCGCCGAGTCGTTGCACCCTACGGAGTAAACAAAACCTGAAAAGACGGCGGGGGCGAGTCCCCACCCTACGGGAGAAGCAAAGACCTCAGGACGGCAGAATCTCCCACGGAAAACAGATAAAGAAGGAAAATAATCATGAAAATTTTAGCCTTAGAATCCTCCGCCACCGCCTGCTCGGCGGCCCTGTGGGGGGAGGATGGGCTCATCGCCCAGAACTTTCAGAACAGCGGCCTCACCCACAGCCGCACCCTGCTGCCCATGGCCCGGGACCTGCTGAAAAACTGCGGGACCTCCCTGGAGGAGGTGGACGTGATCGCGGTGGCGGCGGGGCCGGGGTCCTTCACCGGACTGCGCATCGGGGTGGCCACCGCCAAGGGGTTATCTTGGGGGGCGGACAAGGACTGCGCGGCCTGCTCCACCCTGGAGTCCATGGCCTGGCCCCTGGCCTTTTATGAGGACGCGGTCATCGTGTGCGCCATGGACGCCCGGCGCAAGCAGGTGTATAACGCCCTGTTCCAGACCGGCGGGGAAAAGCTGGAGCGGCTGACCCCCGACCGTGCCATCTCCCTGGAGGAGCTGGGGGAGGAGCTGAAAAAAATCCAAAAACGGAAAATTGTCGTTGGAGACGGGGCCAAGCTGTGTTATAATACCCTTCGAGAGGCCGGGCTCCAGCTGGAGCTGGCCCCCGAGCCCCTGCGCATGCAGAGCGCGTGGGGGGTGGCCCGGGCAGCGGTGGAGCTGGCCCGGGCCGGAGAGCTGGTCAAAGGACAGGACCTGGTCCCGGTGTACCACCGCCTGTCTCAGGCGGAGCGGGAACGGCTGGAACGGGAGCGGCAGGGCCGCTGACCCAAGAAAATGAACCAAAGAAGGGGCTTGATTGCAATGTATGAAAATGACAGCAAAGTACATGTGTTAGACCATCCGCTGCTGCAGCACAAGCTGAGCATCCTCCGGGACGAGCGCACCGGCGTGAAGGAGTTCCGGGAGATCGTCTCCGAGATCGCCACCCTGGAGTGCTATGAGGCCACCCGGGACCTGCCCACGGAAGAGGTGGAGATCAAGACCCCCGTGGCCACCGGGACCTTCCGGGTGCTGGCCGGCAAGAAGCTGGCCATCGTCCCCATCCTGCGGGCCGGCCTGGGCATGGTGGAGGGTATCCTCACCCTGATCCCCTCGGCCAAGGTGGGCCACATCGGCCTGTACCGGGACCCGGAGACCCTGGCTCCCGTGGAGTACTACTGCAAGATGCCCAACGACATCGCCGAGCGGGACGTGATCGTCCTGGACCCCATGCTGGCCACCGGCGGCTCCGCCGTGGCGGCCATCCACTTTATGAAGAACTACGGCTGCAAGCACATCAAGCTCATGAACATCCTGGCCGCCCCCGAGGGCATCAAAGCCGTGCGGGAGGCCCACCCCGACGTGGACATCTACGTGGCCGGCGTGGACGAGAAGCTCAACGACCACGGCTACATCGTCCCCGGTCTGGGGGACGCCGGCGACCGGATCTTCGGCACCAAGTAAATTGCTTTGGACAACTACCAGCGGGGCGGACTTCTGCTCCGCTGGTAGTTTCTGCGTCTGGGAGCTGGACGCCCGCGCTCCTTCCAAAAGCAGGCGGTCCAAAATGCGCCTGTTGTCTTGAGTATTTCAAAGGAATGTGATAAAATACATGGTCAGCGTGTAGACTGTGAGAAGAAGGAATTCCAAATTTCCCAAGAACCAAATCAGGTATAAGGTGGTTGATACCATGAAAATTGTCGTACTGGCCGGCGGCCTGAGCCCGGAGCGCAACGTCTCCCTGTCCTCCGGCGCCATGGTGTGCGAGGCCCTGCGGTCCAAGGGGCACCGGACGGCCCTGGTGGACCTGTTTTTCGGCATGGAGGGGCGCGACCCCGCCGTGGACCCCTATGAGGCCCCCGTCCCCCAGGAGTTTAAAAAGGTGAGCCCCCAGGCCCCCGACCTGAACGAGGTGCGCCGGAGCCGGAAGGACCAGAGCCCCTCCGCCATCGGCCCCGGGGTGCTGGAGCTGTGCGCCGGAGCCGACGTGGTGTTCCTGGCCCTCCACGGCTCCTGCGGGGAGGACGGCCGTATCCAGGCCGCCCTGGACCTGCTGGGCGTGCCCTACACCGGGGCGGGCTGCCTGGCCTCCGCCATCGCCATGGATAAGGACATGACCAAGCGCCTGGTGTCCGGTCTGGTGACCACCCCCCGGTGGGAGACGGTCACCGTCACGGCGGACAACCTGGAGGAGCTGGTGGAGCAGACCCCTCTGCCCGCGGTGGTCAAGCCCATCGCCAGCGGCTCCTCCATCGGAGTGACCATCGCCCACGACCGGGCGGCCCTGCGCCGCGGCCTGGAGGAGAGCATGGCCCTGGGCGGCCGCACCGTCCTGGAGCAGTACATCAAGGGGCGGGAGATCCAGGTGGCTGTGCTGGACGGCAAGGCCCTGCCCTCCATTGAGATCATTCCCCAGGCGGACTTTTACGACTATGAGAACAAGTACCAGCCCGGCGCCGCCAAAGAGGTGTGCCCCTCGGAGATCCCCCCGGAGTGGGAGGAGAAGGTGGGCCAGGCGGCTCAGACCGTCTTCCAGGCCATCGGGCTGTCGGTGTACGCCCGGGCGGACTTCATCGTCACCCAGGACGGCACCCCCTACTTTTTGGAGATCAACACCCTGCCCGGCATGACCCCCACCAGCCTGGTGCCCCAGGAGGCGGCGGCGGTGGGCATCGACTACGCCGCGCTGTGCGAGACCATCGTGGAGGTCTCCCTCCGGGTGCGGAAGGAAGGAGCGTAACGGCCCATGGAAGCCATTACTCTGCGGGAGCTGCTGGAGGCGGTGGGGGGGACCCTCATCGGCCCGGCGGCCGGTCTGGAGCAGACGGTCTCCCATGTGGACACCGACAGCCGGAACATCCACCCCGGCTCCCTGTTCATCCCCCTGGTGGGGGAGCGCTTTGACGGCCACGCCTACATCAACTCCGCCCTGGAGGGGGGAGCGGCGGGCTGCCTCACCCAGCGGGAGCGGGAGAGCTATCGGGAGGACCGCTTTTATATTAAGGTAAAGGACACCCAGCGGGCCCTGCGGGATCTGGCTGCCTGGTACAAGGACCGCTTCCCCATCCCCTTCGTTGGGGTGACGGGCAGCGTGGGCAAGACCACCGCCAAGGATATGATCGCCGCCGTACTGGGGGTGAAGTACAAGGTCCTGAAGACCGAGGGCAACTTCAACAACAACATCGGCCTGCCCCTGACCCTGCTCCGCCTGGACCGCACCTACCAGATGGGGGTGCTGGAGATGGGAATGGACAAGTTCGGGGAGATCGACTACCTGGGGGACATCGTCCGGCCCGAAGTGGGGGTCATCACCAACATCGGCGACGCCCACATTGAGAAGCTGGGCAGCCGGGAGAACATTTTTAAGGCCAAGTGCGAGCTGCTGCCCCACATCCGGAAGGAGAACGGCCTGCTCATCCTCAACGCCGACGACGGGCTGCTGGTCACCCTCCGGGGGAACACCCCGGTAAAGACCGTCTTCTGCGGCAGGAGCGAGGGGGCGGAGTACCGGGCTCAGGTCACCGGCGGGGATGGGGTGAGTCACATCCACTGCCACCTCACCACCCCGGCCATGGACCGGGAGGTGAAGATCCCCGCCCTGGGGGAGCACATGATCTACCCCACCCTCATCGCCGCGGCGGTGGGGGAGCACTTCGGCCTCACCGCCTGCGAGATCGAGAAGGGGATCTCCCGCTTTGTCCCCACCCGCATGCGCATGAACCTGGTGCAGCGGGGGGAGAACATCACCATTCTGGACGACACCTACAACGCCAACCCCCAGTCCATGCGGGCGGCCATCCGGGTGCTCTCCGCCAGCCACAGCAGCTATAAGGCCGCCGTGCTGGGGGATATGTTCGAGCTGGGGCCCTACTCGCCCGCCCTCCACACCGAGGTGGGGGAGTGCCTGGGCAAGCAGAACATCCACTGCCTGGTGGCGGTGGGGGACGAGGCCAGGCACATCGCCCAGGGGGCCAAGACAAGCGGCGTGCCCCAGGTCTATTACTGCAAAGACAAGGAGGAGGCCAAAAAAATCCTTCCGGAGATCGTCCGGCCGGACAGCACCATCCTGGTGAAAGCCTCCCGGGGCATGAAGATGGAGGAGCTGGTGGCCCGGCTGGTGGAGCTGACCACTGAGGGGTAACAGGGCCCTTTACAAAGGAGGAGACCGGGCATGAGAGCATGGACCTGGAAAACGGCGGTCAAGCTGACCGCCCTGATCTGCGGCATCCTGCTGCTGGGCTATCTCTTCCTCACCCCCATGGGGGCGCTGCGGCTGGCGATGCTGCGGGCGGGACACCCGATTATTGCGGCCACCATGCAGGTGCGGGAGGCCGTGCCGGAGGACGCTTTTTTGAAGTGGTTTGACAATCCGCCCAACACGACGATTTATCACTTTGAGGACCCGGTCCCATTGGGCTATGTGACGCTGGAGCCCATGGAGAATTGGATTGTGACAGAGGTTGGTCCCTTCTGCTGGGCGGACTACTATGGATATTGCTGAAAAATAACGCGACGAGGACACTATGATCGACATTTCAGTTTCCAACCTGGTGAAGGAGTTTGAGGTTGGACATAAAATTTTAGACGGACTTACCTTCCAGGTGGACACTGGGGAGCGGGTGGGTCTGCTGGGCCCCAACGGCTGCGGCAAGACCACCCTGCTCCGGATCCTCACGGGGGTCATGGACTATGACGAGGGGGATGTGGTCATTGCGCCGGGCAAGCGCATGGGCCTCATCTCCCAGATCCCCGTCTACCCGGCGGGGTACACCGTGGAGGACGTGCTGGCCACCGCCTTTGAGCCCCTGCGGGAGATGGAGCGGGAGATGGCCGCCCTGGCGGAGCAGATGGGGGAGGGGACCGACCCCGCCCTCCTGGCCCGGTACGACAAGCTCACCGCCGCCTTTGAGGCCGCCGGGGGCTATGAGACGGACACCAAGACCAATAAGGTGTGCAACGGCCTGACCATCCCCCAGAGCATGCGGGAGCAGCTATTTGATAAGCTCTCCGGTGGGGAGAAGACCCGGGTGAACCTGGCCCGGCTCATTCTGGAGGACACGGACATCCTCCTGCTGGACGAGCCCACCAACCACCTGGACCTGCGGGCCACCGAGTGGCTGGAGGAGTACCTGGACAAGTTCAAGGGGACGGTGCTCACCGTCTCCCACGACCGGTACTTCCTGGACAAGGTGGTAAACCGCATCGTGGAGATCCAGGCCGGGAAGGCGGAGTTCTACTCCGGCAATTACAGCTTCTACGTGGTGGAGAAGGAGCGCCGGTACGAGGAGAAGCTCCGCCAGTACGAGAAGGAGCAGGCCAAGATCGAGCAGCTGGAAAAGGCCGCCGAGCAGATGCGGGTCTGGGCCTACTCCGGCATGGACAAGACCTTCAAGCGGGTCAAGTCCATGGAGAAGCGCATCGAGCGCATGCGCACCACCGACCGCCCCACCAGGGAGCGGAAGATGGAGGTCCGCTTCGGGGAGCGGGAGTTCCGGGGGGACGAGGTGCTCACCATCAAGGGGCTGACCAAGTCCTTCGGGGAGCGCACTCTGTTCTCCAACCTGAGTTTGGAGGTGGCGGGGGGCGAGCGCATCGCCCTGCTGGGGGACAACGGCAGCGGCAAGACCACGCTCCTGAAGATTCTCCTGGGGGAGGAGGAGCCGGACGCCGGAAAGGTCCGCATGGGGCCGACTGTAAAGGTGGGTTACCTGCCCCAGCACGTCCACTTTGACCACCCGGAGCGGAACCTGGTGGACACCCTCATTTACGAGCAGGACTGCACCGCCCAGACCGCCCGGAACCGGCTGGCGGCCTTCAAGTTCCGGGGGGAGG
>OGHJ01003774.1_pt1 | contig 10522 bp, 10 predicted proteins | sample 1571351 | NCBI WGS metagenome assembly OGHJ01 (sample SAMEA2582037, study PRJEB24529) | metagenome | biome: Human gut stool | place: China | collected 2011 | reverse complement strand
TTTTTTTACCACAGCCGCAGCTGGCCGCCCGTCTCCCGCCGCTCCAGCTCCGGCGGCGTTTCGTGCAGCAGGCGGCGCGCGGTTTGTTCATCCTCCAGCCAGGGGCGCACCTCCTGCGCGCGCAGCACCAGCGGCATACGGTGGTGCACCGGGGCCACGCTGGCATTGGCCTGCGTCGTCAGGATGCAGTACCGCGCCTCTCCCCCGAACACGCCGTACAGCGCCGCCATATACAGCTCCGTCCGGGCGGGCATACGGAAAAGATATCTGCGTTTATCCGCGTCCCATTCATAAAAGCCGGTGGCCGGCACTACACACCGCCGGGCGGCCACGCCGTCACGAAACATGGGCCGTTCCTCGGCCGTCTCGGCCCGGGCGTTGATGACATTCCTTCCCCCCTGCATACCGGGAAAGCCCCAACCCATCACCGCGGGAACGACCTTCCCCTCCCGCAAAACAAGCACCGGCGCGCCGTCCGAGGGGAACACCTCATTCCGCGGCGCCTGCGCACCCGCCTTCCGCACCGCCTCCCGGATGCGTGCCAGCATCCGGCTCTCCTCCCAGGAAAACTGATACCGTCCGCACATGGTATTCGCCCCTTTCTTTCGCAGCTCGCTTCGGCCGCCGCCCGCTGAAACATCAATACCAGTATGCCCTGTGGTGCGGGCAAAACGCAGCGCCGCGGCAAAAAACCGGTCGGGGCGCCCCGCCGCCCGGCCCGCTCCGCTCATTCCTCCAACGCTTCTCCGGCGGCGCCCGCTTCCGGCAGCGTGGTGACGCTGCGCAGCTTTCGCTGGATCTGACGTGTGCGCACGCCCACCAGGCTCTCCAGCGCGTTGCCCGCCTGATTGATGCGCGTCTGCGCCTGTTCCAGCGCCGTGCCGAACGTTTCAAACTCGGATTTCACACTGCTCAGAACATCCCACACTTCACTGGACCGCTTTTGGATGGCCAGCGTCTTGAAACCCATCTGCAGGCTGTTCAGCAGCGCAGCCATGGTCGTCGGCCCGGCGATGACGACCTTGAACTCCGCCTGCAGGCGCTCCACCATGCCCCGCCGCACCACCTCGGCGTAAAGGCCCTCGATGGGCAGGAACATAATGCCGAAATCCGTCGTTTCAGGCACATGGATGTACTTGGTATGGATGTCCTTCGCAAACTGGCGGATGCGCTGCTCCAGAACCTTGGCAGCCGCCTCCACCTGCGCCGCATCGGCGGTGTCGTAGGCGTCCAGCAGGCCGTTGTATGCGTCGATGGGAAATTTTGCGTCGATGGGCAGATACACACAGGAGGTGCCGTCGCCCGGCAGCCTCACGGCGTATTCCACGCGCTCGCTGCTGCCCTTCACGGTAGCCACGTTCTCTGCGTACTGCTCCGGCGCAAGGATCTCTTCCAGAATCGCGCCCAGCTGGATCTCGCCCAGAATGCCACGGGTCTTGACGCCGGAAAGTACCTGCTTCAGTCCGCCCACATCCGCGGCAAGGCTCTGCATCTCGCCCAAGCCCTTATACACCTGCTCCAGCTGGTCGTTGACCGCCTTAAAGCTTTCAGTCACCCGCTTTTGCAGCGCGTCCTGCAATTGCTCGTCCACGGTGTGGCGGATCTCGTCCAGCTTCTGGGCGTTCTGTGCCTGCATGGCGGCAAGACCGTCTGCCAGCGCTTTGCGCATTTCCTCCAGCTTGCGGGCGTTGGAGGCTTCCAGCCCCTGCAAACGCTGCTCCATGGTCTGCTGCTGGGTGTTCTGCCCTGCCGTCAGGGTACTGCTCATGCCCTGCACTGCGGTTTGCAGGGTATCGCTGATGTGTGCCATCGCGGTCAGATTCTGCTGTGCCTGCCGCGCCTGCTTTTCTTCCAGCACCCGCGCCTGTGCTTCCAGCTGCTGGCACAGCCACTCCTTCAAGGCTTCATCATCCTGCCGGACGGCGGGCTTGCCGATGCGGTACAGCAAAAGCGCCTGCAGCAGACAGATTGCCACCAGCAGAAGCGTATACAGTCCTGCCAAAAATTCCATTGACATTCTCCTTTAACTCAAAAATCCGGGTCTTGCGGTAATGGCAGACCCGGATGTGCTTATACTTCCTGATGCTTTACGATCTCCTGCGTGGTCTCCACCTGCTGGCCGTACAGACCCACACCGTCTACCTCTATCTCGCCTACCTGATTATCGCAGGGGTCGGCGCGGAAGGAACACATGGGCGGGTCGAAGGGGGCGCAGATGTCACTGTTGGCCACCATGCGGTCGGTGTCCAGATTGCCGAAGTAGTGCAGACGCATCTTCTCATTGCCCGCACGCGCCATAGACGCACCGGCAGAGCAATCGGCGTACATCCAGCCCTTGGGGGCAATATAGAACATTGCCCAGTCGTGGCAGCCGGCTGTCTCCGGCCGTGCCACCATGCCGCTCTGCCACTTGGCCGGGATGCCTGCAATGCGGCAAAGGGTGATAAATGTAGCAGCCATCACGCCGCAATCGCCACGGCGGCTGCGGGCGCAGTTATCGGTGATGTTCTCGTGCACAAAATACATGGGCTGGAAGTGGTAGTGCACGTTCAGGGTGACAAAATCATAAATGCGCTTTGCCTTCTGCACCGGGTCGATGATGCCCTCGGTCAGCTGCGCAGCCAGTGCCTTCATATAGGGGGTAAAGGCGATGTGGGGCAGCTGCTCGGCGGTGTCGAAATCTGGCTGCACCGGGTCGGCGTGCAGCTCCAGCGGGGCGGCGTAGTGCGCGGTGCTGCGGTAGCTGTACTGTGCCCCAAAGCGGCAGTTCTCGGCAAGGTCTGCCTCCCAGTATGCGGTGCGCTGAGGTGCAGTTTCCGGGGCGATATAAGTGGGCTGCGCAGTAAAGCTGTCCAGCGTGATATTACTCTGCGCCGGGCAGGCAGCGGGCAGCGGCAGCCACACCTTGACGTGCACGGTGTCTCTGCCTTCGGCCTTTGCGGCGGCAAGGGCACAGGCAAAGGTCTCATCGGTCATGCCGATGCTGGTGCGCAGGGTGATGTCTGCACTGACTGCACCGGTGCGCACCATCTGGTCGTGCTGGGGTTCAAAACGATCCCAGCTGCGCTCCGGGACGGGTGCGTTCAGCTGACGGGCGGCAAGGTCGGGATGGGTGGCCACCAGCGTTTCGGCAGCGCGGTAGATGTAGCGCTTCTGCCCTTCCACAAAGCGCCAGTCCATCTGTCCGGCAGCGTCCAGCGCGGCAAATTCCTCGGTGGTAAAGTCCCGCAGGGTGGCCTGCAGCCGGTTCAGCAGCTGCTCGGCAGTCAGGGTGTAGTCCTGCGGCAGACGGCGCAGAATTTCCCGGTGCGCCAGCAGACCCTGCCGCCATGCATCCACGCCGTGTGGGGTGGGGTTTACCGGCAGCGCACCCTGCGGGTGCAGGGGCTGGTTCTGGCTGGCAGTCCAGTCCTCGGCCAAGCAGGCATCGATGCGCGCAATGGCAGCGTTGTAGTAGCCCGCCTCCTTCAGGCGGCGGATATCGTCCGGCAGTTCCATATTCAGGTATGCAAAACAAGTATTCTGATCCATCATGTTCTACTCCTTTTTTATTTATGGTCAGGCAGCGGTCTGCTGCTCCCAAAAAGCCACGGCATCTGTCAGCCAGCCCTCGGCATCGGTGGTATAGCCCACCCCGATACTATGCGGCGCAGACTCAAACACCTTCATAACATAAGGCACCTTGTGGGCTTCCAGCGCCGCTTGCAGCGCCGGGCCCTGCACCTGATTGATCATCCAAGGCAGCACCTTGTCGTCCTTCCCGTACCAGAAAAATACCGGCGGATAATCATCCGTGACAAGATCTGCCACACTGGAGCAGTAATAGTGCCACCCATAGTTGCCGGTATCCATAAGCGCCTGATACGCGATCTTTACCTCTGAAAAGTTCACTACCGGATAAGCCAACAGCAGTGCACCGGGTTTTGCAGCACCGTAATAGCCGTAGCCGCGCTCCTTATTTGCGAACACGCCCACAAGCTGGCCGCCAGAGGAGTAGCCCACCAGCGCATAGCCCTGTGTATGGATGGAAAGCTCCTCGTCAAGGCTTGTCACCAGCTGCACCGCCCTTGCCAGATCCTCCAGCGGGGCGTTATTGCCCAGATCCAAAAAGGTGCGGTAGCGCAACACGAACACGGCATAGCCCCGGTTATGCAGCTCGTAGGCCGTGGAGCCGCCCTCACCCATCTCCGAGGTTGCGGTCAAGGCGTTGCCGGGCACTACGATAGCGGTTTTGGCGTTGGGGGTCTCGGCCGGATAATAAAACAGCTGCACACAGCCCAGACTGGAATTCTGTTCGATCTCCTCCGGGGTGTAGACCTGATAGGTGACCTTGACGCCCTTATTATAGTTATCAATGATAAGGTTCAGCGCAGCAATGCCGGATTCCCGGTCGGTGTCGCCAAAATAATCGTGCAAGGTCTTGTTTTTCCAGCGTTCCACCATCAGCGGCGTCATCTCACGGCAATATGTATAATAGCCGCTTCCCTGGATCGCCGGGTTTGCGCGCAGCTGAGCCATTGTAGTTTCTGCCGTGACATGAGGTGCACTCTCTGCGCCAAAGGCAGGCAGCGCCGCGCAAAGCATAAGCCAAACCATACACAGCAGTACCCGGACAGTTTTTCTCATACATCCTCCATGAGAGACGGCGCATCCCCCGCCGCATTCCTGTTCCCTTATTGTATCACAAACAGGTGAGATGTCAAAACAATTTCTGTGCAGTCCGCTTCTTGTACCGCGCGGCAAATTCTGCTATACTGAAATTTATCCGGGAGTGGAAAGAGAATGCGGGCAATTTTTTGGCCCGCCGAGGATGAAAGTATGGATAAGATCATCATCCGGCCTATGACGCCGGAGGACTGGAGCACGGTCTCCAGAATCTATGTTGAGGGCATTGCCACAGAATACGCAACCTTCCAGACCGAATGCCCACCCTACACCGCGTGGGACGCTTCCCACACAAAGGAGTGCCGTCTGGTCATTCTTTCCGGCGGAGTGCTGGCGGGGTGGTGCGCCCTGCACCGGGTAGACCCCCGCTGGTGCTACCGGGGCGTGGCTGAGGTAAGCATTTATGTAGGCGAGCAGTTCCGCGGGCACGGGCTGGGCTTCCAGCTGTTGAGCGCCCTGTGCGCCGCTGCCGAAAAAGCCGGGTACTGGACGCTGCAATCCACCGTTTTGCAGGACAACGCCGCCAGCCGTGCGCTGCACGCCAAGTGCGGCTTCCGGCTGGTGGGACGCCGGGAACGCATTGCGCGGGACTGCCACGGCCGCTGGCTGGACACCTATCTGATGGAGCGCCGCGCCGCCGCAGACGAGCCGGAGGGGTTCAAAAAGCTGTGACCAGCCGCTTGGCGCAGAATTATTTTTATTTGCAGACAGGGAAAATCTGCGGATTTTCCCCGTCTGCCTTTTCACGGCGTATATAGTATAAAGCAGAAGGAGCCGCTGCACTTTTTGGGTGCAGCGGCTCCTGTTATTTGCAATAATTCAATTTTACCACTCGTCGTATTCGCCGTCGGCGTTTTTGGCGGCAGCCACACGGCTGTGCTTGAACATACTTTCCACCACAGCACAGTACTTATCGGCAAGGCAGACGATAATGGCCTCGCGGCAGCTGGGCACATGACGGAAGGTCAGCGGCCACATATGGCTGGAAATGATGCTCTGTTCCTTTTTGGTGATATGGAACACCTGTTCCGCATTGACGCAGGCACGACCCGGGTGGGAGAAGCCGTGCATCTCGAACAGGCGGCGGATGCCGTGGAAGGTGCCTTTTTTGTGCCAGTCATACAGGTAAAAATCGTGCAGGAAAGCTCCGACAGCCAGCGAGGTCTCGTCTGCACCCAGATGCAGGCGGTGGTTCAGCCAGCAGCTGACCAGCACCACGTTCTTGCAGTGCTGATAGGTGGTAACGTCCCCGTGCTGGATGAACTCCCGCATCTGCTGCACCTTGGGGTTCTGATCGTATTTTTCCAAAATGGCATAAAGCTGTTCGCGTTCCGTAACAGAAAGCTGCATGAGCAAAATTTCCTTTCAACTCAAAATGTCAGGAGCGGAGCTGCACCGGGTTGGAATTGCCGAAGTTTTCGGCCTTAGAGGGGTTTGCCCGCTTGAGGGTCAGATCCACCAGATACTGCTTGCCATCGCCCAGTTCTTCCAGCTGAGCAAGCTTTGCATTGGCAGCGGCTTCGTCCGGGTACCACTGGATCAGGAAGAAGTTTTCCGCTTCTACCCCGTAGTACAGCCAGAAGCCATCTGCCCGCAGCAGATCGTCCAGATGATCCACCTCTTCGCCGTCCGGCAGGCCAAGACCTTCCTCTGCGTAGAGGTTTTCCGGCTCCACCTGCAGCATCTCAATGACCTGAATGGAGCTTTGCAGATACTCGTCCTGCGAGGTGCTCTTATCCGAGCGCTCCCAGCCGGTGAGAAATGCCTGCATGAGCAGATCGCGCACCTTGATGCGCGGCAGTGTGGGATCCATAACCATTTTTGTTTCCTTCTTTCGTGGTTTTATCCCCGTTGGACAGTATACGGCATACGCCTGTGCAAGTCAACGGTTTATTTGTGAATTTTTTGTAGGTACGGTCAAAATTTGCAAACGCTTTCCCTGTTTCAGTCGGTTATCTCAGGCATGGAAGGAAAAGGTATCGTTCAGCCATTCCACCGCAAGCTGCACCCAGCGGTTGCGGTGGGCGCTGTCGGCGTCCACCTCCGGGGTGGAGATGCTGGTGCCATGGCGTCCCTTTTCAAACAGGTGTGCTTCGCACGGTACGCCCGCCTTGTGCAGGGCACTGAGCAGCAGCAGAGTGTTTTCCACCGGGACGGTCTCGTCCTCCATGGTATGCCAGACGAACACCGGCGGTGTGGCGGGAGTGATCTTATCCTCCAGCGTAAAGCGCTGGTGGGCGGCAAGTTCCTGCGTACCGGTCAGCTGCACAAAGCTGCCCCGGTGGGCGTATTCCCCGGCGGTGACCACCGGGTATGCCAGCAGCAGGGCGTTGGGGCGCGGCTGGTCTGCCATGCCGGGGATCTCCCACACCGCACCAGACAGCGCTAGATGCCCGCCCGCCGAAAAGCCGCACAAAGCAATCTGATCCGGCAAAATATTCCACTGTTCTGCGTGCTGCCGCACAAGGCCGATGGCCTGTGCCAGCTGCCGCATGGGCAGCGCATCCCGGGCGCTCTCCCCTACTGCGTAGTGCAGTACCGCCGTGTGGTAGCCAGCTGCCGCAAATTGCAGCGCTACGGGGTCGCTCTCTCGGGGGCTGACGTGGGTATAGCCGCCGCCGGGCACCACCAGCACCAGCGGGCGCTGCCGGAAATGCGGCATGGCCTCCACGCTCTCCCGCAGGTAGAGCGTCAGCGTACCGCCGCCGGTCAATTCCAGTTGTTCAAGCTGCATTCAGGCATCCTCCCTGTAAAATCCGTGCCGTCCCTCCGGGTGCGCCGCAATAAATTCTGCACACAGGTCGGCGCAGATGCGGCACAGCTCCGGGCAGGGGCGCTTTTTATAATAGTCTGCGGTGCGGTCCTCTGCCGCCGTGCCCCCGGTAGGAGCAGCACCCGCCTTTGCCAGCAGCTCCCGGCAGATGATGCTGCCGCCGCCGTTGCGGCTGCGGTACTGCTCTGCCGCCTGCTGCACCAGCGCGTACATCCGGGATTTATCCTTGGGGTCGGCTGGGTCGGCATAGACCATGCTCAGCACGGTCACCACGCCGCAGAACGCCCCGCACACCTCCCGCATCCGGCCAATACCTGCGCCAAACCCTGCGGAAAGGCGCAGCGCTGTTTCCTCGGTCAGGCCAAGCTGGGGTGCAAACGCCGCCACCACGCTCTGACTGCAATTATAGCCCTGCAAAAACCATGCGTAGGCGGCATCGCCCTGTTTTGACATTTTCTCACATCCTTCCGGCATACTCGCTCCATTATAGCACAGTCTGCGCAAAAGTGGGAAAGCTTTTCCGAAAAAATTTCGTCCTTCATATAAGAAACGATCCGGGCGCGCCGTTTCGTGCACGGGAGAACAAATTTTAACTTTTTATGAAAAGCCTTGATTTTCCCTGCAAGTCGTTGTATATTAGCACTCAGAAGTTATGAGTGCTAAGCAATCCGGCGTTTTGCCGGACACGGCGCACCAAATATGTGATAAAAGAGGTTTTGTATTATGGCCAAGAAAGAATTTCAGGCAGAGAGCAAAAAGCTGATGGACATGATGATCAACTCCATCTATACCAATAAGGAAATTTTCCTGCGGGAGCTGATTTCCAACGCTTCGGACGCCATTGATAAGCTGTACTATAAGAGCCTGACCGATACCTCCGTGGGCATGAACAAGGGCGATTTCCGCATTCTCATCACCCGCGATAAGGAAAACCGCATCCTGACCGTGGAGGATAACGGCATTGGTATGACCAAGGAAGAGCTGGAGCAGAATCTGGGTACCATCGCACACTCCGGTTCTCTGGATTTCAAGAAGGACAACAAGGATGAGAACATTGATATCATCGGTCAGTTCGGTGTGGGCTTCTACTCGGCGTTCATCGTTGCGGACAAAGTCACCGTGCGTACCCGCGCAGCAGGCGACAGTGCGGATCACGGCGTCTTCTGGGAATCTAAAGGCGAAGGCGAATACACCGTTGATGACATCACCAAAGCGGACCGCGGTACCGAAATCACCCTTCACCTGCGTGAAGGCGAAGACGATTTCCTGAATGACTGGCGCGTGCGCTCCATCATCAGCAAATACTCCGACCATATTGCCCTGCCGGTTGAGATTGAAAAACAGGAAGAGAAAGACGGTGAAACCGTGGTGTCCTGGGAGAAAATCAACAAGGCGCAGGCGCTGTGGACGCGCAATAAGTCTGAAATTAAAGACGACGAATACAACGAATTCTACAAACACATCGCCCACGACTTTACCGATCCGCTCACCTGGAGCCACAACCGTGTGGAAGGTAAGCAGGAGTACACCAGTCTGCTGTATATCCCGTCTCAGGCGCCGTGGGATATGTGGAACCGCGATCACAAGCACGGTCTGAAGCTGTACGTCCAGCGCGTGTTTATCATGGATGACGCCGAGCAGTTCATGCCGAACTACCTGCGCTTTGTGCGTGGTCTCATTGACTCCAACGATCTGCCGCTGAACGTCTCCCGTGAAATTCTGCAGGACAGCACCGTCACCCGCAACCTGCGTAATGCACTGACCAAACGTGCGCTGCAGATGCTGGAAAAACTGGCGAAAGACGATGCAGAAAAATACCAGACCTTCTGGAAACAGTTCGGTCTGGTGCTGAAAGAGGGCCCTGCGGAAGATACATCCAACGTAGAAGCCATTGCTAAACTGCTGCGTTTCGCTTCCACTCACACCGACTCCTCTGCGCAGACCGTGTCGCTGGAAGAGTACGTCTCCCGCATGAAAGAAGGGCAGGAGAAGATCTACTACATCACCGCCGACAGCTACGCCGCGGCGAAGAGCAGCCCACACCTCGAGCTGCTGCGTAAGAAAGGCATCGAAGTGCTGCTGCTTTCTGACCGTATCGACGAGTGGATGATGAACTACCTGACCGAGTTCGACGGTAAGGCGTTCCAGTCCGTCGCCAAAGCCGATGAGTCGATCGATAAACTGGCCGATGAAGTGGACGAAAGCGCGAAAGAAGCGGAGAAGGCGCTGGAGCCTTTCGTTGAGCGCGTGAAAACGCTGCTGGGCGATCGCGTGAAAGAGGTGCGTTTCACTCACCGTCTGACTGATACCCCGGCCATTGTCACCACGGATGCGGATGAAATGAGCACCCAGATGGCGAAACTGTTCGCCGCGGCGGGCCAGGCGATGCCAGAAGTGAAGTATATCTTCGAGCTGAACCCGGATCATCCGCTGGTGAAACGCGCGGCGGATACGCAGGACGAAGCACGCTTCGCCGAGTGGGTTGAGCTTCTGCTGGATCAGTCTCTGCTGGCCGAGCGCGGCACGCTGGAAGATCCTAACCTGTTCATTAAACGTGTGAATGCGCTGCTGCTGGCGTAATTGACCCGCCTCACCCTGGTCTTCTCCCTCTCCTGTGGGAGAGGACCGGGGGAGGGCACCAGACCGCTCCTTCCCGTTAATCTCCCTTCATTAACCGTTTCAGCCCGCCTGCCTTCCTTGAGCCATATCCGTTCTGGTGGTATTGTTTAGCGCTTTTGAAAAATTGAATCGACTTTTGAGGGGATTTTCGCAATGCGTATTATTCTGCTTGGCGCTCCGGGCGCGGGTAAAGGAACTCAGGCTCAGTTCATCATGGAGAAATACGGTATTCCGCAAATCTCCACCGGTGATATGCTGCGCGCCGCTGTTAAATCTGGCTCCGAGCTGGGTAAACAAGCGAAAGACATCATGGACGCAGGCAAGCTGGTGACCGACGAGCTGGTTATCGCTCTGGTCAAAGAGCGCATTGCTCAGGAAGACTGCCGTAACGGTTTCCTGTTGGACGGCTTCCCACGCACCATTCCTCAGGCTGATGCCATGAAAGAAGCGGGCATCAACGTGGAC
>OGHJ01003763.1_pt1 | contig 10547 bp, 8 predicted proteins | sample 1571351 | NCBI WGS metagenome assembly OGHJ01 (sample SAMEA2582037, study PRJEB24529) | metagenome | biome: Human gut stool | place: China | collected 2011 | reverse complement strand
GTAATTTGATATTGGAATGAGGACAGGCCTGTAATTATACAGTGTAATAAGACTCAGATAAGGGGTCCGGTCTTTTGGACCGGGCCCCTATTTTTAATCAAGGATTGAGAAACCCTGATCAATTAAGATATGCCTTATGGCATACAATCTTAGGAGGAAAAACGAAACATGTTAAACAAAAAATCTGTAGATGACATTAATGTAGCAGGAAAGAAAGTCTTAGTACGTTGCGATTTCAACGTGCCTTTAAAAGACGGACAGATTACAGATGAAAATCGTCTGGTAGCAGCACTTCCAACAATCAAGAAACTGATTTCTGACGGTGGAAAAGTAATCCTTTGCTCTCACTTAGGAAAACCTAAAGGAGAACCAAAACCAGAATTATCTTTAGCACCAGTAGCAGTACGCTTAAGCGAACTGTTAGGACAGGAAGTTAAATTTGCAGCAGATGACAATGTTGTCGGAGATAATGCAAAAGCAGCAGTAGCTGCTATGAAAGATGGAGAAGTAGTACTTCTTCAGAATACTCGTTACAGAGCAGAAGAAACTAAAAATGGTGAAGCATTCAGCAAAGATCTTGCAAGCCTTTGTGATGTATTTGTAAACGATGCGTTTGGTACAGCTCATAGAGCACACTGCTCAAACGTTGGTGTAACAGAATATGTTGACACAGCCGTTGTAGGATATTTAATGCAGAAAGAGATCGATTTCTTAGGAAATGCGGTTAATAATCCAGAAAGACCTATGGTAGCCATCTTAGGTGGAGCGAAAGTCGCTGACAAATTAAAAGTAATTGATAACTTACTTGAAAAATGTGATACACTGATCATCGGTGGAGGAATGGCTTATACATTCTTAAAAGCACAGGGATTAGAAGTTGGTAAATCTTTAGTAGACGATGAAAAAATCGACTATTGTAAAGAAATGATGGCAAAAGCAGAGAAATTAGGAAAGAATTTATATCTTCCAATCGATACAACAGTAGCAGACGGATTCCCAAATCCTATCGATGCTGAGATCGAAGTATCTGTTGTAGCAGCTGATGCAATTCCAGCTGATAAAGAAGGACTTGATATTGGACCAGCTACATGTGAGAAATTCGCAGAAGCAGTTAAAACTGCTAAAACAGTTGTATGGAATGGACCAATGGGTGTATTTGAATTTGAAAACTTTGCAAAGGGTACAATCGCTGTTGCAGAAGAACTGGCATCATTAAAGGATGCTACAACAATCATCGGTGGCGGTGACTCAGCTGCAGCTGTTAACAATCTTGGTTTTGGTGATAAGATGACTCACATTTCAACCGGTGGCGGTGCATCTTTAGAGTTCCTTGAAGGAAAAGAACTTCCGGGTGTTGTTGCAGCTAATGATAAGTAATAAGTAACATTTGATGAAATATTACTGACATAATAAAAATATAGGAAAACAGTCATACATTCAGGGTTTTATCTGAAATATTGCGTATGACTGTTTTTTTATTTTGTAAAAAAATCCGCATAAATTTTATAAATTGTATTTATTGCAATAATTGGATATAAATTTTTATAAATTCTAGTATTATTTAGAAAGATGTGTTATAATTTACTTAAAAGAAAGCGACGGAATAACCAATTATGTATGACAAAAAATAATACAGTTTGAGGAGGATTATTTTATGCGCAGGAAAGTTGTAGCAGGTAACTGGAAAATGAACATGACACCGAGTGAGGCAGTGGCTCTTGTAAAGAAACTTAAGCCCAATATGGAGAATTCAGATGTGGATGTTATCTTTTGCGTTCCATCTATTGATATCGTTCCGGTTGTAGAAGCCTGCAAAGGTACAAAAATCAGCGTGGGAGCTGAAAATATGTATTATGAAGAAAAGGGAGCCTATACAGGTGAGGTTTCTCCACAGATGCTGGTTGATGCCGGTGTATCCTATGTGATTATCGGACATTCGGAAAGAAGACAGTATTTTAAAGAAGACAATGAAATGGTAAACCGTAAAATCAGGAAAGCCATTGAACATGATATTATTCCGATTATCTGCTGTGGTGAAACATTAGAAGAAAGAGAAGCAGGTATTACACTTACATTGATTAAAAAACAGATTGTAAGTGCATTAAAGTATGTATCACCGGAAAATGCCCAGCGTTGTATTATTGCTTATGAACCAATCTGGGCAATTGGAACGGGGCGAGTGGCAACTACACAGCAGGCACAGGAGGTATGTTGTTCTATCCGTGGAATTATCCGTGATATTTATGGTACGCAGATTGCGGATGCTATCCGTATTTTATATGGCGGTAGTGTGAATGCAGGCAACGCATTGCAGCTGTTTTCTGAACCGGATATTGACGGCGGTCTTGTCGGCGGTGCCAGTTTAAAACCTGAATTTTCAAAAATTGTAAATTATCAATAAAAATACATAACTGCTGCAAAAGGAACGGTTTCTGATGGAGTTCTTTTTACAACAGTTTTTTAATGTGAAGTGCCATAATTATAATAATTAGCACTTTTATTTTTGCGCAAAATATGATATGATTCTTTAGGTATATTGTACCGATTATGGAAAATGTTAAAAGGAGAAATACAATGAGTAAAAAACCAGTTGTTTTAATGATACTTGATGGATATGGATTAAATGATAATACAAAAGGAAATGGTATTGCTGCAGCGAATACACCGGTAATGGATAAATTAATGAAGGAATATCCTTATGTAAAAGGCTATGCAAGCGGTCTTGCAGTCGGACTTCCGGACGGACAGATGGGTAACTCTGAAGTAGGACATTTAAATATGGGTGCCGGACGTATTGTATATCAGGAACTGACAAGAATCACAAAAGCAATAGAAGATGGTGATTTCTTTGAAAACGAAGAACTTTTAGGCGCAATTAAAAACTGCAAGGAGAACAATTCAGACTTACATTTATTCGGTCTGTTATCAAACGGCGGTGTGCACAGCCACATTACACATTTATATGCCCTGCTGGAACTGGCAAAGAGAAACGGTATTAAGAATGTCTATGTTCACGGCTTTATGGACGGACGTGATACAGCACCGGACGGAGGAAAAGAATTTATCAGCCAGTTATCTGACAAAATGGAAGAATTAGGTGTTGGACAGATTGCTTCTATTATGGGTCGTTACTATGTAATGGACAGAGATAACAGATGGGACAGAGTAGAAGCCGCTTACAATGCACTTGTAAAGGGTGAAGGAAATGAAGCGGAATGTGCAAAGTGTGCTATTGCTGCATCTTATGAAGACGGAAAAACAGACGAATTTGTTGTGCCGACTGTTGTAAAGAAGGATGGTAAGCCATTAGCAACGATTAAAGACGGAGATTCTGTTATCTGCTTTAACTTCAGACCGGACAGAGCAAGAGAAATCACAAGATGTTTCTGCGATGATGAATTTACAGGCTTTGACAGAGGCGCAAGAAAGAAAGTCCACTATGTATGCTTCACAGATTACGATGTAACAATCGGCAATAAGTATGTAGCATTCAAGAAAGAAAAGATTACCAATACATTTGGTGAATTTTTAGCAGCAAACAACAAGACACAGGCCCGTATTGCCGAGACAGAAAAATACGCACACGTAACATTCTTCTTCAACGGCGGTGTAGAGGAACCAAACAAGGGCGAAGACAGAATCCTTGTAAAGTCACCAAAGGTTGCAACATATGATTTACAGCCGGAGATGAGTGCGCCTGAAGTATGTGATAAACTCACAGATGCAATCCGTTCAGATAAGTATGATGTTATTATCATCAACTTTGCAAACCCGGATATGGTCGGACATACCGGTATCGAATCTGCCGTTGTAAAGGCAATTGAAACTGTAGATACCTGTGTAGGCAAGGCTGTAGAGGCATTAAAGGAAGTTGACGGAACTATGTTTATCTGCGCGGATCATGGAAACGCAGAACAGTTAATTGACTATAAGACCGGAGAACCATTTACGGCACATACAACCAATCCTGTTCCGTTCATTCTTGTAAACTACGATGAAGCGTACACATTAAAAGAAGGCGGAAAGCTTTGTGATATCGTACCGACACTGATTGAAATTATGGGTATGGAAAAACCAAAGGAAATGACAGGCGAATCCCTGCTTGTTAAAAAGAATTCATAAATTTCTATTGTGTTGCACGTATAGGTGTGCTATAATGATAATAGTATGCGATTATAATTTAATGAATAGAATCGTAAGCTTCGACACAATAGGAGGTGTGATAAATGTTCGGAATGTCGGCTGCTGATATTATACGAATTGTTTTAATGGGAATCTTTATATTAGTATGTATAGCATTATCAATCGTTGTTTTAATGCAGGAAAGCAAGCAGCAGGGTCTGTCTGGTACAATCAGTGGAGCCGCTGATACTTACTGGGGCAGAAACAAGGGCCGTTCAATGGAAGGAAAACTGGTATTATTTACAAAGATATTAGGTGTTGCTTTCTTTGTTCTGGCAGCTATATTAAATATTAATTTTTAAAAAGAAACCTGGATTCTCCGTAAAACAATGGAGGATTCAGGTTTTATTTTTTGCAGAAGTGAAAATATATAAAGGGGTTGGTTTTATGAAAAAACGCGGAAACATATCAATTAAAGCAAAACTTTTGGGTGTTATTACACCGGTAGTTATTGCAATTGTTGTTGTGCTGGTACTGGTATCGTATCTGGCATCCGCACATATCATTGAAAATTATTCGCAGAATCTGTTGGAATCTTCGGTTGAAAACCAGACATCAAAGATTGAATCGTGGTTAGATGAGAATCTTTCGTCTTTTCAAATGGCAAAGACAACGATTGAACAGTTAAATCCGGACGATGCACAGCTTCAGACGATTTTGGACAGCTATTATGGCTACAGCGACAATTATCCGGACGGATTATATGTATCCGACAGTAACGGCAATTTGTTAAAGGCTTCCAAATCTACAAAGAGTGAGAGCAGTCCGACAAAAAGCACATGGTATACTGAAGGTCTGACTCGTGTCAACATGGCAGTCGGTTCGGCTTACAAAAATGCAGAGGGTGTCAATGTCATCAGTGCATCGGGAATATTAAAGGATAATTCGGACAAAATACGTGTCATATCCGCAGATATGACGTTGGACCGCATTTCTATCATTGTCAATTCATTTATTGAAATGGACGATGCGCAGACATTTCTGGTTGACAAAAACAGCGGTACGATTTTAGCAGACCGTGATTCGTCTTTGATTTCACAAAAGCTCGGTGCAGCGGGACAGAGCATTTTTTATCAGGATATGGCACAGCGTATTGACGACCAGAACTACGATTTTACAACGATTGACGGTGAAATGACTGTTTCACAGGAGGTACAGGGAACGGACTGGATTCTGGTATCTTACATTCCTAAGAGTACGGTACTCGTGGATTTAGTTGCATTAAGAACACGAATGATTGTAATCGGCGTGGTTTGTATTATTCTGCTCTGCATATTGATTGAAAGAATGACACATATTGTTGTAAAACCTGTTAAAGAAATAACAAAGGCTATTACACAAATGGCATCCGGTGATTTCACGGTATCCGTCAATCCGCGCGGCAATGATGAAATCGCCGTAATGGGCTACAGTGTCCAGCATTTTATCGAAGCCATGAAGCAGATGATTACGCAGATTGGACAGGTTTCCCAGACGTTAAGCGAACAGGCGCAGTCCAGCAAGAGCGTATCGACAGAGTTAAATTCGGCAACGGAAATCCAGTCACGCTCTATGGGTGAGTTGAATTCTACGGTAGACCAGCTTGCGGTTTCTGTCAATGAAATTGCGGAAAACGCAACACAGCTTGCCGGAGTTGCCGCCGATACCAAGAAAGACAGCGATGTTGTCGATGTTAAAATGCGTGAAACGGTTGAGGTATCCGAAAAAGGCCGTCAGGATATGGAAAAAGCCAGCAAAGCGCTGGAGGGCATTGAGCTTTCTATCCATAACTTACAGGAGGCCGTTGACAAGGTCGGAACCGCATCTGGTGAGATTGTTGACATTATCAATCTGATTGGCAGTATTGCGGAAGAAACAAATCTTTTGTCTTTAAATGCTTCGATTGAGGCGGCGAGAGCCGGAGAAGCGGGCAGGGGCTTTGCTGTTGTTGCTTCTGAAATCGGTACACTGGCAAAAAACAGTGCCGATTCCGTTGCCAATATTACGGAATTAATTAATGAAATCAATAAGCTGGTAGAAAATGCCGTATCCCAGGCAGGAAGCAGTGCCGGTGAAATCGCCGACAGTGCCGGTCTGATCCATGCGGCAGTGGATACCTTCCATACAATTTTCAGTAATATACAGGATACAAACGAATTGATGAAAAATGTTGTAAGCAAGATTGGCGAAGTCGATGAAGTCGCAACCAATGTTGCTGCTATCTGTGAAGAACAGGCGGCAAGTTCCGATGAAATCCTTGCAACTTCGGAATCCATGCTTACGCAGGCAAAAAATATTACAAGAAACAGCGAACAGGTTGAATCCGCATCTGAAAATTTAGCAGTATCGGCAAATCAGCTTTCATCACAGATAGAGCAGTTCAGGATTTAAGCTGATACCGGTAAAAGTCTGAGTATGGAGGTAAGATAAAATGAAAAAGATAATCAGTTGGTTTTTATGTATTACAATGCTTGCAGGCTGTCTGGTTTTAGGCGGCTGTACGCAGTCTGCGAAGTCCGGTTCGTCCGCAGGCGGCAGTGTGAAAATGCTTTTATCCCTGGGACAGGCAGATACCTTTCGCACCACGCTTGTCAATCAGGCCAAAAAGACCGCTTCGGAAAATAATGTACAGTTAGACGTGCTGGACGCGGAAAGTTCCATTGAAAAGCAGGTTGAACATATTAAAAAAGCCGTGTCCGAAAAATATGACGTCATTTTATGCAATATGGTTGATGCCGATACGGCGCTGGAACTGGAAGCACTGGCAGGCGATATTCCGATTGTGTTTTTTAACACGTCACCGGACGCTTCCCGCTTAAAAGCCGGAAAATACATTTACGTAGGCTCAAATGAAGCAGATGCGGGACAGTATCAGGCGGAATATGTGTTAGAGCAGTTAAAAACACTTTCAGAATTAAATGTGGCAATCATTAAAGGACCGGACAGTCATTCCGCAACAAAGGGCAGAACGGATGCCGTTAAAAATACGCTGAATACATCCGGCAAAACGGTTCATTATGTGTTTGAAGACCATGCGGACTGGGACCAGACCCGTGCCGAAGAACTGTTTACAATATTTTTAAAGACGAATCAGAAATGCAACGCCGTTATTTGTAACAATGATACCATGGCGTTAGGTGTTGCGGACGCATGTAAAAAAGCAGGAAGAAATGACATTTTAATATTAGGAATTGATGCAACGGCTGACGGTTGTACGGCGATTACCAACGGTACAATGAACTTTACGGTTTACCAGTCTGCAACAGGACAGGGAGAACGTCTGATTCAGGCAGGGAAAATTCTCGCACAGGGTGGCAGTATCAAAGATTTGGACGGAGCTTCTGAAAATGAAAAGTATGTATGGGTTCCGTTTGAAAAGGTAGATGTCTCTAACGTCAGAAATTATCAATAAGCAAATAAAAGCGCATCAGGAAAGGCTCGGTGGAGAATGAATAAAGAACAGCTTGAAAAACGTAAAAAGTTAATCGCTGAATTAATTTTGGAAAATGAATTTTATGTACCAATGAAGACAAAAGAAATTGCAATTCTTTTGCAGATTCCAAAATCACAAAGAGGCGAACTTCAGGAGGTGTTAGACAGCTTAGTCAGTGACGGAACAATTGGCATTTCAAAGAAAGGAAAATACGGAAAACCGGATAATACGGCGGTTGTCGGTATATTTACCAGCACCAGGAGAGGTTTCGGCTTTGTTACGGTAGACGGCTGGGATGAAGATATTTTTATTCAGGAATCGGATACCGGTGGTGCATTCCATATGGATAAAGTAAAGGTGACGATTACTCATAAGAAGCAGGGTAACAAGCGCTGTGAGGGGAAAGTTATCGGTGTGCTTGAGCATCAGCTTACCGAGCTGGTCGGTACATTTCAAAAAAGCAGGACATATGGCTTTGTCGTACCGGACAATGGAAAAATCCCGGTTGATATTTTTGTGCCGCAGGAAAAATCAATGGGGGCAATGAACGGTCATAAGGTTGTCGTAAAAATCACAAATTACGGCAGCCACGGTAAGAACCCGGAAGGACAGGTCGTTGATATTATTGGACATATTAACGATCCGGGAACCGATGTACTGTCTATTGTAAAGGCGTATGATCTTCCTGTAGAATTTCCGGATAACGTTATACAGTATCTGAAAAATGTACCGGAGGAGGTAGATGAAAAAGATAAGGCTGGACGTGTCGATTTTCGTGCAGTGGATACCGTTACAATTGATGGAGAAGATGCCAAGGACCTTGATGATGCCATTACCCTTACCGTAAATGAACGTGGATATCAGCTCGGTGTGCATATTGCAGATGTAAGCCATTATGTGACAGAAAACAGCGTGCTGGATAAAGAAGCTTATAAGCGTGGAACCAGTGTTTACCTTGTGGATCGGGTTATTCCAATGCTTCCTCATAAATTATCCAATGGCATCTGTTCCTTAAATCAGGGCTGCGACCGTCTGGCGTTGAGCTGTATAATGGACATTGATAATAAAGGAAATGTGGTGGGACACCGCATTTGTGAAACATTAATCAATGTCAACCGCCGTATGACTTATACGAATGTAAAGAAAATTCTTGTCGATAAAGAGGCTTCTGTGATTGAAGAATACAAAGAACTTATTCCGATGTTTGAACGCATGGGAGAACTTGCGGCAATTTTAAGAAAGAAACGTTTTCAGCGCGGTTCGATTGATTTTGACTTTCCTGAAACGAAGATTATTTTGGATAAGGACGGTCATCCTTTGGAAGTCAAGCCGTATGACAGAAATGTTGCGACCAAAATCATCGAGGAATTTATGCTGATAGCTAATGAAACGGTTGCAGAGGATTATTTCTGGCAGGAAATACCATTCTTATACAGAAGCCATGAGAATCCGGATATGGAAAAGATTCAGAAATTAAGTACTTTTATTAATAATTTTGGATATTCTATTCATACCGGTGATGAAATTCATCCAAAGGAACTGCAAAAGCTTTTAGAAAAAATTGACGGAACAGACGAGGAAAATCTAATTGCACGTCTGACACTGCGTTCAATGAAAAGAGCACAGTACACAACAGAATGTGTCGGACACTTCGGACTTGCAGCAAAATATTACTGTCATTTTACGTCTCCAATCCGCAGATACCCGGATTTACAGATTCACCGGATTATTAAAGAAAATCTGCACGGTGGACTGAAACAGACACGTTTCAAGCACTATCAGAATCTTCTGCCGGAGGTGGCAAAGCATACCAGCACAACGGAACGGCGTGCCGATGATGCAGAACGTGATACCGATAAAGTCAAAATGGTTGAATATATGGAAAAACACATGGGCGAAGAATTCGACGGCGTGATTTCCGGAATGACGGCATGGGGCATGTATGTGGAACTGCCAAGCACGATTGAAGGCATGGTTTCTGTGACATCGCTGCGGGACGGGTATTACATTTATGACGAAAACCATTACGAAATGGTTAATGAAACCACCGGAAGAACCTTCAAACTCGGACAGAAGGTCACGGTCAAAGTTGTTGCAACCAATAAAATTTTAAGAACGATTGATTTTGAATTATCAGAAGGAGAATGGGAGAATGGCAGAACAAAAAAACGCAAACCGACTGATTTCCAATAATAAAAAGGCCTATTTTGATTATTTTATAGAGGATAAATACGAGGCAGGACTGGTGCTGCACGGAACGGAAGTGAAATCTATCCGCATGGGAAAATGCTCTATTAAGGAGGCGTATATTCAGATTCAGAACGGCGAAGTGTTTATTAATAATATGAATATTACACCTTACGAAAAAGGCAACATTTTTAATAAAGACCCGCTCCGCCCGAAAAAGCTATTACTGCACCAGAGCGAAATCAACAAGCTTGCCGGACAGATTGCGCAGAAAGGATATACAATTGTGCCATTGCAGGTTTATTTAAGCAAAGGCCGTGTGAAAATGGAAATCGGACTTGGTCGTGGTAAAAAGCTCTACGATAAGCGTGATTCCATTGCAAAGAAGGATCAGAAGCGGGAGGCAGAGAAAGAATTTAAAGTACGGAATTTGTATTAAATGTGAAAAAGCTTTGAAACACCCTGAATTAGGTATTTCAAAGCTTTTTTTATAATGGAGTAGACGGGAGTCGAACCCGTGTCCAAAAGCCCATTCACTGTTCTTCTACTATCATAGTTGGTTATTGTGGGTAAACCCTCATTCCCTCCGGTAGCAGGAAATCAACACCCTGATACCTTTAGTAGCTTCATAATACGCCCACCGGTTCAAAGCTTTACCGGCGTCGTTTCCCGTATAGTCGAAGCCTGGGTCCTAAAGTACGGGTACTCTAGGTCAGACTGCTGCAACTAGGCAGCGTAAGCTAAATTTTCGTTAGCGTTTATATTT
>OGHJ01003762.1_pt1 | contig 10551 bp, 9 predicted proteins | sample 1571351 | NCBI WGS metagenome assembly OGHJ01 (sample SAMEA2582037, study PRJEB24529) | metagenome | biome: Human gut stool | place: China | collected 2011 | reverse complement strand
ATGTACAAAAATAGAATGGATTCAAACCAGACTTTTTAATGAAATCCTTTCTTTTTCCAGTAACAGAACTTACATGAGAAGGAATTATGCACTTTTCTTTAAATCTTAGATGGGATAACTTTTGATTCAAATAATCTATTTGCATCAAAAGTTGTCCTGAGGCAATAACATTATCTTTGATTCCTTGATTAATCAAATCAACAACTGGATAGCTTTGCACAATTTCAGCTGCCCAACTTGAATTACATTTCGAAGCAATAATTAATAGGTTCATAACATAGCGTGATGAAATAAAAGGGAGCTTTTTTTCTTCATACATACCGTCAAAAATTTGAATTAACAACTTTTTCCAATTTTGTTATTCTAACATCATGTGAAAGTAATTTAGCATTATTTTGACTTTTAAATTCTTCGAATTCTTTAATTTTAACGTCTTTCTTTTCATCTTCAAGTTGTAACTTTTCAAAAATAATGTCTATTTTGCGACCATAATTCTCTTCGAAATAAAAATTAGAATCAATGATTTTTTCGTCAACTTTCTTAAATTTTTCATCAATTTTTTCAAATCTTCTATCCATTTCTTCGAAAATTTCTTGTTTCAACTTATTGTTCTTTACTTCCATTATTTGCAACAACTTATTGTTCTTTTCTTCCATTGTATGTAGTATCTTATTATTGTTTGTTTCCATAATTTGTAACAGCTTATCATTCTTTGCATCCGTAATTTGTAACAACTTATCATTGTTGGCATCCATAATCTTTAATAACTTATCATTGTTTACATCCATAATCTCTAACAACTTGTCATTATTCAAATCTAATAATTCAACAAATTTTTTTTCATCCATACATCTCACCTCCTTTATATTTTGTAAGATGTATTTTATCATTAAGTAAATTTTAATTCAAGTATTTTTGTGAAATTTATTCAATTCCTAAATATTCATTATATGTTACTTCTCTATCTATAACTGTTCCATCTTGTTTTAAGTCTATTATTCTATTTGCAACTGTTTGTGTTAATTGATGGTCATGTGAGGTAAATATAATATTTCCTGTGAATTTTTTCATTCCCTCGTTTACACTTGTTATACTTTCCATATCCAAATGATTTGTTGGTTCATCTAATATTAAGAAATTAGCTCCTGAAAGCATCATTTTAGAAAGAACACATCTTACTCTTTCTCCACCAGACATTACATTTACTTTTTTCAAAGCTTCTTCTCCAGAGAATAACATTCTTCCTAAAAAGCTTCTTACATATGTTTCATCTGGATCTTTTGAATATTGTCTAAGCCAATCTGTTATACTTTCATTTGAATTAAACAAATAAGCATTATCTTTAGGAAAATATGATTTTGTAATTGTTGTTCCCCATACAATTTCTCCACTATCTGGTTCCAACTCTCCAGATATTATTTGAAATAATACTGTTTTCGCTATTTCATTGTCTGCTAAAACTGCTATCTTATTTCCTTCTTTTACATCAAAAGAAATATTGTCTAACAATTTTACTCCATCAACTGTTTTAGTTATATTTTTTACTTGTAATACTTCTCTTCCTGGTTCTCTATCTGGTTTAATATTATGACCTGGGACATCCGGATGAAGAAGCCGAACCACGGCGATTATCTCTCCACCGGGGCCGCCCACACGCTGGAGCACCTGTTCGCTACCTATGCGCGGAACAGCGCTTTCCGGGACGGCGTCATCTACGTCGGCCCCATGGGCTGCCGCACCGGCTTCTATCTGCTCACGCGCGGCCTTGCCCCTGCCGAGGCACTGAAGCTGACGCTGGAGTCCTTCCGCTTTATGGCGGCCTTTGAGGGCGCTGTCCCCGGTGCCAGCGAAGTGGAATGCGGCAACTACCGCGACATGGACCTGCCCGCCGCCAAGGCCGAGGCAGCCGCCATGCTCCCTGTTCTGGAAGCGCTGACCGCTGACCAGCTGCACTACTAATTTCAATCAAACCAACGACCGGGAAGTCTCTCACCCAAGAGGCTTCCCGGTTTTTTGATAAAAAGATGGATTTTTATGTGCAAATCCTTTATAATGATTTTAGTCTCATTCCCTCTTTTCACGGAGATCCCGATCCTGCGAGGGGCTGACAAGATCACATTGCGGAGGTTCCGGATATGGCAGAATACATTTTGCTGATCGACAGCAACTATGAGGAAGCCGAGGGCTTTGTGCGCGGGCTGGAAGAAGCGACCGCTTCCCCCTGGGAAGTCGAGCTTTATCCCAACAACACAACCTACGGTCTGCGCCGCTACCTCAAGTTTTTCACGGTGGCGCTCCATGTGGTCACCCACCCGGCCCGGTATTCCGGCAAGACCCTGCTCTGCTGGCAGCAGTTCTACGGCATCGCCATCGCGTTTTTCTGCCGGTTGTTCCACCTCAAAAAGCGGTTCCGGCTCGTCATCATGACCTTTATCTACAAGCCGCGGTCCGGCTTTGCCGGGAGGCTGTTCGAGCGCTTTGTGCGGTACGCCGTCACTTCCGACGCAGTGGACCGCATCCTGCTGACCACCCGCGCCGAGGCCCCGCGCTACGCCGAGACCTTCGGTCTGCCCCTTTCCCGATTCGGTTTTGCCCACTGCGGCTCGATCCCGCACGACCCCGCCGCCTACGACGACCCGGCGCTGAAAGCGCAGGGCTACTATTTTGCCACCGGCCGCAGCAACCGCGACTATGACTTCCTCATCCGGGCGTTCCGGGGCCGCCCGGAAACGCTCTGCATCGCCTGCGATGTCCTCGCCCCCTGCCCGGAACCCAACATCCAGGTCGAACAGAACCTGTTCGGCGAGGCCATGCTGCGCCGGATGCGGAACGCCAGAGCCGTTCTCTTCGCCTTTGAAAACGACCAGGTCGCCTCCGGGCAGCTGACCTTCCTCACGGCCATGGATCTCGGTGTACCCGTCATCGTGACCCAGACACAGGGCCTGACAGACGACTATCTCACCGATGGCGTCACCGGCCTTGTGGTGCCCAAGGAGGAAGCGGCTCTGCACGAGGCGATGGACCGGCTGGCCGCAGACCCTGCCTTTGCCGCCCGGCTCAGCGCCAACGCAGAGCAGGCGTTCCGCACCCGGTTCACCTATTACCATGCCGGCAAAGAAGTCGGCGCACAAGTTTCCGAAAGCGAGGTGGTCTGAATGCCCTGCATCAGCGTGATCGTCCCGACCTACAATGTTCTGCCCTATCTGGACCGCAGCATGACGTCCCTGCTGGGGCAGACCCACCGGGACCTTGATATCCTTCTCATCGACGATGGCGCCACCGACGGCTGCGCCGCCCGCTGCGACGCCTATGCCCGGCAGGACCCGCGCGTCCGGGTCGTCCACCAGCCCAACGGCGGCCTCAGTGCAGCCCGCAACACCGGGCTGGACCATGCAGTCGGCGATTTTGTTGCCTTCCTTGACCCGGATGACTACGCCGACCCCCACATGCTGGAACGGCTTCTGACCACGCTCACCCAGGCGCAGGCCGACACCTGCTTCTGCCGCTATTACGATGTCTCCGCCGACGGCAGCGTCCGCCTTGCCCCGGAGGACTATGCGCGTTCCCTCTACACCGGTGCTGAGATCGACCATCTTCTTCTCGGCATGGTCGGCTCCCAGCCGCACCATCCCCACGATGTGGAGATCGGGATGTCGGTCTGGAAGGGGCTCTACTCCCTGCCCATCCTCCGGGCGCACCACATCCGGTTCCTCTCCGAGCGGGAGTACCTGTCCGAAGATCTGCTGTTCCATCTGGACTATCTTGCCCACGCCGGGGCAGTCGCCATCGCACCGGAGCCTCTCTATTATTACTGCCAGAACCCTGCCTCCCTCACCGGTGTATACCGGGCCGACCGCTTTGCGCGGGAAAAGCGGTTCTACGAGAAGGTCTCGGCAGAGCTTGCCCTGCGCTTCCCGCCCGAAGTCTACCGTCCGCGGCTCGACAAGGCCTTTTTAGGCCGGGTCCGCCGCTGCATCGCACAGGAGGCCGCACACAACAAAAACAGCCTGCGGAACATCGCGGCCATCTGCCGGGATCCTCTTGTGCAGGCTGTTCTCCGGGAGCTGGATGAGAGCCAGCTGCCCCGGCTCAAGCGGGTGCTCCACTGGGCTATCCAGCACCATTGTGCGCTCTTTTTGTATGGGGCATTCCGGCTCAGATAAGCCCCAGCGCTGCAAATTCCCGCGCAATGCCGTCGTCGGTGACGGCGGGGCAGAGATGTAGCGCAACGACCGGGAAGTCTCTTTCCAACGAGGCTCCCCGGTCGTTTTTCTTTTTGATCTTCTAATTTTTTCTCCGGAACTGTTCGGTGAGTGCCCTTGCGCCTTTACTGATGTGTGATAAAGAAGCAATAGAAGTGTAAAAAATTTTGCCTTTCCTATCCGATACTTGCCTTTGATATCGGATAGGGCGGGCGGTCATTCGGGCAAGTCCACTTTGCCGACGAAAGAATTAACATTAGCGCAACTGCCTATAAAATAAGCATAATTCCGCACAAATCACTTGAAAACGAATATTTCTTCAATCGGTGCTTCAACAACTCTTGAAATATCAATCGCCAGTTTAAGTGAGGGATTGTATTGTGCCTTTTCCAGCCGCATAATTGTTTCTCGCCGCACGCCTACCTGTGCCGCTAACTGCTCTTGTGTCAAATCCTTTAATAGCCTGTACTTTTTTAATCTACATTCAAAATCCGGCACGCTTATTCCTCGCTTTCATCAAACTGTTCATCGTTATCATAATGATATAGCAGATATTCGCTAAGGAATATTTCAAGTGCTATGGAGAGAGCTATAACAATAACAAGAGCAATTAAGGTATATTCAAGGTTATCCATGAGCTTTCCCTGTCCCAAAATGAGTATTGCAAGAAAAATAATGGACAGAGAAGTTTTGTTCGCTACACTTTGCGCTTTCATTTTGTTTTCTTTGTATCGTTCATCTATAAGAGTATTTGACATTTTTCCCTCATAGAAAAATCCGAAAAAGCCGAAAAACAGGAAAAACACAAAAGGAAAAATTGTCTTGTCAACGCTGTAAGTCCAAAATCCCAAAAATCCGGCAAATCCTAATAAACCTAAAAAACCCAGTTTGGGATTTATTGTTCTGGTGGATTGCAAGGTTAATTCCCTACGCCTGTTTGTTTTAATAGATTCCAAAAACAACACAACAATATTCACAATATACAAGGTAAGAAGTACGCCGGAAATAATCATAGGCAGGTCTTGCACTCTGAAAACATATTCAGATAAATCCATAGGCACAATAAACCTTGAATTGTTAAATGCTATCGTGTACCATGAAGATATTGCTACCAGCAGAGCGCATATCACGCCCAGGCAAATTGTGAGTTTCGTTCTTTTTTTCATAATGGTGTCCTCCGATGAGATATATTTATCACTTAACAAGATAAATATATCACTTCAAAGGCTGGCCGTCAATAGGAAAGATACAAATACATCACTTTCCACAAAATGCTTAGAAAGACAAAAGCTGATATAGGAAAATCCCCACATCAGCTTTTCGTATTGGTCTGTGTTTCGGAAATAGTGGCTGCTGTCTATCAAATTATCATTTGTTACTTTACCGCACATGAGCATTGGATCAACGCTTCTCGTTCGGTGTCCCAATGCTTCAGGACCTGTTCCAGATGAAGCGTCAAAAGAGACGCTTCGTAGTAATTTTCCGTGTGGCCACACCGAACATTTTCCCACGCCCACATGCTGTCCGGTTCAAATTCATTGGTTTGTCCTTAGATAAGCCCCAGCGCCGCAAATTCCCGCGCGATGCCGTCGTCGGTGACGTCGGGGCAGATGCGGTCACAGCGTTTTTTCAGGTTGTCTGAGCCGTTGGCCATGCAGACGCTGATGCCGACAACGTCCGTCATCTGCAAGTCGTTGTCGCTGTCACCAAAGCCGATGGTATCGGCCAGCGAGCAGCCCAGGTGATTGCAAATGGCCCGGATGCCGCTGCCCTTGTTGAATTTGCGGTTGATGAGCTCTCCGTTCACGATGCCGCCGCCCTCGTCGCCAAGGCGGGATTCGCAGAAGACGAACTGGTCTTCGTACTGCCGCTTCACCTCCGTCAGGCAGGCTTCGTTGGGCGCAATGAAAACGATCTTGTAGACCGGCTCGCCGTGGTATTCCTCGATGGGGCGGATGGTCATCCCGAACTCCATCATCTTCCGCCAGCGCTCGGCCTCGCTGTTGGTCTGGCCCGGCTTTTTGGGGAAGAGGTTGGCGAACCGCTCGATCATTTTGATGCCGCCATACGTATCGTCCCGCACTTCCAGTGTGCACTCGGCCCCGCATGCTTGCAGCGCCGCCCGCAGGCCGCGCACCTGCTCCGGCTCCATGGGGAGGTCCACCAGGACCTTTCCCTCACAGCCCACATAGCCGCCTGCCGAGCAGACGAAGCCGTCGAACCCGTAGTGGAAGAGCGGTTCGGTCATCCGGAGGTTCCGTCCGGTGCAGAGAAAGAGCTTGTGCCCGTTGGCGCGGGCGCGGCGGAGAGCCTCCACCGCACTGTCCGGCACGGTCATCTCACCCGGCGGCAGCAGGGTGCCGTCGATATCCAGAAAGATCAGTTTTTGTTTCATTTTCCCATCCCCATCCAGCGGAAGAGCAGGCCCAGCACCAGCATGGCCAGCAGCAGGCCCAGCACCGCGTAATTCGTGCGGGGCGTCCGGCTGCGTCTGCCGCCCCCCTGTTTGCGATTCGTCGTGTTTTTGCGGGCCGTGCCGTTCCGGCTGCCCGCAGTGCGGCTTGCGCTGCCGGAACGCGGCCTGCGGTTGGCCGCATTGCCCGAACCTGACCCGTTCCGCTGGCTGGCGTTCCGGGTTTTTCCGGTGCTGCGCGTCTCCTGTCCCTCCGGCTTCGACGCCCTGGCGACGGGCTTTCTTGCCCCGCAGCGGTCCAGAAATGCCTCTGCCTGCCGGTAATACTGCTCCAGCTCACTGGTGCGCAGGGCCGTGCCCGCATAGCCCTCTTCCAGCGCCTCCACGGCTTCGTTGAAGAGGATGGCCGCCTGAGTCCCGGCGGTGCGGTCCGATGCGTGTGCGGCCTCGTTGCGGGCCGTGCGCACCGCGTTGCAGGCGCGGCGGGCAGCACCGGGGTGTTCGGTATTGCCCAGCAGGTCCAGCGGATGGGCAGCGTCCTTTTCGGGGTCCAGCAGCACCCGCATACACAGGGTGGTATCCAGCTGGCTCCAGCTCGTCCTGCCCGAAAGGTCGGGCATCCGCTCGTAATACTCCGGGCTCTCCTGCTGGCGCTGGGCGATGTGTTCCAGCAGGGCGTTCAGGCTGTGGGCACCGGGCTTTCGCTCCCAGTGCCAGCGCAGCAGCTTGCGGCTGATCTCATCGCAGGCTGTTTTGATCTCAAATGCCACTTGCAGTGTTTCGTCTGGCATAGTATCCTCCCTTGAGAAAACCAAAAACGGAGGAAGCGTTGGGCCTCCTCCGTTCGTTTTTTACATCATGAACTGATAGTACACAAAGCCCCACAGCGCGATGCCGGCGCAGATGATGGCCGTGAGCGGCGGCACCCAGCGGATGAGCGTTTCGGCCACGCCGTCGCGGGGCTCGGTCTGCTCTTCCTCTTCGGCGTCCTCTGGCTCCGCCGGGCGAACGGTCTCCCGCCCTCTGGCCGGGATGACGCGGGTCCCCTCGTCGTCCGCATGGGCCGGGCTGGTTTTGCCGGGAAATGCCGCACGGGTGGAAGCATCCAGCACACGGGTGCTCTCTGCATCCGGCGCGGTCTCCAGCGGCGGCGCAAAGGAAGCGGGCCTGTCCACTTCCTCAGCCGAAGGCCGCAAGGTCGTGCGCGGCGGCATCACGCGGGTGGCCTCCGCATCCGGTTCTGTCCGGGGCGGCACACTGCCCACGATGCGGGTCGGCTCTTCCGGCGGGACCGGGGCAGCGCCCACAACGCGGGTGCGCTCGTCCGGCTCCGTCTGCACAGACCGCACCAGCTCGGCGGCGGGCACAGGCTCCTTCTTTTCCGGCTGCAACAGGGTGTTCAATGCGTTTTGCAGCAGGATGCGGTCGCAGCCGCACTCCGTGCAGTAAACGGTGTCTTCTTCCTTCGGGTGGAAGGAACCGCAGGCGCAGTACCAGCCGTTCTCAAAGACCTGGGGCATATACTTGAGGCCCTGACGGTTCATCCGGGCTTCCAGCGCCTTTTGCAGCTCCGGGCTCAGGCGGCGCGGGGCGGGCAGGCGGACGCGCTTGATGGCGTCCAGATGCACGACCTTTTTGCCGCTGTAAACATTTCGGAGAGACACATCCACGCTGGTGATGGCCTTCTGGGTCACGAACACCGCATCGTCCATGCCGAAGCTCTCGCCGGGCTTGACCTCGATGTCGCGGTACTCGAACTGGTCCTCACAGAGGATGACGCCATCCACGCCCTTGCACTTGAAATGGATCTCCAGTGCGGTCAGGGTCACGCGGGAAATGTTCTTAAAGGTCAGGCAGACCGCATGGTCGCCGCTGGCCTCGCCCTTGAGCAGCTCCACGCAGACGAACTGCACCGGGCTGCCGGGAGTGTAGTAATTCGCTCTTGTCCGTGCGACCGGATCAAAATTTTCCTCCACAACACTCGCTCCCTTCGTGGTTTATTCTTCGCTCGTCGGAGCATCCTGCTCCGGGATGAATGCTTCGCCGAGCTGGGCATTCTCGGCCTGCTCGGCAGGTTCTGCCGGTTCGGCCGGCTCAGCAGGCTCCACCGGGGCCGTCTCGACCGGAGCCGATGCCTCCGCCTTGGGTTCGTCCCCGTCACGCGGGGACAGTTTGCCGCCCGCCATCACGGTATTGAACTCCTGCTCGTTGAGCTTTTCACGCTCCATCAGGGCCTGTGCCAGTGCATGCAGCTGGTCGATGTGCTCGGTCAGGGTGCGGCGGCAGGTCTCGTAGGCCTCGTCGATGATATCGCGCATCTCGCTGTCGATCTCGGCGGCGGTCGTCTCGCTGTAGCCCTTGCCCTGGCCGAAGTCGCGGCCCAGGAAGGTCTCCTCCTGCGAGGTGCCGTAGACCACCGGGCCCAGCCGCTCGGAGAAGCCGTACTTGGTGATCATCTGGCGGGCGATGTTGGTGGCCTGCTGCAGGTCGTTGGAGGCACCGGTGGAGATGTCCTCCAAAATCAGCTGCTCGGCCACGCGGCCGCCCAGACTGGACACGATATCCTCGAACATCTCGCCCTTGGTCACATAGCTGCGGTCCTTTTCGGGCAGATACATGGTGTAGCCGCCTGCCTGACCGCGCGGGATGATGGTGATCTCATGCACACGGGGGTGGTGCTTGCAGTAGAAGCCCGCTACCGCGTGGCCTGCCTCGTGGTAGGCCGTGAGCTTTTTCTCTTCAGGGGTCACGACACGGCTCTTCTTTTCGGGGCCTGCCATGACCTTCATGGATGCCTCCTCGATGTCCTCCATCGTGATGGCCTTGCGGCTGCGGCGGGCTGCCAGCAGCGCGGCCTCGTTGACGAGGTTTTCGAGGTCTGCACCGGCAAAACCGGCGGTGCGCTGGGCAATGACCTTCAGCGACACATCCGGGGCCAGCGGCTTGTTCTTGGTGTGGACCTTCAGGATCTCTTCACGGCCCTTGACATCCGGCAGGCCGACATAGACCTGTCGGTCGAAGCGGCCGGGGCGGAGCAGCGCCTTATCGAGGATGTCGGCACGGTTGGTGGCCGCCATGACGATGACGCCGTCGTTGGCCTCGAAGCCGTCCATCTCGACCAGCAGCTGGTTCAGAGTCTGCTCGCGCTCGTCGTGACCGCCGCCGAGACCGGCACCGCGCTGACGGCCCACTGCGTCAATTTCATCAATAAATATAATGCTCGGTGCGGCTTTTTTCGCCTGTTCAAACAAATCTCTTACGCGCGACGCACCGACACCGACGAACATTTCAACAAAGTCGGAACCGCTGATTGAGAAAAACGGAACGTCCGCCTCACCTGCAACCGCCTTTGCCAAAAGGGTTTTACCTGTTCCCGGAGGGCCTACCAAAAGCACGCCTTTCGGAATTTTTGCGCCGAGCGCCGTAAATTTCTGCGGTGCGCGTAAAAATTCGACAATTTCCGCAAGTTCCGCTTTTTCAACGTCCGCACCTGCAACATCTTTGAACGTTACACTGTCTTTATCTTTAACGCTGACTCTCGCACGGCTTTTGCCGAACGACATAGCTTTTCCCGTGCCGCCTCCCTGCGACTGACGGAAAAACATTATCCAAAATGCGATAATGATTATGGTTAAAATGAGCGACGGAAGCATAGAAAGCCACCACGGCACAGGGCTTGGCTGAGGTGTGACAAGCTTCAGCGACTCTTCGCTCACCTGTTTTTTAATCTGATCGCCGGCGTGCTGATACAAAATCTCAATATCGGGAATATCCGCAACAAGCGTTGTTTCTTTCTCGCCCTTACCCTCTTTTATAACCGCTATTGCCTGATTGTTTTCATCAATCTGAAGCTGGGTTACACTTCCCTTGTTGATGTAGTTTACAAGCTCGGAAAAACTGATTTCCTTCGGACCGCTCTGGTAGTTTAAAAGCGTA
>OGHJ01003757.1_pt1 | contig 10569 bp, 8 predicted proteins | sample 1571351 | NCBI WGS metagenome assembly OGHJ01 (sample SAMEA2582037, study PRJEB24529) | metagenome | biome: Human gut stool | place: China | collected 2011 | reverse complement strand
CTCCTTGCAGAAAGCGTCCAGCTCCGCCAGATACCGCTCCTGGTAGAGATTGCTGGCCTCAAATGCTGTGCCGCTCTTTTCCAGAATGGCGATGGCTCCCTTTTGGCTGCCAAACACCGGGACCCACTGAAAACCATGTCGGCGGGGCTTCAGTTTCAGAAATTCCTCCCTACCCAGCAGAGTTTCCAACTCCGTCTCATGTTCGTCCCACCAGTTCCACCAGGTTTCGGGAGTTTCCCGCCCCTCGGCCAAGTCCAGGAGTTTTACTGTTAATACTTCACTATCCATAGGTCAATTCTCCGTTTCAGAGGGCGCAGGAATAGATGCTCATAGCTCCGTAATCAGTGTGCAGGACAAACCCGCTTTGGGTAAAGGCAAAATTCACCTGCCGCACCACAAAGGGGTCGTCAATGGTGGCCAGCAGCTGGTCGCTGCTGGTATCCCACAGCTCTATGGGGGAGCTGCCACGATCCTGCTGAACAGCCATCAGGCTGCCCCTTGTCCTCACCGCGCAGGTATCCGAAAAACTCAGTCCCTGCCGGACAGAAAATGGGAAAGGATTGGCTATCTCCTCTCCGGTCTGGACCAAATAGAACCTTCCGCCCACCGAGAAGCACTGGTCATCCGGGGAGAAGAAGGGATGCCAGCCCTCATTGGAAATCACTGTTTTTTGGGCGGACTTCAGATCGACCAGCACATACTCACCCTCGGTGACACGGTAACAGTGTATTGATACCGCTTATCTGTAAGATAATGTCGTAAGTATTATATGCGTTATAGAAAACTCATATTTGGGGACCTTTCAGAGTAACTGTTTCAATCTGTGATAAGTTGTCTTGTCTCTTCATAGCTGTTTACTCGTGTAAAAGTTAATCTTTTGCACAAAGAACATTATTAAGAAGAACTGTTGTGCCGCATACACCGGCTTGTTTAGTTTGGCTCAATGTTGTGACCAATGAGAAGTTCATATACTGTTTGTGATAACAAGTTACAACTGCATGAGCCAAACCATACAGCACAAGGGCGCAAAGCAAAAGGCAATATTCCCCCTGCTTTTTGTATAAAAGAAAAACATTAAGTCTTTAAAATTCGATTGATTTCTTCTTCAGAATACCCAGTAATACCCGATACTTCCCGAATACTTGCATTGGCAAGCATTCTTTGTATCAATTGCCGAATCCCCTCCTCGCGACCTTCTTCACGGATATTGTAGCGTTCGATCTCCCATACTTTTTCCTGGTCAAACAGCGTTATCATGATGTCTACAACCTCCTGTGCATCAATGCTTATCAGTAATGAGACAAGCCAACTACTTATATCTAAAGAGGCGTGAAGCGTCCGCAATTTCCAACTTATGTTCTTTTTAATCGCAGACTCAGTATAGCATTCTAAGGAAGCTTGCGTCAATGTGAGTACAACAATTGCAGCGATCTATATCACCAATCGAGATCTAACCGCATGCAGACCTTGGACACAATTATATTGCGTCTAGTTCCCGACAAAAGTTTGTGGCACATAAGAATCAAGCATTTGTAAAACAAAAGGCATTCAATTGCGCACAATGGGACTGAATGTTAAAATGAAGTTGAACCTTTAGAACCAATGGCTATGACTAATTCGTTTGTGGGGGACAACAATGTCGAAGCTAACAGATATTAAAAATCGAATCGATCAAATGGACGGAGGAGCCTTCCAAAATCTTTGTGATGCCTATTTAAGTTATAAAGGCTACAAAAATGTTTATTCGTTGGGCATGCGCACAGGAACAGATAAAACGGCCAAAGGAAATCCAGATACTTATTTTTTGACGGCAGAAAATAAGTATGATTAACTCATAATAGGAACCCTGCAATATCAAGGCTTTGCGGGCCTGAGAAAAATAAAAAGACCTATCACATTACGCAAAACGCCGTCCGGGAAGGCAGCCGGGCGGCGTTTTTGCGTGGCGGGGAGGTCGGAGGAGGTGAAAATCAGAAAAAACAGGTATAAAATTTTCGGGCAAAAATTTGTGCAACACTCCAAAAATCAAAAAAGTTAGGAGGAATTGAATGGCAGAGGAAAAAGTGAACAGCGGCGCGGAGGAAGTCAACGCCGCCGAGCCCGAGGTCACGGAGCAGACCGCCGTGGACACCCCGCCCGAGGCTGCCGCCCCGGAGCCGGAAGTGGCGGAACCGGCGGAGCCCGCCGCCGGTGATCCCGGTATGGCAGAGCCGGAGCAGGAGCCCTCCGGCGAGGCTCCCCCGCCCCAGGTGGATGGCCCGGAGCCGGACATGGCGGAGCCTGCCGCTGGTGAGCCCGCTGCGCCCGCGCCTGAGCCGGAGTCCCCCGGCGAGGGCATCCCGCCCCAGGCAGAAAGCCCGGAGCCGCCCACCCTGGGCGAAGATGGCGAGGTAGTGGTGGACTTTGAAAAAATCAGTGAGCTTATCGCCAAACGCAACCAGGCGGCGCGGGAGGCCGTGGAACAGGAGGCGGCTGCTGCCGCCCAGCCGGACACGCCGGACAAGGGTGCGGAGGAACGAGCCCCGGAGGAGGCTCCACCCAAGCGCCGGGGCCGCAAGCCCAAGGAAGATCGGGCGGAACAGGCGGGGCTGGACGCCAAGCCCCTCCGTGGCCGTAAACCCAAGGAGGCCGCCCCGGACAAGGACGCCCCAGAGGGCAAGCCCAGGGACAAAGTGTCCCGAGGCAGGCGGGGCAAGGCCGCCCAGGAACAGACCGCCCCCGGTGGCGGCGCTGCCGGGGACGCCCCCACCGTTTCGGAGGGCACGTCCGCCCCTGGCGCGGAGCAGCCCCCGGCTCCCGCTGCGGAGGAGGCCACCGCGCCGCCCCGCCCGGTGGAACATCAGAAGGTGGTCTATCTAAAAATCTCTGAAATGCACCCGTTCCACACCTTCCGCCCCCACCCATTCCAGGTGCGGGACGACGCGAAGATGCAGGAAACGGTGGCGTCCATCAAGCAAAACGGCGTCATGGTGCCCGGCCTGGCCCGCCCGGAGAAGGACGGAAACGGCTATGAGATCGTGGCGGGCCACCGCCGCTGCCGGGCCAGTGAGCTGGCCGGGCTGGATGAGATGCCCTTTATCGTCCGGGATATGACAGACCATGAGGCTGTTGAGGCCATGAAGGACAGCAACAAGCAGCGGGACGGTATGCTCCCTATGGAAATGGCCCGGCTGCTGGATCTGGAGATGGAGGACATCAAGCACCAGGGCGTGGCGCTCAAGAATGTGCCCGAGGGCGACATTGGGAAACGCTCGGCGGAGATCGTGGGCGAGGCCCACGGCATGAACTACAAGAAGGTCATGCGGTATATCCGGCTCAACTCCCTTGTGCCGGAGCTCCAGGACATGGTGGACGGTACGGCGGTAAACGCCAACGGGGAGCCCATCAAAAAGCTGGGATTCATCCCCGCCGTGGAGCTGTCCTTTATCCGCCCCAAAAACCAGCAGCTCATCGCCGTGTCCATCGAGGGGGAGCAGGCGTCCCCGTCTGTCGCCCAGGCGAAAAAGCTCCGGGAGCTGGATCAGGCGAATAAACTCACCGGGGACGTCATTGACGCGATTTTAAGTGAAGAAAAGAAGGAGGTCGGCCAAGTGATCATCAGCACAGAGGAACTGAACAGGTATTTCGGCCAGGAGGTCACGCCCCGGCAGATGAAGGAGCAGATCATCGCCCTGCTGGACGAATGGAAGGAAAAGCAGCCGCCGGAGAAAAAGGCGGAGCTGGAGAAGTAAGCCCTTGAGACACTTTGTCCCAAGGGCTTTTTCCATTTCTATCACAATTTTTGGAGGTGCAACTTGAAAAACCATCACCATATCCCCCGGAGGCTCTCGGCCCTGCTGCTTGTGCTGGCCGTCATGCTCTCCCTTGTCCCCACGGCCTTCGCAGGCCAGCAGGACAGCTACCACGACCCGGCGGAACACTGGAAGGAGGCCAACAACCGCACCAACGAGCTGGACGCCAACGCCGTCGTGACCATTGAGACCTTCAACTGCGGCGAGTGCGGCAAGGCCACATCCTTTGAGGTTCTGCGCACCCCGGAGTACACCCGGGACGGCCAGACGGCCATGAGCCGGAACGTCAAATATTCAGACGGTACGATGGTGGACGGCGAGGGCACAGGCGCGATCCTGGACGGCGTGCCGGGGCAGGACGCCTATTATACGGCCTATCACTGGACAAAGGCCGTCTGCCAGACCTGCGGCGGCCTCAACACCAACATGGGCAAGAGCGACTACGGGTATCTGAAAAATGTGTACTGGCTCTATGACTGCGCCAACAACTTCTTTGAGGAGCTGCCGGAGACGCAGAGCATCGAGCAGGTGGACGATACCTACCACCGCGTCATCACCACCAGCGGCGAGTATTGCGGGTTCTGTTACGGCACCTTTAAGGAGACATCCTCCACCCTGGAGCGTCACCGCATGGAGACGGCCATCCGCCCGGAGCTGGCCCATGACCGCTTTGTGGAGATGGACGCCTGCGCCGATTGCGGCTACTCCGAAACCGCCTACACCGCCGCAAAGAGCGTGGTGGCGGACTACTTCGGCGTGGTAGACGGCCAGCCCCATACGGTCACAGTGTCCGACTTGAGCGAGGCCGGCGTTACCACCGCCATCCGCTACGGCACTGAGGCTGGGGCCTGCACCCTGACCTCCGCCCCCAACTACACGGAGGCCGGGGACTATCCCGTGTACTATGAGATCACCTACACCTACAAAAATACCAACATGGTGGAGGACGGCGTGGCCTTTGTGCATCTCCGTGACGAAACCACCACCGAGGACGGCTCCTGCGCCTGCGGCTGCGGCAACCCGGATTGCGGCTGCCATGACCCGGACTGTGACGGGTGCTGCTGCGGCGATACCGGCTGCGGGGACAAGCATAACTGGGCGCTGCTGGACAGCAAAGATGCCACCTGCCTGACCCTGGGCTATGACCGCTACCTTTGTGTGGAGTGCGGCCAGATCGAGAAGCGGGACTACGAGGCGGCCCTGGGCCACGCTTTTCAGACCACCGTCATCCGGGAGGCCACCTGCGAGGCGGACGGCAAGGCCCTGGAGCTGTGCGCCCGGTGCGGCCTGATGCGGGAGACCGCCACCCCCAAGGGGGAACATGAATACAAGACCTATTCCGTGACGGCCACCTGCACCAGCCCCGGCTACACCGTCCGGGAGTGCGCCGTCTGCGGCGACAGGCACATTGAGGACATCACGGCGGCTCTGGCCCACAACTACAAGGCCAAGACCACCCCGGCCACCTGTGAGGGCGGCGGCAAGACCGTCCATCTCTGCGAGGGCTGCGGCTCCAGCTTTGTGACAGATTACACCGACCCCCTGGGCCATAGCTGGGACGAGGGCACCGTTGTCACCAACGCCACCTGCACCGGGGAGAGCGTCATGGAATACCACTGCGTCCGCTGCGGCTACCACCGTCTGGAGGGCGGCGGCGCCAGCGGCCACGTCCCCGGCGCCCCGGCCACCTGCACCACGCCCCAGCTCTGCGAGGAGTGCGGCGCTGTGCTGGAAAACGCCCTGGGCCACGACTACCAGGAGGAAGTGACTGCCCCCACCTGCGAGGGCATGGGCCACACCACCTACACCTGCTCCCGCTGCGGCGATTCCTACGATGGGGCCTATACCGATCCCACCGGCCACACCCCCGGCGACTGGATCGTGGACAAGGAGCCCACCACCGACAGCGAGGGCTCCCGCCATAAGGAGTGTACCTCCTGCGGCGAAACGCTGGAGGAAGAGCCTATTGAAAAAATCTACAATCAATCCACTACAGATGAACACGGCGAGGCCATTGTGGGTGGGTATCTGGTGACGGTCAGCGACACCGATACCAAAAATCCCGTAGCCGGGGCCACCGTCACGCTCCGCGCGGATGAGTCCCTGTCCATCCGGCTGCCCTCTGGCCGCCTGCTGGACTATGACGACCAGACCACCATCCTTGTCCAGCTCGTCAAGGACAAGTCCCCTGTTTCCGGCATGGGTATCGCCGTCACTGACCGCAACGACAATTTCAGCAGCGGCAAGACGGATACCGCCGGGCAGCTCACTGTCCCCGGCGGCTCGGATTCCACCAACGAGGACGGCAAGGGCACCGTGGGCTGGGAGGACGCCGACGGCAACCGCCACACCCTCACCGTGAAGGTGGAGGACTATGAAACCAAGCGCCCGATCCCGGACGCCGGTATCTCCATCGGCTCCACCGGAAATATCACCGTCACCCTGCCGGACGGCGAGGACATGGACGAGGCCAACCGCATCACTGTCACTGTTACCGACCATGAACGCCAGCCCCAGGATGGCCTTTCCGTCATTGTGAAGGGCGACCTGGGCCAGACGGAGCGCGGGGAAACCGATGAGGCAGGCCAGCTCACCGTGCCCGAGGTGGCGGAGCTGGAGACCCACGGGGCCTATGTGGTGGGCTACACCGACGGCACCTTTGGGCCGGACCGGGATATGACCCGGAGCGAGGCGGCCACCATCTTTGCCCGCCTGCTCTCCCAGCGCCTGGGTGATCCCATCACCGCCCCCACAACCACTACATTCCCGGACGTGCCCGCCGACGCATGGTACGCCGGGTATGTATCCTACCTGACCCGCTATGGCGTGGCCGTGGGCTACACGGACGGCCTGTTCCACGGGAATGAGCCCATTTCCCGCGCCGAGTTCACCGCTATGGCGGTGCGGTTCTTCGACGCCTACGGCGACGGCGACCAGGAGATCATGGAGGACTACCAGGACTTTTGGGATGTGTCCCCCGGCCATTGGGCAGCGGGGTACATCGAGGACGCGGCCCAGCACGGCTGGGTGGTAGGCTATGGGGACGGCACCTTCCAGCCGGAGGATGAAATCTCCCGCGCTGAGGTCGTTACCATCGTCAACCGCCTGCTGGGGCGCGAGGCCGACAAGGACTACATCGCCAGCGGCCCCCGCGGGCTGGTGCGGTTCCCGGACGTTTCCAGCGGCCATTGGGCCTACTATGACATTCTGGAGGCGTCCAACCACCATGAGGCGGACGTGTCCGCCGATCCCGAGGTCTGGCAGAAGCAGGAGAAGTAAGCAGCCCTGAGACACTTTGTCCCAAGGCTTTTGTGCTCGTCCATCCCGGAGCTCTGGTGGCATATATCCCCCGTCGCCGCCGTCATTCCGGCGCAGGCGGGAGCGGGCAGTCAAGGGGGCAGCGCCCCGCCGCTTAAGCGGCGGCTTGCCCTTGACGGCCCGCCCCGGCTGTGCTATCTCTCGCGGCGCGGCGGGGGTATATCCTCCAGAGCCACACCCCGCCCATGAATGGGCGGGGATGGGGGTGGGCTGAACGATCTCAAAGAACATCTATAATTATAATGTATAGGAGGCATCTGAACATGAAAAGACCCCTTGCGTATATCACCGCCCCCTGGAAGGGCGATATAGCGGACAACGCGGAGCAGGCGGCGCAGTATTGCCGCGCTGTCTACGAGGCGGGCTATGCTCCCATCTGCCCCACGCTGTTCCTGCCCCTGTTCCTCCATGATCCTGTGCCCCAGGAGCACAAGGATGGCATCGACATTGGGCGCGACCTGCTCCGGCGCTCCCGGGTGCTGGTGGTCTGCGGCCATATCGTCACGGAGGAGATGAAAAACGACATTGCCATCGCCCAGCGGCTGGGCATTACCGCCACCACCCTGGAGGGCATTTTGACCGTCAAGGGCCAGGGCAAGCGCCGCCGTGGGTAAGCGCAATACCCTGGAGCACGATGGGAGGTAGATATTCATAGAAGTTACCATGACTGCCCGCTTGTTTAATGCGGACAAGGTACGGGATGGCGAGGTGGCTGAGATCGGCGTGGAGTTCCCTACTGCAAAGGAGGCCATGCGGGAGGCGCTGAAAACCATCGGCGTGGACGGCGTCCGCTGCCGGAATGTGTTTTTAATCGAGCACGACAGCAATCTCAGCGGCTTTTGCCACTGTCTGAACCAGGGCGATTCTGTGGACGAGCTCAACTACCTGTGCCGCCTGCTCTCGGATATGACGGACACGGAGCTTGCCACGTTCCAGGCCGTGGTGGAATACGGGGCACACAACGGCAACGCCGCCGACCTCATCAATCTTGCGCTGAATATCGAGTCCTATGATTTCTACATGGGCGTGGACAGCGACAAGGAATTGGGCCATATCTACGCCGACGATATGGGATTCATACAGATCCCGGAAGAGGTACGCCCCTACTTCGACTTTGCGGCATACGGGCGCAAGGTGCGCTCGGATGACAAGGGCTGCTTTGTCAACGGCGGTTATCTCATTCGCTCCGGGGTGGAGTTCGAGGAACGCTGCCACGGCCCGGAGGACATCCCCCAGGAGTACCGGGTATTCGAGTATCCAAAATTGAATATCCGGGAACGGCTGGCGGCCTATACGGAGGTGAGCAAACAGGCAGCCCAGCGTGAAAAGCCCGCCCCGGCTCCGGGGCGGGAGGAACGGTAGCCCTTTGGGACACTTTGTCCCAGAGGGCTTTTTCCATGTGACGAGGAGGTGATCGACTGGTAGAGGAAGATGTGTCCCGGCGTACCATAGCGGTCTATGTGAAGGCGGGCAAGCTGACCGCCCGGACACTGGCCCTGGCGCTGCGGGCGGCGGGGCGGCAGATTCGCAAGGCACACCAAGCCCACCAAACACCCCACGGCAGGCAGACGGTGCGGAAACTGATGGCCCACGGCGCGAACACGAACAGCGCCCCCGTGGAGGCCCCGGCCCTCTTTGACCGGGTGGCCCGCAAAATGAACGTGGACTACGCTTTCTACAAGACCAAAGAGGGGAAATACCTGCTGTTCTTCAAATCCGGCCAGGCGGACGCCATTTCCGCCTGTTTCTCGGAGTATTCCCATCTGGTGCTCCGCCGGGGGAAATCCCGCAAGACGCCCATCCTGGAGCAGCTCAAAAATGCCCAGGAGCAGGTGCGGCAGCAGCCCCGGCGTGAGCAGGAGCGGGTAAAGGAGGCGGTGCGTGAAGATCGGTAACGTCAAGAAAATCCTTTTGCCCAACCTGCCCTACCTGTTCTTCCTGTGGGCCTTTCTAAAGGTAGGCACCGCCTACCGGCTGGCGGCGGGCGCGGACTTCGCCCATAAGCTCATCGGCCTGGGTCAGACCATCGGCCCGGCCTTTGCCGACCTCGCCCCGGGGCTCCACCCCTTTGATTGGCTGGTGGGCATCGCCGGGGCAGCGGCCCTGCGGCTGGTGGTGTACGCCAAGGCAAAGAAGGCGAAAAAATATCGCCGGGATGAAGAGTACGGGTCGGCGCGATGGGGCGGCCCCAAAGATATGGAGCCGTTCACCGATCCCAAGTTCGAGAGCAATGTCATTCTCACCGGGACGGAGCTGCTCACCATGAATACCCGGCCCAAAAATCCCGCCAACGCCCGCAACCTCAACGCCTGTGTGGTGGGCTCCTCTGGCAGCGGCAAGACCCGGTTCTGGCTCACCCCCCAACTGCTCCAGGCCCATTCGTCCTATGTGGTGGTAGACCCCAAGGGCGGCACCCTCTCCCAGGTGGGGGCCTTTCTCCAGCGGAAGGGCTATAAGATCAAGGTGTTCAACAGCATCGACTTCTCCAAGTCCATGCACTACAACCCCCTGGCCTATGTGCGCAACGAGGCGGATATTCTGAAGTTCGTCAATACCCTTATCTCCAACACCAAGGGAGAGGGCAAGGAAAGCGATCCATTCTGGACGAAATCGGAGACCCTGCTCTACTGCGCCCTCATCGCCTATATCATCTTCGAGGGGCCGCCGGAGGATCGGAATATGAATACCCTGGTGGACATGATCTCCGGCATGGAGGTGAAGGAGAACGACGAAAACTTTATGAACGCCGTGGATTATATGTTCAAGGGCCTGGAAAAGCGCAAGCCGGATTGCTTTGCGGTCAAGCAGTATAAAAAGTACAAGCTGGCCAGCGGCAAGACGGCCAAGAGCATTTTGATCTCCTGCGGGGCCCGCCTGGCCCCATTTGACATCCCGCAGCTCCGGGAGATCATGGCCTATGACGAGATGGAACTGGACAAGCTGGGGGATCGGAAAACGGCGGCGTTCTTCCTCATCAGCGACACGGACAGCACCTACAATTTTTTGGTGGCGCTGGCCTTTTCGCAGATGTTCAACCTGCTGTGTGAGCGGGCGGACAACAAGTACGGGGGCCGCCTGCCCCATCATGTGCGGGTGCTGTGGGACGAGGCGGCCAACACGGGACAGGTGCCAAACCTGGAAAAGCTGGTGGCCGTCATCCGCTCCCGGGAGGTGTCCCTGACCCTGTTCTATCAGCAGTTAGCGCAATGCAAGGCCATTTATGACAAAAACGCTGAAACGATCCTCGGCAACATGGACAGCGTGGTGTTCCTGGGTGGCCGGGAGAGCAGCACCATCAAGGAGATTTCCGAGAACTGGCTGGGCAAGGCCACCATCTATATGCAGACGGACGGGCGCTCCAAGGGCCAGTCCGAGAGCTACAACCTCAACACCCAGCGGCTGGGCCGGGAGCTGATGACCCCCAGCGAGCTTGCCACCATGCCCGGAGATCGGTGCATTT
>OGHJ01003756.1_pt1 | contig 10575 bp, 9 predicted proteins | sample 1571351 | NCBI WGS metagenome assembly OGHJ01 (sample SAMEA2582037, study PRJEB24529) | metagenome | biome: Human gut stool | place: China | collected 2011 | reverse complement strand
CTCCCCTACCGATCGGCTGGTCCAGGCGTTGTCAGACGATATTCTTTCAGGCCTGCTGAGGCTCGGCGCGCGCCTTCCGGCGCATCGTGAACTGGCAGATACGCTCGGTATCGCGGTGGGTACTGTAACGAAAGCCTATGGGATCCTGGAGAGACGGGGTCTGGTGCGAAGCGTTAAGGGCAGCGGAATGTTTGTCGCGCTGGCCAATTCCAGAAGCCGAACCTTTATCGACCTGTCGCAAAACACCCCGCCGGCAGCACTGACCTCCCGGTCACTGAGTAAGACACTCACCACCCTCGCCCGGCGTCCTGACATGGATATGTTTAACACTTACGCCCCGGCAACGGGCCATGATGAACACCGGCGGCTTCTTGCGCAGTGGTTCAGTCGTCTGGGTGTCCCGGCAGATTACCAGCGTCTCATCTTAACGAACGGTGCTCAGCATGCGCTCTCTGTAGCGTTGTCTACGGTCTGTGAACCTTTTGGCCGACTGTACGTTGAGGCTCAAACCTATTCAGGGCTGATTCAGCTGTCGCATTTACTGAAGCTCACCTTAGTGGGGATCCCGATGGATGACGAAGGCATGGATGTCTCTGTTCTGGAAAAGTCCCTCGATGAAAATGCGGAAAAAGGCGGTGCTGTCTATGTCACGCCGCTCTTACAAAGTCCGTCCACACGCATTATGAGCCTGGCCCGCCGTCAGGAACTGGTTCGGGTTTGTCGGGAAAGGGGCATAAAGATTATTGAGGATGATGTTTATCGGCTGATGAGCACGACAGAATTGCCACAGATTGCCAAAATAGCCCCCGATATCACCTTATATGTGAATAGCTTATCTAAGATCCTTAATCCAGCATTGCGGATTGGCGGGCTACTGGTACCAGAGGCGCTGTATTCACGAGCAGAATCCATGCTGAGGGCAACGGCGATGATGGTCTCTCCGCTAAGCAGTTCCATCATGGAGCAATGGCTGATTGATGGCACAGCAGAAACCGTCACCCTCGCAATTGAACACGAAACCCGGCGTCGTTACCAACTCGCTATCGACATTTTAGGAGAGCACGTTTATCGCTCGGGGCTGCCCAGCTTTCATCTCTGGTTACCGTTTTCACGCGATGACGCGCACTCTTTCTACAATGCAGCGCTGGCGACAGGCATCAAAGTGACAGCACCGGCCTCAACTGAAGTGGGTCAACAGTCGGATCAGTACGGCGTCAGGTTGTGTATTGGCGGAACGGAGTTCAGCCAGTTAAAGCAAGCACTCTTAAAACTCAACGAGATTGCCGGGCAACTTAAACAGAAACCAGACCCGTTCCCGCTTTTTAATGTATGAATGACAGGATAGGTGTGACTCCTGTTTCTTCTGACGAGGGTAATATCATTCCCTTTATGTGCTCAAAAAATCAGCGGCGATTCGATCAGCATTTTTTCATAATATTTTTATCAGTCGCCATGATGAAATAGACGATGCTTATACAATCGGTAAAGCGTATGGATGGGTCTTATGCTGCCATTCGACGCGAAGCGTAAACGCTTTTTTACGGGCCAGGTCAGGCGTTGTCTGCTTCAAAAAAATTGCCGTATTTGTTATATTGTTACTTATTGATTATTCACCTCTGCGGTGCCAAAAAGAACAAGATTCACCGCAACCCAGGACAATGAAATGTTAGATTACCGCTTCCCGACAGCTTTGCAGATGGTTCTCAGCGTAGCGATGGCGGAGCAATCGGGTGAACGTTCGACGAGTGCGATTCTGGCCTACGGACTGGAAGCAAATCCGAGCTTTATCCGCAAGTTAATGGTTCCGCTTACGCGTGACGGCATTATCGTCTCAACCCTTGGCCGTAACGGTTCTATTCATCTTGGTCGTCCGGCGGATAAGATCACCCTGCGTGATATCTATGTTTCAGTCATAGAAGATAAAAAGCTGTGGGCGTCGCGTCCTGACGTACCGGCTCGCTGCGTCGTCAGCGCCAACGCGTGCTGGTACTTCAAATCTATCGCCGATGAAGCGGAGCAGGCTTCGTTAGAGGTTCTGGCTCAACATACCGTGGCCAGCGCGCTGGAAAAAGTCAAAAAAGCCGATACCAGCGGGTGCGATCCGGTGCCTGAAATTGAAGGCCTGCATAAAAAAGCGTAGCCATGCCCTTCCTGATACGAAAAAAAACCGCCTTAACGAGAAGGCGGTTTTTTTGTGCCCTGTAAAAACCTAGGCAGGTAAAACGTCGTTGACCGGCTTGCCGCGCGTAACGAATTTACGCAGCGTCACATAAAACACCGGCGTCAGGAACAGACCAAACAGCGTCACGCCCAGCATCCCGGAGAACACCGTGATCCCGGTGACACCGCGCACTTCTGCGCCTGCGCCGTGACCGAGGATCAGCGGAATCGTCCCGGCAATAAAGGCGATGGAGGTCATCACAATCGGGCGTAAACGCAGGCGGCACGCTTCCAGCGCCGCTTCCATAATCCCTTTCCCCTGAAGCTCCAGCTCGCGCGCAAACTCAACGATAAGAATCGCGTTTTTACATGCCAGCCCCATGAGTACCACCAGCCCCACCTGCACGAAGACGTTGTTATCGCCACCGGTCAGCCAGACGCCAAACAGCGCGGACAGCATCGTCATCGGAACGATCAGGATCACCGCCAGCGGCAGGGTCCAGCTTTCATACAGTGCGGCCAGCACCAGGAAAGCCAGCAGCACCGCGACCGGGAAGACGATCAGCGCCGTGTTGCCCTGAGTGGCCTGCTGGAAGCTCAGGTCCGTCCATTCAATATTCATCCCGTTCGGCAGGATCTGCTTAGACATTCCGTCCAGTTGCGTCATCGCCTGTGCCGAAGAGAGAATGCGCGGATCGGCATCGCCAATCAGATCCGCCGCCGGATAACCGTTATAACGGATCACCGGATCCGGCCCGTAGGTGGTGCTGATATTCACCATACTGCCGATTGGCACCATTTCGCCCTGATTATTACGGGTGCGCAAATTCGCAATGTCTTCCACGCTGTCGCGGAACGGCCCGTCGGCCTGCGCCATCACGCGCCAGGTACGCCCGAACTGGTTAAAATCGTTCACATAAGACGATCCCAGATAGGTTTGCAGCGTACCGAACAGATCGGTCAGCGACACGCCCTGCGCTTTCGCCTTATCTCGATCAACCTGCACATCCAGCTGCGGAACGTTAGCCTGGTAAGTTGAGATCGGGAAATGCATCCCCGGCGTCTGCATAATCGCACCGGACATGGTGTTCACCGCGTTTTGCAGCGCACCATAGCCCAGACCGCCGCGATCCTGGATGTACAGCGAATAGCCCGACCCCTGCCCCAGCCCTAAAATCGGCGGTGGCAAAATGGAGAAACCAAAGCCCTGCTGAATTTGAGCGATTTTGGCATTGATCTCAGCGTTAATTTCCGCCGCCGTGTGTTTACGCTGATCGAACGGTTTCAGACCAAAGAAGACCGTCCCGGTATTCGGCGTGTTGGTGAACTGCAGCGCGTTAAGCCCAGGAAAAGCGACCGCATAATCCACGCCTTCGGTATTCATCCCGATTTCGCTCATTTTGCGGATCACCGCATCGGTGCGGGCCAGTGAAGAACCTTCCGGCATTTTCACGCCGCCAATTAAATACAGCTTATCCTGGGTCGGTATAAACCCGCCGGGGACCGCTTTAAACATGACGCCAGCCGCGCACAACAGCAGCACATAAACAACAAACACCGCGCCACGGCGTCCGAGCGTTTTCCCCACCAGCCCCTGATAACCGTTTGAGCTACGGTGGAAAAAGCGGTTAAACGGACGGAACAGCCAGCCGAACAGACGATCGATAAGCCGGGTCGGGAAGTCTTTCGGGGCGCCGTGCGGTTTTAACAGCAGCGCTGCCAGTGCCGGCGAGAGCGTCAGCGAGTTGATGGCGGAAATCACCGTCGAAATCGCGATAGTCACCGCAAACTGTTTGTAGAACTGGCCGGTTACCCCGGAGAGGAACGCCATCGGTACAAACACCGCGCACAGCACCAGCGCAATCGCGATAATCGGCCCCGAAACTTCACGCATCGCCTGATGCGCCGCCTGAAGCGGAGAAAGCCCCTCTTCGATATTTCGCTCGACGTTTTCCACCACCACGATGGCGTCATCCACGACGATACCGATAGCCAGCACCAGCCCGAACAAACTCAGGGTATTCAGTGAGAAGCCAAGCAGGTAGAGAATGCTGAACGTCCCCACAACCGATACCGGCACCGCGATCAGCGGAATAATCGACGCGCGCCAGGTCTGCAGGAACAGGATCACCACCAGTACTACCAGCACCACCGCTTCCAGCAGGGTCTGCACAACCGCGCGAATGGAATCGCGAACGAAAACCGTCGGGTCGTACGGTGCTGCCCATTTCATATCTTCCGGGAAACGCGTGGCCAGTTCGTTCATTTTCGCGCGCACGGCGTTAGACAAATCGATGGCGTTCGCGCCCGGGGACTGGAAGATACCAATCCCGACCGCGTCTTTGTTGTTGAGCTGGGAACGCAGCGCATAGCTGCCAGAGCCCATTTCAATACGCGCCACGTCGCGCAGGCGTACCAGCGAGCCGTCTTGCGCCGTTTTCAGAATAATATTGCCAAACTCTTCTTCCGTGTGCAGACGCCCCTGGGCGTTAATGGAGATCAGGAAATCGCTCTCTTTCGGCAGCGGCTCGGCGCCAAGCTGCCCGGCAGAAACCTGAACGTTTTGCTCCTGCATCGCCGTCACGACATCCGAGGCCGTCAACCCGCGGGCTGCCACCTTGTCGGGATCCAGCCAGATGCGCATCGCGTATTCGCCAGAGCCAAAAATCTGAATCTGGCCCACGCCCGGCAGACGCGCCAGTTCGTCCTTCACTTTAAGCGTGGCGTAGTTACGCATATACAGTGAATCGTACCTGCCGCCCGGCGAAAACAGATGCACCACCAGCGTCAGCGTCGGTGATTGTTTCTGGGTGGTAATACCCAGACGTCGTACATCTTCCGGCAGACGCGCCTCGGCCTGTGACACGCGGTTTTGCACCTGAACCTGCGCCTGATCCGGGTCGGTACCCGGGCGGAACGTCACGGTGGTTACCAGTACGCCGTCAGAGCCTGCAACGGATTTCATGTACATCATGTTTTCAACGCCGTTGATGGCTTCTTCCAGCGGCGTCGCCACGGTTTCTGCAATCACTTTCGGGTTGGCACCCGGATACTCCGCGCGCACCTGCACGCTTGGCGGTACGACGTCAGGATATTCGCTCACCGGTAACAGCGGGATAGCGATTAATCCTGTGATGAAAATCAGAATCGACAGTACTGCGGCGAAAATCGGCCTGTCGATAAAAAAGCGGGAAAAGTCCATATGTCGGATTCTCGGGTAAGGGATCAGTTAAGCGCGGCGCTGGCGGTCATCGGAACGGTTTTCGCGTTAACCGGCATACCCGGCATAAACACTTTTTGTAAACCGTCGACGATGACTTTATCGCCAGGGTTCAGCCCCTGCTGCACGATACGTAAACCGGCGGCCAGACGTCCCGGCGTGATATCGCGGCGCTGCGCTTTACCTTCTTTATCAACGATATAAACGTATTTGCGATCCTGATCGGTCAGCACCGCTTTATCGTCGACAAGCGTGGCTTTGAATTCAGCGCTGCCCGGCAGGCGTACGCGGGCAAACAGTCCTGGCGTGAACTGACGCTGCGCATTATCCAGCAGCGCGCGCATACGGATGGTGCCGGTGCTCGGCGTTAACTGATTATCAAGAAAATCCACCTTGCCCTGATGGGGATAACCCTCCTCCCCCACCAGGCCAATCTCAACCGGGAGTGCCAGGTGGTTACTGGACGCGCCCTGCCCGCTGCGAGCGAGATTTTGATAGTGGAGGTAGGTTGCCTCATCCACGTCAAAGTAGACGTAAACCGTTTTCAGGGAGACCAGCGTGGTGAGGACGCTGGCACTGTCACCCGCGGTGACCAGATTACCGCTGGTGATCAGCGCGCGGCTGGCGCGGCCATCAATAGGCGCGGTCACTTTGGTGAAATCGAGGTTAAGTTGTGCCGCGTCAACTGCTGCCTGCGCGGCGCGAATGTCGGCCTGCGCCTGAGCGGCGGCCGAACGGCGCTGCTCCCACTCTTCACGGGAGACGACGTTGGTATTGACGAGTTTATCGGTACGGTTAGCCTCACTGCGCGCCAGGCTGGCCTGCGTTTTGGCTCTCGTTAAGGTGGCCTGCGCCTGTTCCAGCGCAGCGCGATAGGTTCTGTCATCGATAGTGAACAGCACCTCGCCCTTTTTCACTTCCTGGCCGTCGGTGTAATTCACTTTATCAATGTAGCCGGAGACGCGGGGGCGCAGCTGAACGCTTTCCACCGCTTCAATCCGGCCGTTAAAGCTATCCCACTGACTGATGGATTTCACTACCACGTCAGCGGCGCTCACAGCGGGCGCTTGTGGGACGGCATTTTGTGCCACGCCGTCATCGCATCCGACAAGCAGCATGGAGAGGAACATCGCTCCCAGCGCCGTCAGATGAACGTTAACCCAGGGTTTTTGCAGGCTCATTATTTTTATTCCGGTAATGGTAGCCGCCGGGCAAGACGCTGCGGGAGACGCGGCGCCACTTCCTTTGTCCGGACTGGCTTGAGACTATTTGTGTCGTTCATCGCCACAAAACTGTAACAGTTGCGAATACACTATCGCGGCGATTGTAGGAAGGCGTCAGATTTAGTGCAAGAATAATTAATACACTTTATGTGCTATTTGGCTCAGGGACAAAAGGCGCGTTTTCGGCAAGGAATTAAATGCAACAATAAAACTTGCATTTAATGTCAGAGCGAGTCATCTTTAAATGCAACAGACAAAAATGCTTTTTAAAACGCTGCGTGGGGGAAACCATGAACACTGACGCATTTATTCATGATCTACTCGACTGGATCGACAACAACCTTGAAAGCCGCCTGGACATTAACACCGTTTCCAGGCGCGCCGGCTACTCGAAATGGCATCTCCAGCGGATCTTCAAGGAACATACCGGGTATCCGCTGGCCGAGTATATTCGTGCACAAAAGCTGCAAAAATCGGTCGAGCGCTTAACCCACAGCGATGAACCGATCCTGAACGTGGCGATCGCGCTGGGCTTTGACTCCCAGCAGTCCTTCAACCGCAGCTTTAAGCGTCAGCAGTAAAAGGATGTATCGCATTATTTACCGGAATGCTTGCCACAATGAAGTTCAATAAAGGCAAAATGCGTCTGTCCGCAAACAACGGATTTACCAATGCGACTGATGCGGCAGATTATCTTGTAAAACATGGCGTTCCATTCCGTGACGCGCATGGTATTATCGGAAAAATCGTTCTTTACTGTATTGAGCGTGGCATTGCGATTGACGATATGAGTTTAGATGAATTAAAAGCAATCTGTCCGGTATTTGAAGAAGATATTTACGAGGAGATTTCCATGGAGACATGCGTGAATAACCGCCTGACCATTGGTGCTCCGGGAAAAGCTGCTATGGAGAAAGTTATTGAAGCAGAAAAAGCATATCTTGCAGAGGACTGGAAGAAATAAACTTTAACACGGTAAAACGTTATTGTAAAAAATGCACAAAGAATACATGGAAAACTGACATTTTTTTACAAAATAAACCATTGCTTTTTTGAGAAAAATAGCATAATATATTCACTATAACGACAGCTGTTCGCGATAGACGGACAAACAATGAGCCGTACGATCCGCAGACATTCGATTGTCAGGAATGGAAAGAGCCGGTAACAGGGACGGTTCTCCGAACGAACAGGGAAAGACGAGGAGATTAGGCAATGAGTGAGAAGTTAAAAGTAGGTATTCTTGGTGGAACAGGTATGGTAGGACAGAGATTCATCTCTCTGTTGGAGAATCATCCGTGGTTTGAGGTGACAACGATCGCAGCCAGCCCAAGAAGTGCCGGTAAGACATATGAAGATGCAGTTGGTGATCGTTGGAAAATGGATACACCAATGCCGGAAGCGGTAAAAAAGATTGTTGTCATGAACGTTAATGAGGTAGAGAAAGTTGCAGCAGAAGTTGATTTTGTTTTCTCCGCTGTTGATATGACAAAAGAAGAAATCAAAAAGATCGAGGAAGAATACGCGAAGACAGAGACACCGGTTGTTTCTAACAACAGTGCACACCGCTGGACACCGGATGTTCCAATGATTGTACCGGAAGTAAATCCGGAGCATTTAGAGGTTATCGAGAGCCAGAAAAAACGTCTGGGAACAAAGAGAGGCTTTATCTGTGTAAAACCAAACTGTTCGATCCAGAGTTATGCACCGGCACTTACCGCATGGAGAAAGTTTGAGCCGACACTGGTTGTTGCTACGACTTATCAGGCAATTTCCGGAGCGGGAAAGACATTTAAAGACTGGCCGGAGATGGAGCATAATATTATTCCATATATTGGTGGCGAAGAAGAAAAGAGTGAACAGGAGCCGCTTCGTATCTGGGGTAAAGTTGAGAATGGACAGATTGTAAAAGCCGATGGCCCATTGATTACAAGCCAGTGTATCCGTGTACCGGTACTGGATGGACATACGGCTGCGGTATTTGTTAATTTTAAACAGAAACCAACGAAAGAAGAGCTGATTCAGGCACTTGTTGAGTTTAAGGGTGCACCTCAGGAATTGGGACTGCCAAATGCACCAAAGCAGTTCATTCAGTATTTAGAAGAGGATGACCGCCCACAGGTTGCTTTGGATGTAAATTATGAAAATGGATTTGGCGTTAGTATCGGACGTCTTCGAAAAGACGCATATTTTGACTGGAAATTTGTGGGACTTTCCCATAATACCGTACGTGGTGCAGCAGGTGGTGCTGTGCTGATGGCGGAACTTTTGAAAGCCAAAGGATATATAACAGCTAAATAAATTGGGAAAGGATGATGGGAATGAGTAAATTTCGTGTGCTGGTCAAAGGAATTGTGCAGTATCAGGATTCTTATTTAGCAGTGGAGCGCTGGTATGATGACCGTATTTTTGACCCTTATCAGTGGGAATTTATTGATGGGGAGATGGAATTCGGAGAGACACCGGAAAAAGCAGTAGAGCGCATTGTGGCGGAAAAAACAGGAGTGGCTGTTCAGGTAAATAAGCCACTGTACACCTGGGGATTTACCGCAGGTGAGATTTGTACATGTGGAATTGCTTTTCTGTGTGATGCACAGATGGATGAAGTGATTTTGGCAGAGGAACTTCGTGACAGTAAGTGGGTTCCAAAAAGCGAAATTGCTCAGGTAATCACCAATCAGGCAGTTGTTAAAGATATCGAGAAGGCGGGTCTGACAAGTAGTTTTGACCTGGATGATTTTGGAAAGGTGGATTTGTTTATTGAACCTATGGATTAAGAATGGACATGTTTTAGACCCTGCCAATCATCTGGATGAAGTATGTGATGTATATGTGAAAGAGGGAAAGGTTGCCTGTGTTGGCAGCCTTTCGTCGGATAAAATTCCAGACGAATGTACGGTGATTGATGCAGAAGGAAAATACGTGATGCCGGGACTTGTTGATTTGCATGTGCACCTAAGAGAACCCGGTTTTGAGTACAAGGAAACAATTTATTCCGGTACGCACGCGATGGCAAAGGGCGGTTTTACAGCGGTTTGCCCGATGCCAAATACAAAGCCTGTGACAGATTCTCCGGCAATGATTGAAAAAATTCTTAAGATTGCCAAAACAGACAGTCCGATTCGTGTTTATCCTGTTGGGGCTGTTACGAAAGGGCAGCTTGGCGAGGAAATGACGGATATTGCCGGTATGGTAAAAGCAGGAGCAAAATTGGGATATATTGACGAAGAACGAATTATCGGTGAAATGGCAGTCAGTACATTCCGTGCCGGAACAGATATCTATCTGACTTATTTTGCAAAAGAAATCGCAAAACTTATGGATGAAGGGAGAATTGGATAATGGCAAAATCACAAGAATTATTTAAACGTGCAGTAAATCGAATTCCAGGTGGAGTAAACAGTCCGGTTCGTGCTTATGGTCCGATCGGGATGGCTCCGAGATTTATTGACCGTGCGGATGGATGTTATATTTATGATGTTGAGGGAAATGAGTATGTGGATTATATCGATTCCTGGGGACCGATGATTCTGGGCCATAATTTTCCGGTCTGGAGACGCTTCTGCGGCGGAAAGGGCGTGGCAGTCACCTGTGCAGCCATTGTGCTGGTTTCGCCCCTCTGGGGCGCGGTATCCTGTCTGGCCGGGTTGGCGGCCGTATTGCTCAGCGGATATCTGCCACTGGGAGCAGTCCTTATTCCCTGCCTTTTTATTTTTCCGGCGTTTGCCGTCCATGGGGTTGAGCCGGGTATCCTGTCGGCGGTGCTGGCGATTTTGATGGTTATACGGCATATCCACGGGCTGGAGCGTATTGCCAGCCATACAGAAAAGAAGTTTGGCCCACGGCGGACTTAAAGCACGGAAACACCTTGACAAAGCTGCTGGAAATCACTATAATAAATGGCAGTCTGTTATCGGGGTGTGGCGAAGCTTGGTATCGCGCATGGTTCGGGTCCATGAGGCCGCGGGTTCG
>OGHJ01003755.1_pt1 | contig 10576 bp, 10 predicted proteins | sample 1571351 | NCBI WGS metagenome assembly OGHJ01 (sample SAMEA2582037, study PRJEB24529) | metagenome | biome: Human gut stool | place: China | collected 2011 | reverse complement strand
GTTTTTCTTCTTTTCTTCTGGCTTTCTCTGCCTTCTTTGCGGCTTTTTTATCCATGCCTGCCGCCGGGCCTAAATTCTCTTCTGCCATATTTCCACCTCATATCAGGATTCTTTGTGGTAATTATAGCTTACAAGCTCATCCACCATCCTGTTTTCCTCATAAGCCACTTCCTGCTTAAACTCCTCAAATGCCTTTTCTCTCAGCTTTTCATAAGTCTTTCTCTCGATCATTACCTGATTGAGCTTGCTTCTTGCAAGTTCCACATTCTTTTCCGCCACATGAACTTCTATCATCTGTGTACGGATCGCAGATTTCATTGCATCGATCGCATGCTTACAGGTATGAATCTTATGTACATCAATGGTTCCCTGTACCAGTTCCCTTGCCTGTTTCTCATATCCTGCTTTTCTGATGATCAGTTCCCTTAGTTTATCCTCTTCTTTACGCAGTCTTGCATTTGCCAAGCCGTACTCCGCTTTTCTCTGCTCTTCCATCTTTATTTTTAAATCCAGGATATTCTGCATCCGGTATACGAACTTTGCCATACATGCCACTACCCTTCAAAAAGCTGTTCTAAAAGCTGTACTTCTTCGTCAAACATAAATTTTTCATCGGTTCTCTGTCTTAAAAACTCGTTGACTGCTTCAATCTTCGAAATCGCATAGTCTATATTTTTATTAGATCCCTGCTTATAGGCCCCGATGTTGATCAGATCTTCTGCCTCCGCATAGGTTGCTAACACATTTTTTAATTTTCCGGAAGCTGCCTTGTGTTCATCATCCACGATTGCACTCATAACACGGGAAATACTCTGCATGACATCAATTGCCGGATAATGGTTCTTATGTGCAAGTTTACGGTTCAGCATGATATGTCCGTCTAAAATACTTCGTGCCGTATCAGTGATCGGTTCATTAAAATCATCTCCGTCTACCAATACCGTATAAAGTCCGGTGATCGAACCTTTATCTGAATTTCCCGCACGCTCTAAGATTTTGGGCATTTCTGAATAAACACTTGGCGGATAACCACGCGTTACCGGCGGCTCTCCTGATGCTAATCCGATCTCACGCTGTGCCATGGAAAAACGTGTCAGGGAATCCATCATTAACAGTACATCTTTACCCTGATCTCTGAAATATTCTGCTATGGCTGTTGCTGTCTTTGCTGCCTTATTACGGATCAATGCCGGTTTGTCGGAAGTCGCAACAACTACCACAGAGCGTTTCATTCCCTCTTCACCAAGATCCCGCTCCACGAATTCGCGCACCTCTCTGCCTCGCTCTCCGATCAGTGCTATGACATTGATATCTGCTTTGGTGTTTCTTGCAAACATTCCCATCAGTGTACTTTTTCCCACACCGGAACCTGCAAAAATTCCAATACGCTGACCTTTTCCTACCGTGATCAGTCCGTCCACCGCTTTGACACCTAACGGCAGAACCGTATTAATAATCTCTCTTGTCATCGGGTCAGGTGGTAACGCCTCTACCGGATATTCCTTATCAAACGTCAAGCCTTCTGCATCGGTCGGTCTTCCAATTCCATCCACCATATGTCCGAGAAGTTCATCTCCAACCGGAACAGTCAGGGGATGTCCGGTATTTTCCACGATACATCCGACTCCAAGTCCCTCAATCCCTTCAAATGGCATTAACAGCAGGCGTTTATCACGGAATCCGACAACTTCTGCCATCGTATAGATTCCTTTCGACTGGTCGATCACGATGCGGCACAGATCATTGATCTTCGCATCCGGACCAACAGATTCGATCGTAAGTCCTACAATCTTAACAACTTTTCCTAATTGTTTAAAATATGTCTTTTCTGTTAGCTGTAAATATTTCTCTGCATTAAAAGCCACTGAACTCACCTAATTTATACTCAAACTCTTTAAATCTTTGATCAGATTTTCTAACTGGACACCCAGACTGCAATTAAAGATTCCGGAATCCGTCTCGATCATGCACTGGTTTTCTTCTAACATCGGGTCTGCGATCATTTCTAATGAAATATCCTCTCCGACACGTTCTTCAAGCTCGTGACGATGGTTCTCCATAAACTCAAAATTCACTTCTGCCACACGGATACGGAAATCCTTACTTCCTTCAATCCCCATGATCGCATCGGATACTAAAGAAAGCAAAATCTCGGTCTTATCGTCAAACTGAATATGGAATACTTTTTCAAACACATGTACTACAACTTCAACGACCTGTTGTTCCATATGCTGCAGTTTATTCCGGTAATCTGTATTCAAAGATTCTTCTAACTGTTGCAGGTGTCTTTGCATCTCCTGCTCTTCGGCATCTGCTTTTGCTTTACCTTCGTCATAGCCGCGCGTTCTGCCTTCTTCTTTTGCCTGTTCTAAAAGTTCTGCTTTCCGCGTCTGTGCATCATTTAAAATTGCATCCGCCTTTGCTTTTGCTTCACTTAAGATACGCTCTGCCTCTTCTTTTGCTTCCTCGATTGGATCTGCCTGTGGTTCCTCAAGAATGGCTTCGACGTTCTCTGCACCAAGTCCCTGACTGAATCCATCGGTAAAATCCACTTCTGTTCCAGCCTGCTCGCGCATCTTTTTTGCCATTTCTTCTATTTTCTGTGTAACAATGGCATTGGAATTGATGATGCGAGCACCTTCCTGTTTAGGCGCTACGCCCCACTGTTTATAAAGATTAGACAATAATCTCGTCACCTCCGCCTCTGGAAATTACAATCTCTGCCGAATCTTCTAACTTACGGATAATACCAACAATCTTCTGCTGTGCTTCTTCTACATCTTTCATACGAACCGGACCCATGAATTCCATGTCTTCCTTGATCATAGCAGACAGACGCTTGGACAGGTTCTTAAAGATAACATTCTGTACTTCTTCATTGGCACCCTTAAGTGCGATACCAAGGTCATTGTTATCAACGTCACGCAACACACGCTGGATCGCACGGTCGTCGAGAAGAAGGATATCTTCGAATACGAACATTTTCTTACGGATCTCATCAGCAAGTTCAGGCTGCTCGATTTCGAGAGATTCCATGATATGCTTTTCTGTTCCGCGGTCTACCGTATTCAAAATATCTACGATCGCATCGACGCCACCGACGATTGTGTAATCCTGATTTAATAAGGATGCCAGCTTTCGTTCTAACACACGCTCCACCTCTTTGATAACATCCGGAGATGTACGATCCATCATTGCGATTCTCTTTGCAACATCCGCCTGTTTTTCCGGTGTCAATGCACCTAAGATCATTGCAGACTGTGCCGGCGACAGATAAGACAAGATCATCGCAATAGTCTGTGGATAAAGTTCAGCACCTGACTCGGATCTGTCTTTCGGATAAATTCGAACGGACGCACCTGAAGGGAGGCCGTCAGTTTTGTGATAACATCCTGTGCCTTCTGTTCGCCGAGTGCTTTTTCCAAAAGTTCTTTTGCATATCCGATACCACCCTCTGCAATATACTGCTGTGCAAGACATACCTGATAGAACTCATTTAAAACATCTTCTTTTTCCTGTGGAGATATGCTTCTTGTGTTCGCAATCTCTAAGGTCAACTCTTCAATTTCTTCTTCTTTGAGGTGTTTAAAAATTGATGCGGATTTTTCAGGTCCTAAGGTAATCAAAAGGACTGCCGCTTTCTGAACACCGGTTAACTCTGCATTTGCCATTTTTTAATCCCAATCATCATTCAACCAGTTGCGTAACAATGCTGCTACCGCCTCCGGATTTTCGTCTACAAATTTCTCTATTAAGATTCTTGTCTCTGATTTCTCATTCAGACCAATATCTTCTAACTCCGCTTCCTTCGTTGTCTCTAACAGAGTCTCAACGGAAAGTTCCGGCTCGATCTCCTGTGTCGGATCTTTTCTGGTACTGCGGAATACCACAAATCCCAGTAATGCAAAGATCAGAACTGCAAGCGCGATCTGTAAGTAGTCGCTAAATGTTCTGCCGGAATCATCCGAATGTTCAAAGAACGGTACTTCATATGCCACAATCGAGATATTCTCCTGTGGAATACCTGTTGCATTTGCCACCATTGGATATAAATCTTCATCGACATCTATTTTTTTACGTTCGCTGTTCTGTGCCGCAAACTCATCAAATGTCATATCATCCAATTTACCCTGTGCCTTAAGAGTATCCTCGTTATAAATCTTATTAACACTACATACTACTGTCACAGAAGATTCATCGTATTTTACATCTCCGACTGCACCTTCGGTCTCCGTTATTTTTTCATTCGGGTTATAATCTCTGGTAATATCTGAAATGGTAGATGATGTAGTTTCACCATCCCGCATCATATAAGTGGTATCATCATTAGAATCCGTTCCCGGAACTGCCGCTGCTCCTCCGGTGGATTCTGACTCATAGATACTCTCTTTATCCAGATATCCCTGTTCCTGTCCATCTTCTACATAGTACTGATGGTCTGTCACTTTCTCTTTATCAAAATCCAGTGCCAGGTTCATACCAACTTCTACGTTATCATAGACATTCGTTCCCATAACAACATCTTTGACATTGCTCTTGAACTGATTTTCCACTTTCGTTCTGTACGAAAGATTACTGCTCGCCTTGCCAGCGTTTGAACTGCTGTCTCCGCCGGAAAAAAGCATATTCGTATCAGAATCTAAAATCGTAATACGGTCTGTTGTATTATTACCAACCTCCGTTGCTATGTACTGCGCAATTCCTGCCGCCTGGTCTTCGTCCATCTCTCCGTCCAGTGTCAGGATCACACTTGCATAAGTTTCTTCATCCTTAGAAATGATCGTACCATCATCCGCCGGCATCGAAAGTGATACCGTTGCACTCTCGACATTTGACAAATTTGAAAGATGATCTGCAAACCGTTCTTCTAAGTATAGCTGATATTTCTTCGTCTTATCTGCTTCTGTAGAAGAAAAGCCGCCATCAAATACGTTATCGATCGAGTAACCCTCTGTCGGAATATCGTTAGATCCCAAAAGAATGGATGCTGTCGCCTCATCTTTTTCGTTTACCGAAAAAGTCAGTCCATCCTTCGAAACCTCATATGCAATGCTTTCACCCTCTAACAGATCTTTTACGGTTCCCGCTTCTTTGGTAGATTCGCAATTGATCAAAGTTACCATCTTCGGTCTCGTCATGATGAATGCAAGAACCACAATCGCCATAACCACAACTGTCACAATACTGATCAACAGTGCTTTCTGCTTTGTGGTAAATTTACTCCACCATTCCTTTATTCTGTTTAAAATTCCCTGTAGTCTTTCCTGCATTGTCTGTCACTCCACGATTCTCATTAAATCTGCATATTCATAATTTCCCGATATGCTTCTAATACCTTATCTCTTACAGCTACTGTGTACTGTAATGCTACATTTGCCTTTTCCTGGGCAATCTGCAAATCGTGAGTATTCGTTGACTCTCCTAAAGAAAACTGGATTTCTGCCGATTCTGCGCTGTTTTGCAGTTCATTTGTCTCATCCACCATGCCCAGTGCTGACTGGAACACGCTTCCGAAATCCCGATTCTCTGTTTTTGAAGCCTTTGCCGACTCCTCTAATGCATTCTTTATGTAATCTGACGTTACATGTGTAATTGTTGAAATATCCATTATCTGTCAGCCTCCCGTATCATTCCTACTTGCCAATCTGTAATCCTGCCTGTGCGATCGCCTTGCTTGCATCAAATGCAGTTGCATTTGCTTCATATGCACGGCTTGCATCGATCAGGTTTGTCATTTCCGTTACGATATTGACATTTGGATATGATACATAACCATTCGCATCCGCATCCGGATGGGATGGGTCATACTTCATAATATAATCTGTCTCATTGTCTTCTGTGACGGATACCACTTTTACACCATTCCCTGCATACTGCTGTCTGGTTCCCTGCAGTACATTGGTAAAAGGTGTTACATCCTTTTCCTGAAATGTTACAACTTTTCTACGGTACGGTGTTCCATCCGCCGTTCTCGTTGTATTGACATTTGCCACGTTCTCCGAAATAATATCCGTTCTAAAACGCTGTGCAGTCATTCCGCTTGCGCTGATGTCAAAAGCCTGAAATAACCCCATGTTCAGTCCCTCCTTATCCTAATACACTCTTAAACCTGGAAATCTCGTGGGTAATGCTGTCTGTTAACGCCGTGTAACGAAGCTGCTCTGATGCCAGTTCCACCTGTTCTGTATCCACATCTACATTATTACCATCAAGACGGTAAGAAAAATTCGATGAATCCGTATAGGCTGTTGCATTCAAATGGTTCATATGCAGATCCTTTACTTTCTGATCCAGTGTTACATACTTGCTTCTTCCAAGTTCCGTTTTTAAAACGCCTTCAAAATCCACGTCTTTTCTCTTGAAGCCCGGAGTATCTACGTTTGCCAGATTGTTCGTGATCGTTGCCTCCCGTAACCAGCTCGCATCCGCTGCCTTATCCAGCACATTGATATAACTAAATGCTCCTGATGTAATCATATTCCCGCTCCTTTCTCTTGCTGTCCCTCTTTCTATTTGTCATATGTTTTCACATTCTTCTTTATGTTCAAAATTTGGACATAGTATTAGATTTTTCCTAATCATATTCTATTATAAATTATCCTGTAAAAAAGACAAGTATTTTTTTGTTCTTTTTTATTCGTTTTTGCTGATTCCTGTCAAAGAAAATCCCTTGTTTTGTGATATTATCGACAATTTTTTTATTAAAATTTTTCAAAAAAATAAAAAGGACCTATAGTGTTCTATAAATCCTTTTATCTCTCTTCTTAAAATCCGTTTAAGCTTTTTCTCTTTGTTTTTTTAATTTATCCAGTTCATCAAAGACTACATCGTTAATAACCTTGATGTATGTTCCCTTCATACCGGAAGATCTCGATTCAATGACTCCTGCACTCTCAAACTTACGAAGTGCATTGACAATGACCGATCTTGTGATCCCTACCCGGTCTGCGATCCGGCTCGCTACTAATATTCCTTCACTGCCGTCTAACTCATCAAAAATATGTGTGATCGCTTCTAACTCCGAGAACGAAAGCGTGCTGATCGCCGATTTGACAATCTGTACTTTTCTCTCTTCTTCTGCATTTTCCTCATGTACGGAACGCATCATCTCAAGTCCGACTACCGTGGTTCCATATTCACTCAAAATAATATCATCTATATCGTACGCTCCGTTATCCCGATAGATAAACAGCGTTCCGAGACGTTCTCCGGCAATATCGATCGGTGTAATGATCGCCGTGTATTTCTTGATATCGGAAACAAAGCCAAGTGTCTCAAGATTTACATTCTCTTTTGTAGACAAGATCCCAAGCAGACGCTCGTTTAATTCCGGATCAATAAATCCTCCCACTTCATCCACGATCAGTTCGTCGATCTCGTCCATTCCTTTCATTTCACTGGTTCCAAGCACTTTTCCCTTTCTGCTGATCACCAGTACATTGGATTTTAAAATCTCTGTTAAAACATCACAGATATCATTAAAGACTACTTTAGAGGAATTATTGTTGTGTAAAAGTTTATTTATTTTTCTGGTTTTGTCCAGTAATTGAACACTCATCCTGCTACCTCCCACTTCGCTCTATATAGTTTTCAGTACATTTATATAATATCATGTTTTGTCAGACAATTCAATCTTTTTTTGAACTTCATTCGCTGAATTCATTATTTTTTCACTTTTTCGATCACATGACCGCACTGTGTGTTAGAGCATACGATCTTATTGCCCTTTTCCACCATGAAACTTCCGCATTTCTCGCAGTTGATCCCTGCCGGTTTCTGCCAGGACATAAATTCACATTCCGGATTGTTTTCACAACCGTAATATTTTCTGCCTTTTTTCGTCTTTTTGATCACTACTTCTTTTCCACAGAGCGGACAGGCAATTCCTGTTTTTTCCAGATACGGCTTCGTGTTACGGCAATCCGGGAATCCCGGGCAGGCAAGGAATTTTCCGTGCGGACCGTATTTTACTACCATATTTCTTCCACACTGTTCACAGACCACATCCGTAACCTCATCCTGAATCTGCACTTTTTCTAATTCTTTTTCTGCCTGATTAACGGCTTCGTCTAAATCCGGATAGAAATTGGCCACTACGGTCTTCCAGTTTACCTGACCGTCCTCGATGCTGTCGAGCAGGGACTCCATGTTTGCCGTAAAATGGTCATCGACAATACTTGGAAATGCTTCTTTCATCATATCGTTGACTACTTCGCCTAACTCTGTCACATAGAGATTTTTATTCTCTTTTACCACATATCTTCTCGCTAAAATGGTAGTAATGGTCGGTGCATAGGTACTTGGTCTTCCGATGCCGAGTTCCTCTAAGGTTTTTACTAAGGATGCCTCCGTGTAATGTGCCGGTGGCTGTGTAAAATGCTGTTTTTCATCAAATGATTCCCATACAAGGGTCGTATCTTTGTCAATGGATCTTAAGAGTACGTTTTCTTTTCCCTTTTCATCGTCATCACTCATGTATACCGTCATAAATCCGTCAAAGACCACTTTAGAAGCAGATACGTTAAAACGATAAGTACCTGCTCCGATCTTAACGGATGTGGTTTCGTATTTTGCACTGTTCATTCTGCTCGCGGTAAAGCGGTTCCAGATGAGCTGATACAGACGGAACTGATCACGGCTTAAGGAATCTTTGACCTTCGCCGGTGTTCTTGTGATATCGGAGGGACGGATCGCCTCATGCGCATCCTGGATCTTATTGCTGTTTGTCTTTTTTGCCTCACTGACGGCTTTGTATTCTTCTCCGAAGGTCGCACTGATATATTCGGCTGCCGCACTCTGTGCCTCTTCGGAAATTCTCGTGGAATCCGTTCTTAAGTAGGTGATCATACCTACGGTTCCGCTGCCCTTGACATCCACTCCTTCATAGAGCTGCTGTGCTAACCGCATCGTCTTTTGTGTGGAAAAATTCAATACTTTGGATGCTTCCTGCTGTAAGGTACTTGTCGTAAAAGGAAGTGGTGCTTTTTTGGTACGCTCTCCTTTTTTTACCTCTAATACCTGATAATCGGCATCTTTCAATTCTGCTAAGATACCATCCATTTCTTCTTTGGATCGGATGGTACGTTTCCCGTTTTCATCGCCATAAAATTTTGCAACTAACGGCTTTTTCTCTCCAGGGATCTGTAAATCTACATCCAGTGTCCAGTATTCTTCCGGAATGAATGCATTGATCTCTTCTTCTCTGTCACAGATAATACGCAGTGCCACTGACTGCACTCTTCCGGCACTTAAGCCACGCTTTACTTTTGCCCATAAAAGCGGACTGATCCGGTAGCCTACCATGCGGTCTAACATTCGTCTTGCCTGCTGTGCGTTCACCAGATTCATGTCTATTTCACGCGCCTGTTTTAACGATGCCTTAACGGCACTCTTTGTAATCTCATTAAAACTGATACGGTAGACTTTTTTATTCTCTAATTTCAATGCCTGGGACAGATGCCAGGAAATTGCTTCTCCTTCGCGGTCGGGGTCAGTTGCGAGATAGACTTTGTCTGCTTTTTTTACTTCTTTACGCAGTTTTGCTAAAATATCTCCCTTTCCACGGATTGTAATATATTTCGGTTCGTAATCATGTTCAGCGTCAAATCCGAGGCTGCTCTTTGGTAAATCTCTCACATGTCCGTTGGAAGCATCCACCTCGTAGGTGGAACCAAGGAATTTTTTGATGGTCTTCACCTTTGCAGGAGACTCCACAATCACTAAATTATTTGCCATAACTACTCCTAATACCGGATCTTAGAAAACCGGCATGCGGCTTTCAGATCTTTTTTCCATAATAATGATTCGCCGCGCGAAACACGTATCCCTGCAATTCCAGCTCCAGCAAGATCCCCATACACTCGCTGATGCTCATGCCACACTTCCATGAAATTTCTTCCAGATGTTTCGCCTTGAAATCTAGGCAAGCATACACCATTTTTTCAGGCTTTGCAAGTGCATTTACATTTTTTTCATGAATAATTAACCTTTTTCGGCAATTTACACCGAGGTATTCCAGGATATCATTTGGTGAAATTGCCATATGCGCCCCCTGCTGGATCAGGCGGTTACAGCCTCCGCTTAAATGATCAGTGATACGACCCGGAATGGCAAAGATCTCTTTTCCCTGATCCAGCCCAAATTCTGCAGTGATCAAAGAACCACTCCTCTCTTTCGCCTCCACGACGACCACCACATCTGAGAGTGCCGAGATGATCCTGTTCCGTGCCGGAAATAACTGTGCAATCGGTTCTGTGTCCGGCGGATATTCCGAAATGATCCCGCCCTGCGCTAAAATGGATTCATATAATTTCTGATTTGTCCGCGGGTAGCAGACATTCACGCCACAGCCTAACACTGCAAACGTATCTCCGCCCGCCTTTAATGCCCCGATATGTCCGTATGCGTCAATCCCTCTTGCCATGCCGCTGATCACCTCTGCGCCACAGCACGCAAGCTTTTCCGCGATCCGCTCTGCCATTGTCTTTCCGTAGTCAGAACACATTCTTGCCCCGACGATTGCCACACGCTTTTTAGAAAAATCGGGCAGTTTTCCTTTCACATACAAGCTGTAAGG